>Ga0302279_10004544_pt1 | contig 16323 bp, 13 predicted proteins | sample III_Bog_N3_3_FD_194541 | JGI IMG/M metagenome (GOLD analysis project Ga0302279, IMG submission 194541) | Peat permafrost microbial communities from Stordalen Mire near Abisko, Sweden - III_Bog_N3_3 | ecosystem: Environmental > Terrestrial > Soil > Wetlands > Peat | place: Sweden: Abisko...
CTTGCGCATGATCAGGGTATTTTCTGCCGACCCGCGCTCGTAGGCCACCTCGTCCATCATCGAGCGGATAATGAAAAGCCCGCGGCCGCGCTCGCGCTCCAGCGACGGCACCTCCAGGCGGTCCGGCCAGGTGAAGCCGGGCGTGTGATCGGTCACCCGGAGTTCGACGCGGTCGGGCTGGCAGCTGACCTCGGCCAAGACGGGCTGGTTCTGGCCGGCCGCATCCGCGTTTTGCACGGCGTTGTTGCAGGCCTCGACCAGGCAAAGCTCATAGGCGAACAGCTCGTCCTCCCCCACGCCTACGCCGGAAAGGAATTCCCGCAGGGAGCGCACGCCGGAGCGCGCGTCCGCCAGATTGCACGGAAAGGCCACGCGACTGCTCGCGCCGAGACCCTCGCGATTGGCCGACTCGCCCATGACCTAGCGCCGGACGATCTCGAAAAGCTGGTGCATCTGGGTCAGTTCAAAGAGTTGCTGGATGGGCGGCGTCGGGTTGAGCAGTCGGAGCGCGACCGCACCGTTGTGCCCCGCGCTTTTGTAGAGGGCGAAAAGGGCGCCGAGCCCGCAGCTATCGACAAAGCGCGTCTGCGAAAGGTCGATTTCGATCACGTTCAGTGACGACGGCATCGCCGCCTGCACGTCATCGCGGAATTGATCTGAGTTCACTGCGCTCAACTCGGGTATCTCGCTGACGCAGAGTTTTTGTCCGTCGTTTTGAATTTTCATGGGTTGTAAGTTGGCTTGCCAAAGGGCTTATCCCTGGGGTTTTAGAAGGTGCGGGCGGAAAGAAACGGCTTCGTCGTCGCACAGGGATGGGCGATAGGCGGGGGCGGTGAGAGTCCGCCGAAAGGCCCGGAGAAAGATCCTCCGGCGCAGCCGACGGTTGGAACAGGCGGCGTAAAAACTCGCGTGGGCGCGGACGTCGTTCAGCTCATGGGCCGGACAGCCCTCGGCATCGGCCAACGAGATCAGGCCGACCGGGGCGGTCAGGCCGAGGCGCTCGAAGTCATTGGCAAGGCGGAGAGCCTCACCGGGCTGCAGCGGCCGGTTGCCGATCCAGACAAGATCACCCCGGACGATGCTCCACAATTGGGGCCAGCGCCGCGCCCAGCCGCGCAGGCTGGGAAATTCGCCATAAGTGAAGGTGGCACCGAGGGGGCTGCGCACGCCGGCGACGGCGCGCATGCCGGTGCGTCGGCGCCAGAGCGGCTCGCCCCGCGAACGGCAGAAGAGCAATTCCAGGCCCGCGCCTGGAGCGGTGGCGACCAAGGCCAGCAGCGCGAGGGCGCGGCCCAGGAACGAGGCGCCCCGGAGCCGGGCGGCGCGGGCCGGCAGCGGCGCGAGCAGAAAGGCGTCGGGCACCCGCAGCGACGATCCGGTAGCCCAATTGATCAAGAGCGAATCGCGCGCCAGGGATTTCTCCACCAGGGTCAGGGTGCCGACGAACGTCTCCGGTCCGACCGCACTGTGGACAATGCGGGCGCCGTCGCCGATCAGGACCCGGTCCTCGACGATGGCACCGGGCCCGACCACCGCGCCGCGGCCGACCATGACGTATTCGCCGATCCAGCAGGGGGCGTGCAATTGCGCGCCGGCAGAAATATGGCTGCGCAAGCCGACCCAGACGCCCGGACGAATTTCCCGGGACCCAATCCGATCGGGGCTGGCCGGACGTTGCACCCAGGCGGTCAGGGCCGCGAACCAAGCGGCGTAGCTGGTGAACAGCGGCTGCTCCGGTAATCCGGGCAGGTGGTCGATGACCGCCGCATCGAGCGGCGCCGGCAGCCAGTCCGCCTCCCCGGCGGAGCGATACTTCTGGCGGGCCTCCTCGGAAGTGAGTTCCTGGTGCTCCGGCACGACCTCGAGGATCAAGCCCCAGCGCGAACCGTCGCCCAACACGGCCCGCACTTCGTGGGGCCGGTCGACCGCCAGCAGGCGGACCCGCTTCACTCCGTGGAACACGAGATGCTCCAACCAGTAGGCGGCCAAGGGCTTGCCCAAAAATGGGGCAATCACCAGGGGCATGCCCTCGGCCAAGTTAGCCACCGCCAGGCGTTCCGACGGCGCGATGAGGAGGGCGTTCATCAATAGGCTCCGTTGCCCGACAGGACGGCGGGAATGGTGCGGCTCAGAATCTTCAGATCCTGCCAGAGGCTCTGGCTTTCGATGTACCGCACGTCCAATTGCACCTGGCCGGAAAAGTCGATCTCGGCCCGGCCGCTAACTTGCCAGATGCAGGTGATGCCGGGCTGGACCGCGAGGCGCCGCCGGTCGGCCAGGGTGTACAAGGCCACTTCGCGCGGGACCGGCGGGCGGGGCCCGACCAGCGACATGTCGCCCGTGAACACATTGTAAAACTGCGGCAGTTCGTCGAAGGAGAACTTGCGCAGCCAGTGACCAACCCGGGTGACGCGGGGGTCGTGCTTGATTTTGAAAGTCACCCCGGCGGTATGCTGGTTCTTGGCCAGGAGCTCTTGCAGGCGTTTTTCCGCGTCCGGACGCATGGAGCGAAACTTGTACATTTTGAACTGCTGCCCGAACCGGCCGACCCGGGTCTGGCAGAAGAGCACCGGGCCGCGGTCCTCGAGCTTGATCAGCGCGGCCAGGCAAAGAAAAAGCGGGCTGAGGAGGAGGAGGGCGCAGAAGCTGCCGATGAGGTCGAGCCCGCGTTTGGCGGTGCGAGCCCCTCCGACGACGGCCAGCCAGGCAAAGCGCTTCCACCAAAAATAGTAGAGCAGGCGGCGCCGGCCCCAGGACTTCTCCCACGAGGAATAGTGGCGCCAGAGCTGGGGATCGAGCGGAACACGAGGGGCAGTTTTCATGAGGGCACGGGGTTACAAGGGAGCGGAAGCCGCAGTGGAGGCGGGAGCTTCGATCACGCGCAAGAAGAGGTCTTCCAGGCCGCGAACGTAGCCGGAAAAATTGAATCGATCCTCGGCCCAGCGCCGGGCTTCCGCCCCCAGGCGGCGCGCCAGGGCCTTGTCGGCCAGGAGCTCGTCGACCCGGCCGGCGAAGCGCGCCCGGTCCATCCAGGGCACCATAAACCCGTTGACGCCGTCGTGCAGCCATTCCCGGATGCCGCCGGCATCGAACGCCACGACGGGTAGGCCGCAGCGCATCGCCTCCAGGCCGACCGCACCGAAGGGTTCGGGCCAGACTGAGCTCATGACCGCCAGGGTCGCTTCGCGATAGAGAACGGCAATCTCGGCCGGAGAGACGAAGCCTCGGAAATGGACCCGGTCCTCGAGCCCAAGCCGGCGGCTCAGAGCCTCGCAGGCCGGCCGATGTCCGCCCTCGCCCAGGATCAGGCATTCAAACGGCTGTACCACCCGGGCCAGGGCCTCGAGCAGGACATCGACGCCTTTGCCCCGGATGATTTGTCCGGCGTAGACGATCCGATTGCGCGGCCCGAAGGAGCTGGTCTCGGCCTGATCCGACTGGGGCGGAACCGGGGCATGCGTCTCGATCCGCTCCGGGACAAAGCCGTTGCGGAGCAATTCCTCCCGCATGTAATTGGAGGCGACGATCAGGCGGTGGAAGCGCCGGTTGAGCCGGATCTCCCGCTGCTTGGCGCCATAGTCGATCCAGCGCACGGGCCAGCCGGCGCCGTGGTTGCGCGCCACCGAGGCGCCGCAGGGAAAGAGGCAGAAGGGAGAGGCGGCGCGGGTGCAGACCCGCCGGCTCAAGGGATTGTACTTATATCCCCGCATGCAGTACAGGTCGTGATCGTGCACCATCCGCACGACCGGGATGGTCCCGTGCGTGAGGGCCTCGACCACGCCGAGGTCGGCCATCTTATGCAAAAAGACCGTATGGGGATGAAAGCTTTCGAGAATCCGGGTGACCTGGGGTCCGGCCGGTCCCGCACCCAATTGGAAGCGAAGCGCAAAGGTTTCCCGCCATTGGGCCTCGGCCCGGCCCGTTACGTCGCGGTGGAGGAGGGCCACCTCATGGCCCCGCCGCTTCAATTCCGTAGCGGTCGCGAGCACGTTCGTTTCCGCGCCGCCAAAGGCGCCGAATTGCTCATGAACGTAAAGGATTCGCATGTGGGTTGTTACAGATTTGTGACGGCAGGAGGAGAAATAGGGGGGGCGGATGCGTGCCGGCGCATCCTTTACCCGCATAGCTTAACCGGAACGGGGGACAAATGTTCGGTGGGTGTACGCCTACAAGCGGCAGGGGGTGGGCCCCACCTCGCCACGGGCCACTCCGGGAAAATGGGGTCCAGACCTACTAGGTACCCAGCCCGGCAACTGATTACATAAGGACACCATCCGAGCCGATCGGTTGCCGCCTTTATTCTTCCCCTCATTTTTACCTAGCCCGATGCACTTACCCCCGCCTTTCCGCAGCGCCGCCACGGCGGCCGAAGCCGGCGATCCGCTCCTCGGTGAACTGGTCGACTATCTCAACGAAAACCGCCCGACCCTCCAGGCGGAATGGACGCGGCGGGTGATCCACCGCCGTCTGCTCCACACCCCGGACCGGGCGGAAATCGACAGGATCGCCGATACCATGTTCGACGGCTATGTCGCCGCCCTGGCGCAGAGCGGACTGGCCGGGCTGCGGGCATTCTTGGCCGAGCTGCCCGAATTCCTCCGCCCGTTGGGCGTCGGCAACCGCGACGCCCCGGACTTGGCCAGCCTCCTGCGCGACGTTTGCGGGCGGTCCCTTTTCGGCCGGTTCCGCCACTATGAGGGCCGGCCAGCCGAATCCGGGCGCGCCGGCCCGGATCGCCGGCCGGCCTGGCCCGGTGTCGCTCCGGTCCTCCAGCCCTCTTGAACGCCGTTCCCCCGTCGGCGCCCCTCCCAAATTCTCCCTCCGCGAAGGAGGGTTGACGCCGAGCTTTAACCCGCAAGATTGCCCCCTCCCTTCCCTCGCCCCTCGTTCCCATGAAAAGAAAATCCGAGCTAAAGAAAATCCAGAACATCACTCAGCCGAGCAAGATCGTCTCCGCCGACTACAACGATCCCTTGCTGCGCGAACTGGTGGCCCACCTGCGGCAAAACCGGACCCAATTGCGCGAGGAATGGGCGCGGCGCATCACCGAGGCGCAACTCCTCACCGCCATGAGCAAGGAGGAAATCTTTTCCGAGGCCACGTCGGTCTATGACAACTACGTCGAGGTGTTGGAAACCGGCAGCGTCGAGGCCCTGCAGGCCTACGCGCGCAATCTCTCCGAGCGCATCATCCCCCGGGGAGTCGAGACCCATGAGGTCGTTGGCATCGTCCTCCTCCTCCGCGACGTGCTGGCCCGCTCCCTCTTCAAGAAGTACCAGGCGGACTTCGACCTGCTCAACCGGGTGCTGGATGCCTACGAGCCGGCCGCCAACCGCATCGCCAACACCGTGGCGGTCAGCTTCGTCCAGGAGCGCGAGCGCGTCATCCGCGAGCAGCAGGAAGCGATCCGCGAATTGTCCACCCCCGTCCTCCAGGTGCGCGAGCGCCTTCTGATCTTGCCGATCATCGGGGCCATCGATCCGCAGCGCGCCCGCCAGCTGACCGAACAGCTCCTCCGCGGCATCCGCAACAATCGCGCCAAAGTCGTGGTCGTGGACATCACCGGCGTCCCCACGATCGACCAAACCGTGGCCAATCACCTGGTCAAGACGGTCGAGGCCTCCCGGCTGATGGGCGCCAGCGTCATTATCACCGGCCTGTCGGCCGAAATCGCCCAGACCCTGGTCACGATCGGAGTCGACCTGAGCAAGATGAACGCCGTCGGCGATCTCCAGGGCGGGATCGAGGAGGCCGAGCGCCTCCTCGCTTACAAGGTCATCACCACCTCCGACGCCAATGGCACGGAAGCGGGCTCCTAAGCCATGCAGGTTCCCATCCTGAAGCAGGGCGATTACCTGATCGCCAGCATTCAATCGGTGCTCTCCGACGCCGACCTGCTGCAATTGCGGGACAATCTCGGCGAGCGGGTCGGCAAGTTCCGATCCAAGGGCGTCATCATCGATGTCACGGTGCTCGATGTCATCGATTCGTTTGCCACCCGCATGCTGCGCACCATCGCGCACATGCTTAAGTTGCGCGGCGCGGAGACAGTCATTGTCGGAATTCAGCCGGACGTGGCCTTCGCCATGGTCCAGCTCGGCCTGACATTGGAGGGGGTAGGCACGGCCCTGGATTTGGAAGAGGGGCTGATCTATCTAAACTCCCTGCTGACCAAGCGCATCTCCCACCATGGACCATGAGATCCAGACAGAGATCCGCTCCGCGGTGGATATCGTCACCGCCCGCCAGCATGGGCGGGCCCTGGCGATCGAACTCGGGTTTAATGGCGCCGACGTCACCCTGATCGCTGCGGCAATCTCGGAAGTGGCGCGCAACATCGTCGACCACGCCAAGAACGGCTGGGTCAGCATGCGCCCGGCCAATGACAGCGGCAAGCACGGCATCGCCATCGTCGCCCGCGACGAGGGCCCGGGCATTCGCGACGTCGAGCAGGCCATGCAATACGGCTATTCCACCCGCAAAGGCCTCGGCGTCGGCCTGCCCGGCGCCAAATGGCTGATGGACGAATTCGACATCGTCTCGAAGGTCGGCAAGGGCACGACCGTGACGATGAAGAAATGGCGCCGATGAACTGCGCCTCCGGCCACGGCGAGCGCCTGGAATGGGCGGTCGCCTCCCTGGCTCTGGCGGGAGAAGCCCGCTCGGGCGACCTGCACTTCGTGACCGAGGGCGAGTGGGGCGGACTGGCGGCCGTGGTGGACGGCGTCGGCCACGGCGAGGAGGCGACGGCGGCCGCGCAGGCCGCGGTGGCCCAATTGCAGGCCCATGCCCGCGAGCCCGTCACGGCCCTGATGCAGCGCTGTCACCAGGCCCTGAAGTCGACCCGGGGGGCGGTGATTACGGCCGTTTCCTTCTCGCCCGAAGACAGCACCGCCACGGGGGTGGGGGTCGGCAACGTCGAAGCGGTCCTCCTCCATGCCCGCGCCGCAGCCGAGCCGAAGACCGAAAGTGTGCTGCTCCGCGGCGGGGTCGTCGGTTCCCACCTGCCGCCCCTCCAGGCCAATATGTTCTCCATCGATTATGGGGACGTCCTTATCTTCAGCACCGACGGGGTCCGGCCCGGCTTCACCGGCGGTTTGAGCCTCGGAGTGCCCATCCGCGCCATGGCTGAGCGCATCCTGAAAGACTATGCGCGGGGCAACGACGATGCGCTCGTCCTGGCGGTGCGCTACCTCGGGAGGCAGAGCCGTGGTTAAGGGCTGGCCCAGCCTGAAGCGGCGCTACCTGGCGGCCTTGCGCGATTATCTGGCCCAGGGCGACGAGGAGAATCTCCAGCGCGCCTACGAATTGGGCCGCATCGCCCTCAACCGCGGCCTCGGCGTCTTTGACATGGCCCGGCTGCACCAGGAAACCCTGGTCAACCCGATTTTCTTTGCCCCGACCCGGGCCGAATCGGTCCGCCAGGCCGCCTTGGTTGAGACCTTTCTTTTGGAGGCCCTCTCGCCCTTTGAAGCCGCCCATCGCGGCTTCCGCAAGGCCTGGGAAGGGTTGCAAGTGCTGAACCGGACCCTGGAACAGCGCAACCACCAGATGGCGGCGAGCAACCAGAACCTGGAAAAGGAGATCGCGGAGCGCAAACGCGTGGAGGAGGCCTTGCGGGAGACGAAGGACCATTATTTCGAGCTCTTCCAGCAGGCGAGCGCCATGGAGGAGGACCTGCGCCAGCTCTCCGCCAAAGTCCTCACCGTCCAGGAAGAGGAGCGCAAGCGGATCAGCCGGGAGCTGCATGACGAGATCGGCCAGGCACTGACCGCCGTCAATGTCAGCATCGCCATGCTCCAGCGCCAGGCCGGGGATGATCAGGATTTCCAACGCAAGGTGGCGGAGGCCCAGACGCTTCTGGTCCAGAGCATGGAGACGGTCCATCGCTTCGCCCGCGAGCTGCGGCCGACCGCCTTCGACCATCTCGGCGCCCATGCGGCCTTCCAAGCCTATGTCCAGGGCTTCACCGACCGGACCGGGATCAAGACCGAACTGAAGACCAAGTTGGACCTGAACCAGATCGACACCCAGCACACCATCGTCTTGTTCCGCGTGGCGCAGGAAAGCCTGACGAATGTCTTCAAGCACGCCCACGCCACCCGGGTGGCGGTGATTTTCCGCCGCCAGGGGGACAGGCTCTGCATGGAGGTGCAGGACAACGGCCGGGCCTTCAAGATCAAGGCCCAGGCCAAGGCGAAGTGGAAGGGCCGGCTCGGGCTTTTGGGGATGCAGGAGCGGGTCCGCCTGATCAGCGGCGAGTTTACGATCGATGCCGTGCCGGGCCGCGGCACCACCGTCCGGGTTTTGGTCCCTTTTAACCCAACTTCGGCCACTTTCAGCAAAACCAGCGGATCAAATAGATTGAGGCAGGCGTCGTAACTTCAATTCGAACCAAGGATGCAGCCATGAAGAAAATTACCGTCATTTTGGCCGACGACCACACCGTCGTCCGGCAGGGCCTTCGCTCCCTCCTGGCGGCGGAGCAGGACATCGAAATCGTCGGCGAGGCCGAAAACGGCCGCCAGACCGTGCAAATGGTGCAGAAACTGCGGCCCGACGTGGTGGTGATGGACATCGCCATGCCCCAGCTCAACGGCCTCGAGGCCACCCGGCAGATCATGCGCGAGGGCGTCGCCACCAAAGTCCTGATCCTTTCGTCCTACGGCGACGACGAATACGTCCATCAGCTGACCGAGGCCGGCGCTTCCGGCTACCTGGTGAAGCAAACCGCGGCCAACGACCTGATTAAGGCGATCCGCGAAGCCTACAAGGGCAACGCCTATTTCAGCCCCTCCATTTCCAAGCGGATTCTGGACTATTACCGCGAGGCCTATTTGAAGGGCAAGCCGCTGCGCAAGCACACGGAGCAGCTGACGACCCGCGAACTGGAGGTCCTGCAGCTGGTGGCGGAAGGCTCGGTCAACAAACAGATCGCGGCCGAGCTCTGCATCAGCATCAAGACGGTGGAAAAGCACCGCCAGCAGGTGATGAACAAGCTCAACATCCACGACGTCGCCGGCCTGACCCGTTACGCCATCGCCCGCGGGATCATCGAAAGCACGCCCAAACTTGACCCGGCGGCCATCGCGCCGGTCGAGGTCAAGCCCGTCCTGTAGCTCCCGCCGGTTCCTAGGGAGCCGCGGGAGAGAGTTTGCCGGCCAAATCCCAGGTGGCCTGCCCGCCATAGAGGGAAAAGCCCATGCCCCCGACGGTCCGCCCCGCCAGGCCGACCGCCCGCGCCGGCGCGGTGAGCCGAATCCAACGCCCGGCGGCCGGGAGCGCGCCCAACCGCTGGCGTCCCGGACTGCCGTTGGAGCCGTAGGTGATGCGATTGGCCCCCCAGTAAGCCCGGTGCTCCCAGGAGGAGCCATCGTGCCAGACGAGCATCACCTCTGCCGGAGGATGGGCGGGATCGAGGTACACATAAGCAAAGAGGCGATCGTCCGATCCCACCACCAGGGGTGAGGAGGCCCCGACAAACCAATGCTCGTGCAGGCCGGAGGCCAGGACGGAGGCGTGCTGGGTCGGGCCGGCCGCCGCGGCGACTTCGCCGGCTTTGAGCCAGTCCGCGGCCGCCACGGAGGAAATGGCCTGGGACCAAGTCCAGGTGTCCCCGCCGTCCGATTGGGCCTCGGCCCCGGGGGGCAGGGCGCCCTGGACCCAGGCGAGGACCGGGCTGTCGGCTTCAAAATGGGCGGCGGCGAAAACCCGGCGGCCGTCCGGCCATTGCACTTCGGCCTCGGCCCACTGCGGACCGTTGCTATGCGGGGCATAAAGGTAGGTGGGGCCCCAGGCCGGTTGCTGATCCCGGCCCTCCCAGATGATGCGGGCCGCCGTGAGGTCGGCGCCCGGGACCTCGAGGTGGAGCGTGAGGCGCGCATTGAGCCGCAAGGTTCCGCTCGGAGCGGGAATCCGGGCCTGCCCGTGGGTCCAGGGCCGAGCCATCGCGCTCGTCTGCGCTGCGAGATAACTCGCGGCCAGCAGGCCGCGGGCGAGATTGACGGTGATGAATTCGGTGGTGACGTTGGGCGTGTCGCCCCAGCGGTCATAGAACGGGTAGCGGCCGGACGCCGCCGTGTCGCTGGGGAAGCTGGTTTGGCCCAAGCGGGACTGATAGAGCGACATCCAGGAAAAGGCGGCTTGGACGTTGCCCTCCGCGATCCCCGTCGGGGGGAGCACCCGGCCGGAGTTGGCGGCATACTGATCCACCATCAGCCGGGGGCGATTCCAGCCCAGACCGGCCAGATAGGAAACGTTCACCGGGTTGGAGCCGGCCTCGTAGTTAAAGTTGCCCAGGACGGCTTCGAGGTATTCGGGTCGGGGATCGAGCTGGGCGGCGACCGCCATGTCCAGGGCCGTGCTCAGGGAAAAATACCAGCCGCCGCCGGAATAGCGCTTGGTCTCGAGCGGGAAGCTGGTGGCATAGGCGCTCTGCTGCGACCAGGCGAGGGCGTCCTCGCCCGCGGCCTGCACCTGCCGCTGGCAGGCGGCCAAATACCGGGCGTCGAGCCGGGCGAGAGGCAGCCGTCCGCTCCGGGCGGCGAAGGCGTATTCCCGGATCGCGTTGCCCCAGGACTCGGACAAATGCTGCCAGCCCCATTTAAAGGTGGCCGGATCGGCCGGGTCCGGCAGCCAGCGGAAGAACTCTGCCTGAAAGCGGGGCTCGCCCGTCGCCAGGTACAGCTCGCAGGCGGCCCAGGCCATTTCATCGTCGTGGCCCCAGTCGTCGCCGTAGAAAGTAATCTTTTGATAAGCGCCCTCCCGCCCGTGCTGGGCGAGGGCGCCCTGCAGAAACTTCCAGCCGAGTCGGGCTTGCCGGAGGTAGCGTTCGGCCACGGCAGGATAGGCCGCCCGAAACCGCGGCGAGCCGGCGCACTGGGCCAGGGCCGCCACGGCGGCGGCAGTCGCCGCGGTGTTTTTCGGCCATACGACCTGAGGATCGCCGTGGTCGGGCGTGACGTTCGACTCGTATTCCCGATCCCGGGGATAGACCAGAAAGTAAAAGCCCCCGTCGGTGTCCTGAAGCTTGGCCAAATAATCGGCCTCCCATTTGGCCTCCTGAAGCACATCGCTGATGCCGTCGCCGCTCTCGGGCAGGCCAAGGTTGTCGAGGCCGGCCACACCGGGGAGGACATCGACGCCGAAGATCAGGGTGTGGACCAAGGCGGCGCTGTTCACGGTGTACTTGCTGTAGTCGCCGGCGTCGTGATGCCCGCCGGAAACATCGATTTTGCCGTGGCGGACATAGGGATAGAACTGGCTGGCCTCGTCTTTCAGCTCGGGCGCGGTGTCGACCGGGTTGCTGGCGTGATCGGCGTTCTTTTGGGCAATGGTGGCCCAGGTGAAAGCGAAGCGGGCCTGCGGCACCGGCACCTCCGCCGGCGCGGTGTGGCAGGCATCGTGAACGAACCGGGTGAAGGGCAGGGCGTTGCTCGCACCGCAGCGTTGGTGATACAGGCCCAGGGCGTAAGTCCGAACCGCGGCCATCGCGATGCCTTCGTCGATCCGGAAGGGCTCGGAGGCGCCCAGGCCCGGTACGACCAAGCGATAGAGTCCCGGCCGGCGCAGGGCGGTGAAATCGGCTTCGCCCACTTGCTGGTAAGGGGTGGGCAAATCGGTGTAGCCGGTATCCGGCCGGCCCTGCAGGCTTCCGCGGTAGGCCACGGAACCGGTCGCAGCCGCGACCACCTCAAAGCGCGCCGCCGCCGGCAACTCCCATTCGCCCAGGCTGCCGAGGTAGTAGCCCACCATGGCCTTTTTCGGCAGGCCCGGCACGTAACCTTCCTGGTTGACGTGAATGGCCGGGCTCAAGCGGAAAGGATCCGCGACGGTGCGGAGGGGCCGGTTGGCCGGCCAGAGTTTGCCGTTCGGGTTGGAAACCTCCACCTCGACCCCGGCGGGCACCCCGGGCCCAGCCAGCCGGAGATAAAGCCAGTTGCCCACGCGCAAATCGTAGGCCGCCGGGGCCGCATAGAGGACCCGGCGCTTGAAGCCGACCTCCGAGATCAAGACCGGCCGGCCAGCCACGGTGACGGCCATTGCCGTCGGCAGGGGCAAGGCGGGCGGGCCTGACCCATCGGTGAAATTCCAGGCCGGGGCGAGTGGGGCGGTGGCGGAGGCGGCCCCCGAGACCATTTCCACCTCCAAAATCGACGGGGCAATGACCCGCAGTTCGAACGTGCCCACGGCCGGCAAAGCCAGGGACGGAGGGTCAATAGGGGCCGAGCCGCCCACCGCCAGCAGCGGGAAGGCCAGCGCGACAACCAAGCGGTGAGCGTACACGCGCCTTTAGACCCCAATCCGAGGCGCCCGCGCCTGGGGTGCTCAACCCGCCCGCGGGAAGGGACAGACCCACCCCGAACCGAGAGATCAAGGCTTTAGACCGGGACCAGCTCGGCCAAGGTCATGGCTCGCGCGATTTCCGGATTGGCCATGAACCACTTCCAAACGCTGTCCGAGCGCAGATTTTCCGAGGCCAGCAGGGTGATGCCGACGTCGATCCCCAGATAGTCGCTGTCGGCCCAGCCGGCGGTGGGATGGAAGGCATCGACGAAGCCGTAGCGCCCATAGATCTTCTCCCCAAAGCGGTCATGCATCGTCCGGAGGGCCGGCAGGCAGAGTTCCGGGGTGAACATGAGCGAGCCGCCCGCGGCGCAGGGCACCACCGTGCCATCGATACCTTCCCGGTTGGGGGCCCCGTCCCAGGCGATGTAGCCCTGGGCGCTGTCGGAACTGGTGATGCCCCAAACCCGCTCGCCATACCCGGGAAAGTGGTGCGCCAAATCCATGCAGAAGCGGCGGTTGACCTGGGTCGCGGTGATGGAATTCTCGAACCAGTTGATCTGCTGGCCGCGGGCTTCCCGGCGACCGCGGTAGTCGACAAAGGCGTGGGAGAACTGGTGGGTGAAAAGCGGCGCCTTGCCGATGAAACGCGATCCATCGTAACTGTTCTCCTCCCGGCGCCAGGCGTACCAGGACGCCGGATCCAGCCGGTGGGTCGGCGAGCCGATCCCGAGGAGGTAAAGCAGGGTGAGCTCGCAGTAGCTGTCCCAGCGACAGGGCAGGAAGCCGGCTTCCGGCGTCCAACCTTGGGAGAGCAGCAGCGGGTGGCCGTTGAGCATCCAGCGGAAATCCATCCGGTGGTAGATGAGGTCGGCCAGCCGGACGATTTCCGGATCGCGGTGAAAATATTGCCGGGCGGTCAGGATGCCCCCGAGAAGCAGCGCCGAATCGATGGAGGAAAGCTCGCTCTTCTGGCGGTCTCCTGGGTGAAAGCCGCTGCGCTGGCCCGTGTGCAGGTCCATGCGGTGGTAGAACCAGCCGCGTTCATTCGGGGCGTGATAGGCGAAGAATTCCAGGGTGTTGCGCACCCGGGTCCGGGCCAGTTCCGGATCGACCCACTGCCGCGCCGCGCCGATGCAAACGGCGGTCAGGCCGAAACCGGTGGCGGCGATGCTGCCGACATTGCGGTGCTCCTGCGGCCGCCGGCCGCCGACCGAACGTTCCCGGGCCAGCCCGGTGTGCGGATCGGATTGCTCCCAGAAGTAGAGGAAGGACCGTTCGGCCAAGTCCTGGAGGAACGCATCGTCGTCCCGCGGGGTGACACGCCGCAGGAGCGGGGGGCTCAGCACCGAATATGCGGCAAATCCAGTCATAGTAGTTTTTAAAAACGAGCGTCGATCCATCATCACCCTGTCCTCCGGCGCCCCAAGGGCGCGCCCCCATCTTCACGTTGATCGTTAGAAAACGCCGCCCCCGGGGCCTGGGGAGGCGCTCTCGTTATTGGCTCTGTTGCGCCGCGGGCGGAGCGGCGATGACAGGTCCTTTGTTGCTGGCGGAAAGCTTTCCCGCCGTGTCCCAAGTGGCGCGGCCGCCGTAAAGCGTGAAGCAAAGGCCGGAAGCCGTGACGCCTTCCATGCCGACGGCACTGGCCGGAACGCTCAACTGCACCCATTGGGCGGCGGCCGGCAGGGCGCCAGCGTAGTACCGGCTGGCGCTCCCACTGCTGCCCCAAGTGACGGAATTGGCGCCCCAATAGGCCCGATGTTCCCACCCGGTGCCGTCATACCAGCCCAGCATCACCTCCGTCGGCGGGTTGGCCGGGTCGAGATAGACGTAGGCGAAGAGGGTGTCACCCGAGTTGATGACCAAGCCCGCATTGCTACCCTCCTTGGCATTGGCGGCCCAATCGGTGCAGGTGAGAAACCAGTGCTCGTGCTCGCCGGCGGCAAGATTGGACTGGTGATCCAAAAGCGCGGCATTGGGCGTAGGATTGGCGCTGACCCAATTCCAGCCGTCGCCGCCGTCGGCCCCCGTGCTGCTGCCGGAACCCGGAATCACCCCGCTCGGCAAGGCGCCATTGACCCAATTGACGGTGGCACCGTCGGCGTTGAAGGAGTTGGTGGCGACGATGCGGCGGCCGTCTGGAAGCTCGGCTTCGACCTCCACCCATTGGGGGCCGTTATTGACCGGAGAAATCGTATAGGTCGGGCCGAAGGCCGGCTGCTGGTCCCGCGCTTCCCAGACGATGCGGGCGTTAGTCAGATCGGTCCCGGGCGCGGTGAAACTCAAAGTCACCGGGACATTCAGGGGGGCAGTGGTCGCGGGCGCGGTGATGACGCCGGTGGCGGAGGTCCAGGGCTGGGCCGCCGGGGTCGTTTGCGCCGCCAGAACGCCGAGGGCCAAGAGGCTGCGCGCCTGATTGACCGTGATGAACTCGGTTGTGACGTTGTAGGCGTCCGCCCAGCGGTCGTAATAGGGGTAGGTTGGGCTGCCACTGGTACTGGTCCCGTCGCTCGGGAAGGTCAGGCCGCTCAGTTCGCCCTGATAATTGGTCAGGTAGTCGAAGCTCGATTGGATGTTGCCCAGGGGGACGCCGGTCACGGGCAGAACCCGGCGGTCATTCTGGGAGTATTGATTGACGATCTCGCGCTGGCGCTTCTGGCCCAGGCCGGTGACGTAGCAGACATTGACCGGGTTGGTGCCGCCCTCGTAGTTCATGTTGCCGACCAGCCCGTCGATGTACTTGGGGTCGGGATTGAGCTGGTAGGCGACCGCCATGTCGGAGGCTTGGTCGAGCGAGAAATACCAGCCGGCGCCCTGCACGGCCTTGGTGGCCGGGGGGAAACTGCTGCCATAGGCGTTCTGCTGGCCCCAGTTGTAGGCGTCATTGCCCGCGGCCACGACCTGGCCCTGGCAGGCGGCGAGATAGTTGGGGTCGAGCTGGCTGGCAGAGAGCCGGCCGTTCTTGGCCGCGAAGGCGTAGTCGCGGATGGCACAGCCCCAGGACTCGGACATGCGCCACCAGCCCCAGCGGAAGGTGGCCGGATCGGCCGGATTGGGAAACCAGGAGAAGAGCTGGGTCTGGTAGGCGGTGTTGCCGGTCGCCAGGTACATTTCGCAGGCGGCCCAGGCCAATTCATCGTTATGGATCCAGTCGTCGCCGTAGAAGGTGATCATCTGGTAGGAGCCGTCCTTGCCGTACTTGGCGATCGCGTTCATCAGGAACTGCCAGCCGAGCTGGGCCTTCTGCATATACAGGGCGGAAGCGGCCGGATAGGTCTTCTTAAAGAGGGGCGAGGAGGCGATCTGGGCCAGGGCCGCGACGGAGGCCGCGGTGGCGGAGGTGTTCTTGGGATAGACGACTTGCGGGTCGCCGTCATCCGGCAGCACATTCGACTCATATTGCCGGTTCTTGGGATAGACCAGGAAGTAGAAGCCGCCGTCGGCATCCTGCAGCTTGACCAGGTAATCGGCTTCCCACTTCGCTTCCTGCATCACGTCGCTGATGCCGTCGCCGCTCTCGGGCAACCCTAAGTTGTCGAGCTGGGCCACACCGGGAATATTGTCCACGGCGAACATGAGATAGTGCACCAGGGTGGCGCTGTTGATCGTGTACTTGCTGTAGTCGCCCGCGTCGTGGTGGCCGCCGGAGACATCCACCGTGCCGGTGTTGACGTAGGGATAGAGCTGGGTCCCTTCGCTCACCAGTTCCGGCCCGACGTCGGACGGGTCTGTCGCGGCGTAGTCCGCATTCAGGGTCGGAATCGTCGCCCAAGTGAAGGGGAAACTGGCCTGCGGCACCGGCACCTGCGCCGGGGCGGTATGGCAGGCATCGTGCGTGAAACGGCTGTAGGGCAGGGCATTCGAGGTCCCGCAGCGCTGGGCGTAGATGCCCAAGGCATAGGTGCGCATGAAGCCCAAAGGAATCCCGTCGTTGATCCGGAAGGGGATGGAAGCGCCCAGGCCGGGCACGACCAGCTGGTATTGGCCGGAAGTCGTGAAGGCGCTGAAGTCGGCCTGGAGGACGGCCTGATAGGG
>Ga0302279_10004547_pt1 | contig 16296 bp, 15 predicted proteins | sample III_Bog_N3_3_FD_194541 | JGI IMG/M metagenome (GOLD analysis project Ga0302279, IMG submission 194541) | Peat permafrost microbial communities from Stordalen Mire near Abisko, Sweden - III_Bog_N3_3 | ecosystem: Environmental > Terrestrial > Soil > Wetlands > Peat | place: Sweden: Abisko...
GGTTACACCCGACAACAACGGGCAACTCACTGGTCAGGCCCGATTTGGCGCTGTATTTAAACGCTGATAATGCACATTATGTCAAGTAATCCCCGGCGCGCTCTCCGGGAGCGATACGCGAAGTAAGGGTTACGTCACTTTCTTATGGGCGACCGTCCCCACGCGGTGAACTCTAGCGATTCAGGTTCCACGCAAATTCGCTGGTGGCGAATACGAAGGGCCGTCGCTAATGTCGGGTTGACGCAGATGTGGTTGGGCTGCTCAGCTCTAGATCCACCGGGTCGATCGCATCCAGCACTGTGGTCACAGCGTCGATGACTATCACCGTGTGATTCCTGCCCACAGCGCGCGAGTGGGAACCACTAGCGCTGGTGCTGAGCCGCCGTCGGGATCCTACCGAGCGAACGTGACGTGAACCACACCGCTCTCGGCCACCTCAGACGTGACGGTGTAGCCGCGATCGAGCCCGACGAGCTCATCCCAGAGCCGCAGGCCGCGACCGAGCACGATCGGGGAGATCCCCACATGCAGGCGATCGACAAGTCCGGCCCGCAGGAAGTCACGCACGACGGTCACTCCCCCTCCGACCCGGATGTCTCTGTCGCCGGCGTAGGCGCGCGCCCGAGCAAGCGCCTCCTCGGGTGTCGCGACGAGGAATTCGAAACGCGTCCCATTGTCGAAGTCAATGGATGGATGCTCCCGGCGCGTCAGAACCAGCACCGGGCACCGGAACGGCGGCTCATCGCCCCACCAGCCGCGCCAGTCCGGGTCGTCGGGGAACGAATGGAACCCGAACATCCCGGCGCCCATGATCTCTGCACCGACCTCGGCGAAGTAGGCGGTGGCGTACCGGTCGTCGATTCCGGTGGTCCCCTCCCCCGTCGTGTCGTGCATGACGCGCTCACGGAAGGTCCTGGTGCTGGTGTAGGCCTCGACGAGTCGACCCCAGTCGAGGCCCATCGGATTTTCGGGGGTCTGGTCGGTCGTCGCAACGACCCCATCGAGTGAGATGTTGAGGTCGATGCGTACCGTCATGAGATCCTTCCCGGGAAGCTGATGCTAATACGGTACACAAGCGGGGCGCCTCACGATCCGCCCGCCTGCCATACTGGCCGGATGCGAGATGGGTTTGCCGGGTGAGGCGCTGGCCGACCAGGGTGTGGATCGTCGGCGGTGGATTGTTGGCGCTCGGCGGCCTCCTGAGCGTCGTCGGGGCCGTGGTATTCGGCGTCGCTTCGCCAGAGCTGGGTGCGCTCCTGACAGTCCCCGGTCCCCTGTTCGAGGCGGCAGGACTGGTGACTGTGTCGTTCGGCTTCCGTCGGGCCGACGTGCCGGGCTGGTCCAGCCGGCTCCTGCTCGCCACCGGGATCATCGTCTTCGTCGAATTTGTGCTCGGGCTCGCGGGACAGGTTGCGGCGAGCATCCCGGCGCTCCTCACAACCGTGCTGTTCATCATCGCGACGACAGCGCTGCTCATCTGCGCGCTGGCGTTCTACCGAGCTCTCACCGGCGACGGCCACCCGCGGTGGGCACTCCTGCCTGCTGCCGTCTTCGGCGCGATCGACTATTTCCTGTACGTGAGCGGCTATGGCGGGCAGTGGTGGGTTCTGGCCATCCTCGGCGCGCTCTACGTGCTCGCCGGGGTTGTCTTCGCGACGACCCGTCTTCGCTCCCCCGCGCGCTGACCCGGGAGAGCCCACCGCCTGGGGAAGACTGTGCGCATGACAGGGAAAACCACACGTACCCGGCACGACGAGTTAACCGCCCCGGTTGGCGGAATTCTGCGGTGTCAGGGCCAGAAGTCGATGAGCTGAGCGGCGAGGCCCTTGCCCTGGCTGTAGCCGGCTCGAGCGGCCGGCGGTCGGGTGGAGGGGTCCATCACGTTCTGGCCGAAGGCGAGCAGGGCACCGCTATCCGGAAAGATCGTTTCGACAGTGCTGCCGCCGGCCCGGAGTTCGTCGACCTGTGCGGCGAGCTGCATGCCCCACTCAAGCGGATGCCGTGACCGCCCGCCGAACGGCGAGAGCACCAGCACGCGATCGTAACCCGAAGCCAGGTCCGCATTTTCGTTGCGCCGATATCCACCGTCAAGGTAGCGGTCGTCACCGATGGTGTAGGGCAGGCCGCTTGAGGTGCTGGCGGCAACCGCATCCACCAGGTCGACGCCGCTGTGGCGGTCGAAAACCACGGGTTCACCGGTACGCGCATCCACTGCCGTGATGCGGACGTCTCGTTCCGGCCAACTGGGGCTGGGCAACCGAGCCGCGACAGTGGCGCGCCACCGCGCGGAGGTGGAGCCGTCCGACGCCGCGTCGAGTTCCAGGGCGGCTGCCCCCATCCGTCGGCGCATGTCGCTCGCATCGGCCGAGGCCGCGATGATGCCGCCGGTTCGCTCCAGGTGATCGACTCCTGGCCCGACCGGCACCCGCGAACGGTCGGCCACGATCGTTCCCGGCTGGCGCTCCGGTGCGGGCGCAAGGATGGCATCCAGCAGTTCGCGCGTTGGCGCACTGCTGATCTGCGCCGCCACGGTAGCGCCGGCGGACGTACCGACGATGAGATCGGCCCCGGTCACATCCAACCCACCATCGAAGAGTCCGGCGATGACACCGATCTCCCACGCGTTGCCGGCGGAGCCCCCGCCATGGAGCACCAATGCCGTGCGCGGGTGGTGACTCGGAAGAGCGTGAGAGTCCGGCTTCGAGGTGTGCGGTACTGAAGAATTCATTGTCGTAGCTTTCTGCGTGGGAGTGCAGCGCTCCCCGCGACGGCTACGTCAGTCGCGCGATCGTGAACTCGGAAGGAGCGCCCAGGGTGGACAGAGTGTGCATTGGGCTCACCTCCTCGAATAGCGTCACGTTCGGTGACGACTATACCGGTCATGGCCCGCGCTGACTCAAGGTCGGCGACTGCTCGTCTACTCGGGGCTCAGGATGATCTCCGCAGCCGAGATGCTGTCGTCCTCGGGACGCTGCAGGTCGCGATCGAACACCCGCCGCACTGAGTTGCCGGCGACATCCTCCAACCGCGTGTCGATCGAGATCCGCACGGAATCAACGCTCGTCGCGGGGGTGAAGGTCCAGCGCCGAGCCTCCTGGTCAAGGGATGCCTGCCCCGGCACCCTGATCCCTCGCCCGTCGATCACTCGCAGAAATCGAGCTACGAGCGCCGCGTCCAATGGTCGGTCGAACCGAACGTCCACAGGGTCGGTGTCCCGCTCCGGCCAGCGCACCTCCCACAGTGCGGGGTCCACCCGCGAGCGAATCGACGGGCCGACCCGGTAGCTTCGCCTGGCACCTTCCCGGAGCGGCGCTCCCCTGTCATCCCGAAGGCCGACTTCGACGGCAACGGTGACCGTGTCGCCGTTCCGAAGCGGAGGCCCCGCCTGCTGGTTGGGCTCGAGCCCCCGCTTGATGCGACCCGGCTCCAGCAACACGGTGAGTCGGCGGTGGTCCCGATCCCAGAGTTCGGGCGGCATCTCCAGCAGGGTTCCCCGGAGCTCGCTGCCGGCCTCATCCAGCAGGTGAATGTTCCCTGCAGCCGATCCCTCCTCCATCGCGGCAGAGAAGGTCACGGATAGCCGCAACAGGTTGGCCGGGACCCATTCGGAGTCCGGCTCAATCGTTTCTACGACAGTCCTCGGTTCAAGTCCGGTACCCGGTACCGACACGCGCGCCAACTCCTGCCACAGGTCATCACTGTCGCCCGCTCGCCCGACGACCGCATACCGGGTGCCCGGAACTGCACCGAACCGTGGCGTGAACCGCGCACCATCCCCCGATCGCTCCCAGGTGCCAGCCGTCGCGATCAGATCGGCGCCGAGCCCGAGGGCGCTAACGGGTGCGACCGCGAGCAATTCCGGAAGATCAGGACCGCGAAGGATGACCGCACCGTGGTCCCAGGCCGCCCGGATGCCGGTCACGACACCACTCCCCCATCGCCCGAGCGCAACTTCCGGCCCGAGCGCTCCTCCAGCAGCTTCGCCGCCAGCAACTCGCCGCCCACCGCACCGAACCGTTCCAGGGCCTCTCGATGGAGCCGCGCGACAGTCGACGACACCTCGAACGGCACATTCGCGCTCGCAGCCAATGCGACCAGGGTTTCGAGTTCCTCCACGCAGCGATCAATCCCGAATGACTCCAGGTAGTCTCCCGCGAGCAGTCGATCGAGGTACTCGTCGATGAAGACACTCCCACCGGCGCTCGACGCGAGCTGCTCCCGAAGCAGGGTCGTTGGGAGGCCGAGGGCCTGGCCCAAAAGCAGCGCCTCCGTGACCGCAACGACCTGTCCGAACCAGAGCAGGTTGGCGAGCAGCTTGGCGGTATACCCGGCCTGGATGTCGTCGCCGATGACCTCCACCGATCCGAGCCGCTCAAGCAGCGGACGTGCGCGGTCGATCGCCGCACTCTGGCCGGCCGCGAAAAAGCGCAACGAGCCTGACTCTGCCGCCGATACGCCGCCCGCCATCGGCGCCCCGACGGATGCGATGGATCGTCGACGCGCGGCATCGCCAACCTCGTGCGCCACGCGCGGGTCGTTGCTCGTCAGGTCGAGCCAGAGCGCGCCAGGGGGCAGCGAGTTGACCAGCTGCCCGCCTCCCACCATCGCGTCGCGGAGTTCGGGAATTCCCGGAAGCACGGTCACGAAGATATCGCTTGTCTCGGCCAGTTCGCGTGCCGAGTTGGCGACCGCGGCGCCAGATGCCGCAGCGCGGAGGGCATCCACATCGAACGCCGCCACATCCAATCCCGCCGCGAAAAGGCGTTGAACGATCGGCAGCCCCATGCGTCCGACACCCAGCACGCCGATTCGTTCACCGTGCGGCATCCTCACTCCTCACCAGCCCTCGCTCCTCACCAGCGCAGTCGCGACACGCGCCGCCTGCCTAGAAATCGTGCAGGTTGGCTCGAAGGCCGCCTCCACCGAACTCGGTGCGCAGGATGCCTCTGCGGCGAAGGATCGGCACAAGTTCGTCAAGGATCCTGTGCACCGTCACCGGGTGGAGGTCGCCCCACAACAGGATCCCATCATTGTCCGCCGATTCGCCAAGCTCGTCGATAAGGTCGGCGAATTCGGCAGCGGTACCCACAAACCCGCTTCGATCACTGATGCGCCCGAGCCTCGCCTGCGCCCCGAGAAGCGTCCCCAGAGGCGTGGATTTCACATCGAATGAGCCGATCAGACGCTTGATGCTCCCCTGCGACACGTGCTCCCCGAACACGCGGAGGTCGAGCGGCGCCTCGAAGTCGAGTGCCGTCAAATCGGTCTCCAGGTCACTCGACTGGCGCTCGGCAATATTGCGGATCGCCGCGTCATCCGGATTCGCGGACTCGGTCACCAGGCGGTCCGCTTCTTCGGGACTCGACACCAGCACGGGCTGGATGGCGAACAGGATCTTGATATCGCGCGGGTCGCGCCCACGCTCGCGCGCAGCCGCATGAATCCGGGCACGATAGTCGCGCACGCTCGCCGCATCGAGTGGTGCAAGGGCGAGCTGGACATCGGAGTTGGCGCCCGCGAAGCCGAGCCCGCGTCCGGAGCCACCCGGCGAAACGACCACCGGATCACCATCCTCGAACGGGATCGCGTTGAGCGGACCATCGAAGGAGAAGTAGTCGCCGCGATGCTGGAAAGCCTCGAGCTTCGAACCGTCCGCATAGCGCCCCGAAGCCGGGTCGGCGACCAGGGCGCCCTCACCCCAGCTGTGCCACAGGCGGCGGATGCCGGACACCCACTCTTCGGCGCGGTTGTAGGCCTCGTCGTGTGTCAACGGTGGCTGGTCTCCGAAGTGGCGAGCACTGCCGGTGTCCGTCACGATGTTCAGCCCGAGCCGGTTGCCACTGAGGTGCTGCAGGGTCGCGAATTGCCGGGCCGCCGTGTAGGGCAGGTAGGCAGCGGGGTTCACTGTCGGAGCGATACCGATGTTCGACGTCACGTCGAACAGGTACGGCGCAAGAATCAGCGGATCATGCTTGGGGCCGCCGAAAGCCTGGCGGATACGCAGGTCGATGGTCGACGGGTTGCCCAGCGAGGGGGCATCCTCAATGATCAGGAGATCGAAGCCCGCCTGCTCGAGATCCCGCACCGACTGCTGGTAGAGCGCAGGCTCCGTCCAGCGGTAGTTCCAGTCGAGGTAGGGATGCCCCCAGCCATGCGGGCCGAACCCGCGCGCCAGGAACCAGCCGAAGTGTTGCTGCTTGGTCACGAGCCCGAGCGTACAGCCGCAAGGCCCCGTTCGAGATCGCGAATGAGATCAGGCAGGTATTCGATCCCGATCGACACTCGGAGGGTGCCGGGCCAGATGCCGCCCTGGCTCAGCTCCTCATCGGTGCGCTGGTTGTGGCTCGTGGTGCCCGGGTGCAGGATGAGCGACTTCACGTCGCCGAGGTGGGTCATGTGCGTGAAGATCTCGAGCGCGTTGACGAAACGACGAGCCGCATCCACTCCCCCGCGGAGCGTGAACGAGAAAACCGAGCCCTGGCCATCCGGCAGGTAGCGAAGTGCCAGCGGATGGAACGGGTTCGACTCGAGCCCCGAGTAGTCGACAGAGTGCACCTCGGGCTGCTGCTCAAGCCAGCGCGCGACACCGAGCGAGTTCGACGACTGCCGCTCGACCCGAAGGGAAAGCGTCTCGATGCCCTGGTTGATCAGGAAAGCATTCAGGGGTGACGGGGTGGGGCCGAAACGGAGCGCGAGAACATCGCGAAGGTAGGCGATGCGTGCCTTCCCGCCCTCACGGTCGACGAAGCTGGGGCCGCCGAGTCGCCCGCGCGCGGTGAGCTGCGGGAACAGGTCGCCGGATCGGTCGGCGTCGAACTTGCCATTGTCGACGATGACTCCGCCGAGCACAGCGCCATGCCCTGCGAGGAACTTGCTCGCCGAGTGAACCACAATGTCGGCGCCGTGCTCGAGTGGCCGCAGCAGGTATGGGGTTGCGAGCGTGTTGTCGATGATGAGCGGGATGCCGTGGCGGTGCGCCACCTCCGCGATCGCCGCGATGTCGAGGATGTCGTTCTTGGGGTTCGGGATCGACTCCGCGAACAGCGCACGAGTCGTTGGGCGGATGAGCCTCTCCCATTCGCGCGGGTCGTTGGCGTCCGCCACGAAGTCGGTTTCGACGCCCATCCGCGTGAGGTTATCGAGCAGGAATCCGCGGGTGCCCTCATAAATGCTTGACGCGGAAATGACATGCTGGCCCGCCTCGACGAGCCCGAGAAGCGTAATCGCGACCGCAGCCTGGCCGCTCGAGACCAGCAGCGCCTCCGCGCCACGCTCCAGCAGGGCAACCTTCTGTTCGACGGCTTCTGCGGTGGGGTTGGCGACACGGGTGTAGGTATAACCGTCACCGTTCTCGAACAGGTCGGCCGCCTGGTCGAAGTCCTCGAGCACGAAGCCCGCCGTCAGGTAGATGGGTGTGGCCCGTGGGCTCACCCCTGAGCCAGGTCGCTGGCCCGAGTGCAGTTGCAGGGTCGCGAAGCCGCGCTCCTGGTCATCCTGCTCGCGGGCAAGCGGTTGGGACAGCGTCATGGGTGCCCCTCTCGATTCCGCTGATTGCTGTGGTCGACTCAGGATGCCAGAAGACGCGAAAAACGCTCGCGAATGCTAAGTACTGTTACGTGCTGCCATGACGCGCATAATTCCTACGTGCCCGAAACCGACTCCACCGCTCGCTGCCCGTGTGGGACCGGCCTGACCTACGCGGAATGCTGCCGCCCCTTCCACACGGGCAGTGCGCACCCGCCGACAGCCGAGCGCACCATGCGGTCGCGGTACAGCGCATATGCCCTGCGAATCCCGGAATACCTGCTGGCGACGTGGCATCCATCCACCCGGCCCGCGTCACTTTCACTGGACCCGCAGGTGCAGTGGGTGGGCCTCGAAATCCTGGGGCGCACGCGCGGCGGGATCCTCGACTCCGAGGGAACAGTTGAATTTCGCGCCACCTACCGCAGTGACGGAATGAGAATGCACCAGCACGAGAACAGCACGTTCATTCGCGAGAACAAGGTCTGGTTCTACGTCGACGGCGTCGTGGACGACTAGGCACGCTCCACCGATCCCTGATCGGTAGTCTCGTCAGGAGCGAAGGAGCGGGCATGGCGGCGAACATCGGGCGGGAGACGCAGTCCGCGATCTATCGTGGTGGCGCCGTCGGGCGGAAGCCCATCGTGCCGTCCGGGTTTGATGCACTCGAGTCCGCAGCGCGCGCAGTGCTGTCGGCGGAGAGTTTCGCTTACATCGCGGGATCCGCAGGCCGGGAGTCAACAGCGGATGCGAACTCGAAAGCATTCGATTCCTGGCAGATCGTGCCGCGGATGCTCCGCGACGTGAGCTCGCGCGACCTGTCCATCTCCCTCTTTGGGCACTATTACCCCTCCCCTGTCATTTCTGCGCCCATCGGAGTACTCGAACTGGCGCACCCCGACTCGGACACGGGCATAGCCCGGGCATCTGCGGCACTCGGCATCCCGTATGTCGCATCGAACCAGGCATCCGTCCCCCTCGAGGAGGCATTCGCGGCAACACCCGGGGCACCCCACTGGTTCCAGCTCTATTGGAGCAGTTCAGACGAAGTCGTCGAGAGCCTGGTCTCGCGGGCAGAGAACGCCGGAGCCGAAGCGATCGTGATCACCCTCGACACGCACATGCTCGGCTGGCGACCGCGCGACCTCGACCTCGCCTACCTGCCCTTCGCCCACGGTCTCGGAATCGCCCAGTACACGAGCGATCCGGTATTCAGGCGGCTCGTTGCGGGGCGCGTTGCGGCGGGTATCTCGACGCCGCGCCCTCGAGTCAATCCGACCGTCATCCGCACCCTGCTCGACATGACGAGGCACTACCCCGGCCCCTTCTGGTCGAATCTCCGGTCACCGGAACCCCGCACCGCGGTGGACGTCTTCCTCGAGGTGTTTTCCCGGTCATCCCTGACCTGGCAGAATCTCGATTTCGTTCGCCAGCGCACCAAACTTCCCATCCTGCTGAAGGGAATCCAGCACGCGGATGACGCGAAGCTCGCCATCGAACACGGAGCCGACGGTGTCATCGTCAGCAACCACGGCGGACGCCAGCTCGACCGGGCGATCGGCTCGCTGGATGCGCTGCCGGGCGTCGTCGCCGCAGTCGAGGGGCGGATACCGGTGCTGTTCGACAGCGGAATTCGGAGCGGCTCGGACATCCTGATCGCCCTCGCGCTGGGAGCACATGCGGTGCTGGTCGGCCGGCCCTGGGTCTACGGCCTCGCGATCGGTGGGGCGGCGGGCGCCGAGGCGGTGCTCCGCAACCTCGTCGCCGAACTCGACCTGAACCTCGGGCTGAGCGGCCACACCTCGGTCGCCGACCTGTCGCCGGACATCCTCAAGCCCGCCATCCTCATGCCAGCCATCCTCAACTACGGAAAGTACAAGCCGATCGAGTAGTCGTTCCGTCCGCGCACAGCCGAGGAGAATCTCGCGACACGCCGGGCGCACTGTGCTCGTGTACGACGTGTCGCCCGAATCACCTCGATTCTTCAGAGGCGCTGCCGTTGCGTCAGGTGCCAACGACCTCTCCTCAACGTGCCCACCAAACCCGAAACCGTGCAGAGTCGCACCGGATCCGTCGGGGAAGCATCCCAGCAACCAGCATCCTGTCGGGCTGTCGCGAACCCGCCTCTGTGCCTCTGGCCACGTTGCCACCATTGACCAGCTCATTGACATGGGTGCGAGCCGTGGCCAGCTGGGCCGGGCCGTTGCGCACGGCCGACTCCTTCACCTCAGACGGGGCGTCTATGCCTGCCCACACGGTGCACCGGATCTCGAAGCCGCCGCGCGCCTCGGCGGCGCGCTCACCTGCGTCACCGTGGTCCGCAGTGCCGGGGTCTGGGCAGGCCGGTCTCGCCTGCTTCACCTGATGGTGCCGCCGAACTCGTCTGGACGAGGAGCACGCGATCGCCGCACTCGAGTCCGCACTACACAAACGATTTCTCACTCCTGCGCAGGTCGCGGAAGTCTGTCAGCATGCACCCGCCCGGCTGCACGACGGAATTGGCAGGATGGTGAACGAAAGCGGCTCGAGCGTCGAACACTATGGATCACCGCTCGCCACGTACTCGACGATTGGCCAGACACCCTCACGGCGATCGAGCGAGCACTGTGCGATTCGCGGCCCGTGCGGCCGGGAGGATTTCTTCGTGACACGCCGCCTATCCGGACGGCGTGACCGGCGTTTTGGGAAAAATTCCCCGGATCGGCCCACAGTGCTGGCGCGACGCGGGGTGCTGGCGCGACGCGGGGCTCTGGCACGACGCGGGGTGCGTGCCGGCAGCCGAGGTCAGGCGTTCGTGGCGGCGACCCACTCGTCGAGCTTGGCCGCGGCGAGACCGTTGTCGACGACCGCGGAGGCAACCTCGATCGAGCGCGCCAGCCTGTCAACTATGGGCAACCGGTTGAGGTCGGGATCCTGGGCGAGTTCGAACGCCGAAATCCCGGCCGCCGCGTTCAAGAGCACAATGTCGCGCACCGGCCCCGGCTCGCCGGCGAGCACCCGTCTTGCGACCTCAGCGTTGTGCGAAGGCGTGTCCCCAAGCAGGTCCGCGATGTCAGCGGTGGGGATGTCCAGGTCGAGCGGATTCAGGTCGTGTTCGGTCACAAAACCGCGCGACACCTCCCAGATGTGGCTGTGTCCCGTTGTGGTCAGCTTGTCGATCCCATCATCCCCGCGGTAGACCAGGGCGGTCGCCCCACGTGTCTGGAATACCCCGACGACCAACGGCACCCGGTCGAGGCTTGCCACTCCGACCGCGGATGCCTCAGGGCGCGCCGGGTTGCACAGTGGTCCGAGGATGTTGAACAGGGTCGAAATGCCCAGTTCCTTCCTGGTCGGGCCGGCGTGGCGAAAGCCGGGATGGAACAGGGCCGCAAACGCGAACGTGATGCCTGTTTCGTGCAGCACCTCCGCCACGCGCGCCGGTGGAATGTCGAGATTGAGTCCGAGCGCCGACAGCACATCCGACGCACCCGAGGCCGAACTCGCACCACGGTTCCCGTGCTTGACGACAGGAATACCGGATGCCGCGGCGATCACCGAGGCGATCGACGAGATGTTCAGGACCGCACCGTATGGGTCGCCACCAGTACCGACAATGTCGAGCACCATGGGGTCGACGTCAAGCGGAAGCGAGTTCGCGAGTACCGCATCCCGGAACCCCACGATCTCGTCAACGGTCTCGCCGCGGATGCGCAGCGCGACCAGGAGTCCGCCAAGTTGAGCCGACGTCGCCTCCCCCGCCATGACACTCTGCATGGCCCATGTGGACTCGCTGATCGACAGATCAACGCCTTCTACAAGGTGGCTGAGGATGCTCGTCCAGGTGTGTTCAGAGGCCATGCCGAAAATCCTAACGATTGGGGTGCGACTGGCACCCCTAATGGCCGAAAGGCCCTTGGATATCGGACATAATGGAACAGTGACGAGCACCTCTCTCAGCCGCCCAGTCGGCATTTCCTCGGTAAACAGGCCGAGTATTGTCGCGGTCGGAACGATCGTCTGGCTTGGCAGCGAGGTGATGTTCTTCGCCGGCCTGTTCGCGATCTACTTCACTCTCCGCTCGACATCGCCGGGCCTCTGGGCAGCCGAGACATCCCACCTCAATGTGGTTTATTCCGCTATCAACACCTGCGTGCTGGTGTCCTCGTCGATCTCCTGCCAACTCGGTGTGTTCGCGGCTGAGCGCCTGCAGCCACGTCGCAAGAGCTGGAAGCTCAGCGAGTGGGGCATGGTCGAGTGGTTCTTCGTCACCTACTGCATCGGTGCGACGTTCGTCATCCTGCAGGTCACCGAGTACGCGAACCTGGTGAGCGACGGCATCTCGATCTCGTCGAGCGCCTACGGATCGGCGTTCTACCTGACCACCGGTTTCCACGGGCTTCACGTCACGATGGGCCTCTTCGCCTTCCTGCTCGTCATCGGGCGCGCCTATTCCGCAAAGAATTTCGGTCACAAAGAAGCGACCAGCGCGATCGTGGTTTCCTACTACTGGCACTTCGTCGATGTGGTGTGGATCGCGCTGTTCTTCGTCATCTACGTACTGAAATAAGCGGAAACAGGAACCAGAATGCGTAAGCAGATCGACACACTCCCCAAAGCCCGGAAGGGCCGCAAGCCGGGTCGCCGTTCCCCGCTCGCATCCATTGCGCTGATCCTCATCGGACTGGTCGCAACAGGTGGTGCGTATGCCCTCTTCACGACTACTGCGACTGCGTCCACCACGACGTCGAGCACCCAGTTGCTGACCGAAGGCTCGAAACTTTTCCAGGCCAACTGCGCCACCTGCCACGGAATGAACCTTGAGGGAACGAGCCAGGCTCCCACGCTCCTCGGGGTAGGCGCCGCATCTGTGCAGTTCCAGGTCTCGACCGGGCGGATGCCCGCTGCGGCCTCGGGACCACAGGAAGAAGAGAAGCCGGCGCAATTCACCGACCAGCAGACCCTTGCCCTTGCTGAGTTCGTTGCCTCGAAGGCGCCCGGCCCAGCGATTCCCTCGCAGGAGTACCTGGGCGGTACCGGTAACGCGGCAAAGGGCGCCCAGCTCTTCCGCACCAACTGCGCCATGTGCCACAACGTCGCCGGTGCTGGCGGTGCCCTCACCGAGGGCAAGTATGCGCCCGCACTGAGCGGAGTTTCAGCACTGCACATCTACGAGGCCATGATCACCGGGCCGCAGAACATGCCCGTGTTCAGCGACGCGAACATCACGCCCTCGCAGAAGGCGGACATCATCACCTACCTGAAATACCTCGACCAGAACCCCTCTCCCGGTGGTCTCGACCTGGGCAACCTTGGCCCGGTCTCCGAAGGACTGTTTGTCTGGATCTTCGGTCTCGGCGCCGTTGTCGGGGTCACCATCTGGCTGACTGCGAAGGCGAACTAGCGTGAACGCAGCCGTCGACCGCACGTCAATCACAGCGCGAAAGGGAAGAGCATGGCACAGCACGACGACGGTGTGACAACACCTGACAGTGGGCATGCCGGTTCTGCCGCCAGTGGATCAGCTGTCGTTCTCTCGAACGAAAGCGGAGCCGCAGTCGTTCCCACGGATGCGATCGTCAACCCGGGCTTTCCGCCACACAACCCCCGGCAGACGAATCTCGATCCGAAGAAAGATAAGAACGCTGAGCGCCAGGTCACGTTCCTGTTCTTCCTTTCAATCATCGGCAGCGTTTTCGCACTGGCGGCCTACATGGCGTTTCCGATCGTTCCCGGCAATTTCGGATCGATCCGTGAGAACAACCTGTTCCTGGGAATCGGCATCACGCTCGGGCTTCTCGGAATCGGTCTCGGCGCAGTGCATTGGGCTAAGCAGCTCATGCGCGAAGACGAGAGCGTGGAGTACCGTCACGGCACGCGAGGCTCGGAGGAGACCCGCGCAAAAGCCGTGGAAGTCTTCGAGCTCGGCAACGAGGAGTCCGGCATCGGTCGTCGCTCGCTCATCCGTAACACCCTCATCGGCGCGCTAGTGCTGACACCAGTGCCCGCCGTTGCGCTGTTCCGCGGCCTCGCGCCCGACACTGACCCGACGGCACTGCTCAAGCACACCATGTGGAAGTCGGGTCTGAAGCTCACTCACGACCCGACGGGTGTGCCGATCAAGGCGGCGGATGTCACGCTCGGGTCGGTATTTCACGTCATTCCCGAGGGGTTGCTGCAGCGCAGCGACGCACTCGAGCAGAAGGCCAAAGCCGCAGTCCTGCTGATGCGACTGCAGCCAGAAGACCTGCACGTCACCAAGGGACGGGAGACCTGGAACTACCAGGGCATCATCGCCTACTCGCAGATCTGCACCCACGTTGGATGCCCGGTGGCACTGTACGAACATGAAACCCACCACCTTCTCTGCCCGTGCCACCAGTCGCAGTTCGACATGACACACGAAGCGCGCGTGATCTTCGGACCCGCTCGCCGGCCCCTCCCCCAGCTGCCGATCACCGTCGACAGCGAGGGGTATCTCATTGCACGAAGTGACTTCCACGAACCCGTGGGGCCAGATTATTGGGAGCGTCACGTATGACCACCACAACCAGCGAAACCCGTGGCGGAGCAGTAGTACCAAAGCGCAAGTCGGCCACGCAGTCCGCTGCGAACTGGGTGGACGAGCGAACGAGCATTTCGGGGCTGGTTCGTGAACTGGGGCGCAAGATTTTCCCTGACCACTGGTCATTCATGCTCGGCGAGGTTGCGCTTTACAGCTTCATCGTCATCCTGCTCACCGGAACCTTCCTGACGTTCTTCTTTCAGGCGTCCATGGCCGAGGTCACCTACGACGGCACCTACCTGCCGCTGAAGGGCATCGACATGTCGGCCGCGATGAACTCGACGCTGCACATCAGCTTCGACATCCGCGGTGGCCTCCTCATGCGCCAGGTGCACCACTGGGCCGCCCTGCTGTTCATCGCCGCCATCGGCCTGCACATGCTGCGCATCTTCTTCACGGGTGCATTCCGCAAGCCTCGCGAACTCAACTGGTTCATCGGGTTCGTGTTGTTCGTGCTGGCGATGGCGGAAGGCTTCACCGGCTACTCGCTCCCCGACGACCTGCTTTCCGGTAACGGCCTGCGGATCATCGACGGCCTGGTGAAGGGCATCCCGGTTATCGGCACCTGGACGTCGTATCTTCTGTTCGGCGGCGAGTTCCCTGGCACAGCCATCGTTGGCCGCCTCTATACCCTGCACATCCTGTTGCTGCCGGCCATCCTTGTGGCTGCGCTTGGCGTGCACCTCGTGCTGCTGATCATCAATAAGCACACCCAGTTCGCTGGTCCCGGCAAGACCAACGACAACGTGGTCGGCGTTCCGATCATGCCGGTGTTCGCAGCCAAAGCCGGCGGATTCTTCTTCATCGTGTTCGGCGTGATCGTGCTGATGGCCACGTTCTTCACCATCAACCCGGTCTGGTTGTACGGGCCATACGATCCCTCACCGATCTCTGCCGGCACGCAGCCAGACTGGTATATCGGGTTCGCGGATGGCGCCCTGCGACTCGTCCCGACCGGCCTCGGCTTCCAGATCGGCAACTTCACGTTCGCGTTGAACGTGTTCCTGCCGACGGTCGTCCTGGTACTGTTCCTTGCCGCCGTGGCGTTCTACCCGTTCATCGAAAGCTGGGTGACCGGCGACAAGCGCGAACACCACATCGCTGATCGCCCGCGTAACGCGCCTACCCGCACCGCCATCGGCGCAGCGGGTGTCACCTTCTACGCGGTGCTCTGGGCAGCAGCAAGCTCCGACCTCATCGCCACCCATTTCGGTCTCACGATCGAGGGCGTGATCCTGTCGCTGCAGATCATGCTGATCGTCGGCCCTATCGTCGCCTACCTGGTAACGAAGCGCATGTGCGTGGGCCTCATGAAGAAGGACCGCGAGATCGCCCTCCATGGTTACGAGAGCGGGCGTATCGTGCGACTTCCCGGCGGAGAGTACATCGAGGTGCACGAGCAGCTCACCGACTACGAGCGCTGGCGTCTGGTCAGCTTCGACGACTACAAGCCGCTGATGCTGCGCCCCAACGCCAAAGGACAGATCACGCCGGCAGAACGTGTGCGGGCTGCCATGTCGGGATGGTTCTTCGAGGACCGCATCTCCCCCGTCACGGCCCAGGAGCTCGAGCAGGCGCACCACTCGTCGGGCCACGGAGCGCTAGAAGGCGACTCCAACACCGAAATCGAGAGCGGCGTCGGTCACTAGTTAGCAACACCCTCCTCCCGGGACAACCTGCTCTGCGCGCGTAGAGCACATCGTCCCGGGTGGAGGGTTTTGTACCTCCCGGCCGGGATCGGGTAGCGGGCGATGTCGCTCCCGTTTCCCGTTGTCACCCGCTCGAGTCGAACAGCTCCGCGCGCGCAGACAACCAGGCCCCAACGGCGCGCACAGAACCATGTTGTCCCGAACGCCGCGCAGACAACCACGTCCCAAACGGCGCACACAGAACCACGTCCCAGGCGGCGCGCCCAGAACCGTGTTGTTGTCCTGAGCGCCCCGCAGAAAACCAACCTCCCAGGCGGCGCGCCCAGAACCACGTCCCAGGCGGCGCGCCCAGCCTCGTGGCGCACCGTTGGCCGCTGACCGGCCCCGGACTCCCATCGGGCGGAGAGGGGAGTCCCTGGTCCGGTTGGGCTGACAAGTCGTTCGAGCGACGCGGGCGACCGTCCGAGGGCTGCCTCCACCGCGAGGAGCTGGTGGCCGGGGTGTTATGGTCCGTTCGGGTCGATGTGCGCTGCGCGCGCGGGGAACCATGTCCCGAACGGCGGAGGTTGTAGACCCATA
>Ga0302279_10004549_pt1 | contig 16283 bp, 14 predicted proteins | sample III_Bog_N3_3_FD_194541 | JGI IMG/M metagenome (GOLD analysis project Ga0302279, IMG submission 194541) | Peat permafrost microbial communities from Stordalen Mire near Abisko, Sweden - III_Bog_N3_3 | ecosystem: Environmental > Terrestrial > Soil > Wetlands > Peat | place: Sweden: Abisko...
GCCCTCGCCCCCGAGGGTGGGTACGCCCACGTCGGCCCCCCCGGCGCCGGGCACTTCGTCAAGATGGTCCACAACGGCATCGAGTACGGCATGATGCAGGCCTACGCCGAGGGCTTCGAGATCATGTCCGAGGCGCCCGAGTTCGAGCTCGACCTCCATGAGATCGCCGCCATCTGGCGCTACGGCTCCGTCGTCCGGTCCTGGCTGCTCGACCTGGCCGAGCGCGCCCTGCGGCCCGAGGCCGGCTTCGACCGGATCGAGGGCGTGGTGGCCGACTCCGGCGAGGGCCGGTGGACGGTCGAGGAGGCGATCGAGCGGGGTGTGTCGGCTCCGGTGATCTCGTCGGCCCTGTTCGCACGGTTCGCCTCGCAGAAGAAGGACGCCTTCGGGCTGCGCCTGGTCTCCGCCCTCCGCAACCAGTTCGGGGGCCACGCCGTCACCACCGCCGACGGCACCCTCGGCGGCGAGACCTCCACGCCCGCATGAGCACCGACCCGATCTCCATCGCCGCGGCCATGGACGCCGAACGCGACCCCGGCTCGGACACGTCCAGCGCCGCCGAGGGTCACCAGCGCTCACTCCCGCCGGTCCTGTCGAAGGCACCGCCGGTGGCCATGGTGATCTTCGGCGCCTCCGGCGACCTCACCGGTCGCAAGATCCTCCCCGCACTGGCCCGCCTGGCCGACCGGGGGGTGCTCGACGACGGCTTCACCGTGATCGGCGTGGCCCGCACGGCGTGGACCGACCAGGAGTTCCGGGACCACGTGGCCGAGTCCACGCCCGAGGCCGGGCCCAAGTGGAAGGCACTCACCGAGCGGTTCAAGTACGTGACCGGTGAGTACGACCACCCGGACACGTTCGACCAGCTCAAGGCCCACCTCGACGAGGCCGACCACGTGGACGGCACCGACGGGAACCGCCTGTACTACCTGGCCACCATCCCCAGCGTCTTCGGGCTGGTCGCCAACGCGCTGGCCACCCACGGCTGCAGCGGGCCCGGCGAGGGGGGCACGTTCGCCCGGGTCGTGGTGGAGAAGCCGTTCGGGCGCGACCTGTCGAGCGCACTCGAGCTGAACGACCAGATGCACAAGGCGTTCGAGGAGCCGCAGATCTACCGGATCGACCACTACATGGGCAAGGAGACCGTCCAGAACGTCCTCGCGCTCCGGTTCGCCAACGCCATCTTCGAGCCCATCTGGAACCGCCGGTACATCGAACAGGTCCAGGTGACCGTGGCCGAGTCACTGGGGGTCGAGCACCGGGGCGGGTTCTACGAGACCGCCGGTGCGCTGCGCGACATCGTGCAGAACCATGTCATGCAGGTGCTGGCCCTCACGCTCATGGAGTCACCGACCTCGACCGACGCCGACCGGATCCGCGACGAGAAGGTCAAGCTCCTCCAGGCCATCGACATCCCCACCCCCGACGAGGCGGTCGACAAGTCGGTGCGCGGCCAGTACACGGCGGGCACCATCGACGGCGAGCCCGTCGTCGGGTACCGCGAGGAGGACGACGTCGCCCCCGACAGCCAGACCGAGACCTTCCTGGCGCTGCGGCTCCGGGTGGAGAACTGGCGGTGGGCCGGGGTCCCCATCTACGTGCGCACCGGCAAGCGCCTGCCGGCCCGGGTCACCGAGGTGGCCCTCACCTTCCGCCAGGTGCCGTTCCTGCTCTTCGACCACCGGTCGAGCCGCGACCTCCGCCCCAACACCCTCATCCTCCGGATCCAGCCCGACGAGGGGATCAGCCTGGAGTTCGGGGCCAAGGTCCCGGGAGAGAAGTTCCACCTCCGGTCGGTGGCCATGGACTTCTCCTACGACGAGGCCTTCGCCGGCGCCGAGGCGGCTGACGGATACGAGCGCCTGATCCACGACGCCATGGTCGGCGATGCCACCCTCTTCATCCGGTCCGACGAGGTCGAGCAGGCCTGGCGCATCGTCGATCCCTACCTGGAGGCCTGGTCCGAACCGGGCGGCGCCCTGCACTTCTACCCGGCCGGCACGTGGGGGCCCCACATGGCCGATCTCCTGGTGGAACGCTCGGGGGACGAGTGGCGAAACCCCGTGCTCGACCTGCAGCTGCACGGGGGCGGGCAGCCGCACCTCGACGAGTGACGCCGTGAACGGGACCGTCCGCCTGGTGGACTCCGTGCCCGACGCCTTCGCCGAGCTGGTGGCGGCAACCGTGGGCGCCCGGCCCGACGGCTGCACCCTCTTCCTGTCCGGGGGCGGCACGGCGGTCGAGTGCTACCACGCCCTGGCCGGACGCCCCGGCGTCGACTGGTCCGCCGTCGACGTCTACCTGGGTGACGAACGGTGTGTGCCTCCGGACGACCCCGACTCCAACCACCGGATGATCGCCGCCACCCTCCTCGACCGGGTCGGCCCGGTCCGGAGCGACCATCCCATGTACGCCGGTGGGCCGCCGCCGGCCGCGGCCGCCACGTACCAGGCACTCGTGGCCGCGCTCGACGACCTCGGCCTGGTCCACCTCGGCCTGGGCCCCGACGGGCACACGGCATCACTCTTCCCGGGCTCGGCCGCCCTCGGTGACACCGACCCGGAACGGCTGGTGGTGGTCAACCGGGACCCGAACGGCGTGAACCCGCACGACCGGCTGACGCTCACCTACGCCGGCATCGCCCGCGCCCGACGCACCGTGTTCACCGTGTCGGGCCCGTCCAAGCGCGCCGCATTCGCCCGGATCGCTGCCGGGGACGACCTCCCGGCCGGCCGCGTCACCGGAGCGGACGTGCTGTGGCTGGTCGACGCCGGAGCCCTGGGCGACGTCACCCCCGACGAGGAGGGGTGAGCCCCGGCCGCCGGGCCACGGCACGGCGGCAATCCGGGGTGCCTCCGGTAAGGTGACCCCGATGCCCGTCACTCCCGGCTCCCCCGCTCCGTCCGCAGTTGCCACGTTCACCCGCGGGGAGCTCCTGGCCACTCCCCTGTCCGACCTGATGCAACGCGCCGCGGCCGTGCGGGACGACGCCTTCGGCACCCGGATGACCTTCTCCCCGAAGGTGTTCATCCCACTCACCATGCTGTGCCGCGACCGGTGCGGCTACTGCACCTTCGCCAAGGCGCCGGCCCACCTGGCCTCGCCCTACCTCGAGCTCGACGAGGTGCTGGCCATCGCCCGGGCCGGACGGGACGCCGGCTGCCACGAAGCCCTGTTCACCCTGGGCGAGGGACCCGAGGACCGCTACCCGGCCGCCCGCCACTGGCTGGACACCCATGGCTACGGCTCCACCGTCGACTACCTGGCCGCCGCCTGCACCGCCGTGCTGGAGGAGACCGGACTCCTCCCACACGCCAACGCCGGGGCACTCGGCCTGGGCGAGCTGGCTACCCTGCGTGCGGTCTCGGCCAGCCAGGGGATGATGCTGGAGTCGCTGAACCCGGACCTCGATGCCCACCGGTCCGCCCCCGACAAGGTGCCGGCCCGGCGCCTGGCCACGTTGGCCGCGGCCGGGGAGCTCGCCATCCCCTTCACCACCGGGCTGCTGGTCGGCATCGGCGAGTCCCGCGAGGACCGGCTCGACACGCTGGAGGCGATCGCCACCAGCCACGCCCGGCACGGACACGTGCAGGAGGTGATCGTCCAGAATTTCCTGCCCAAGCCGGGCACCTCGATGCACCGGCACCCGCCGTGCCCCACCGACGAATTCCTCTGGACCATCGCCGTCGCCCGGCTGCTCCTGCCTGCCGATGTCCACCTCCAGGCACCCCCCAACCTGTCCGACGAGCTGCCGCCGCTCGTCGCCGCCGGCATCGACGACTGGGGTGGGGTGTCCCCGGTGACCGCGGACCACGTCAACCCCGAGCGGGCCTGGCCCGGCCTCGGGATCCTCCGGGCCGCCACCGAGGCGTCCGGTCACACCCTGGCCCCCCGGCTCACCCTCTACCCCGAGTTCGCACTCGACCCGGCCCGGTGGCTCGACACCGCTCTGGTGTTCCCCGTGCTCGACGCGTCCGACGCCGAGGGGCTGGGACGCGACCACCCATGGGCTTCCGGTGGCGAGGTCCCGCCGCCGGAGCTGCTCCCGCTCGTGGTCGGCTCACGGCCCGGCGCCACGATCCGTCCGGCCGGTCCGGACCGGGCCGAACCCGAACTGGCCGGGGGCGCGGTGGCCGAGGTGCTGGCCGGAGTCCGGGCCGGTGAGACCGTGGGCGAGGACGAGATCGTCACCCTCTTCGGTGCCCGGGGACACGAGGTGCGCGCCGTGGCCGCGGTCGCCGACGGGCTGCGGTCCGAGATCATCGGCGACGAGGTCACCTATGTGGCCAACCGCAACATCAACTACACCAACGTGTGCACGTTCAAGTGCAAGTTCTGCGCATTCTCCAAGGGCCCGCTCTCGCTGAACCTGCGGGGCGCGCCCTACCTGCTCGAACTGAGCGAGATCACCGACCGGGTGGCCGAGGCCGCGGCCATGGGGGCGACCGAGGTCTGCCTGCAGGGCGGGATCCACCCCGACTTCGACGGCGACTACTACCTCCACGTGATCCGGGCCGTGCGCGAGGCGTCGGCCACCATCCACATCCACGGGTTCACTGCCCTGGAGGTGACCGAGGGGGCCCGCCGGTCGGACATGGCACTGGCCGACTACCTGATCCTGCTGCGCGACGCCGGCCTGCGGACCATCCCGGGCACGGCGGCCGAGATCCTCGACGACGACGTGCGCGCCGTGCTGTGCCCGGACAAGATCGACACCGAGCAGTGGCTCGAGGCCCACCGCACCGCCCATGGCGTGGGACTGAACTCCAACGTCACCATCATGTTCGGAGCCATCGAACAACCTCGGTCGTGGGCCCGCCACCTGGTCCGCACCCGGACGCTCCAGCTCGAGACCGGCGGCTTCACCGAGTTCGTGCCCCTGCCGTTCGTGCACATGGCCACCCCGCTCTACATCCAGAAGCGGTCGCGCCGCGGACCGACGTTCCGCGAGACGCTCCTCATGCACGCCGTCGGGCGCATCGCCTACCGGGGCGCCATCGACAACATCCAGCTGAGCTGGGTCAAGCTCGGGGCCAACGGCGCGCGTCAGCTGCTGCGGGCCGGGGTCAACGACCTCGGGGGCACCCTCATCGACGAGAACATCTCACGGGCGGCCGGAGCCAGCCACGGGCAGATGATGGACGCGGACGCCTTCCGGGCGCTGGTCGCGCCCCTGGGGCGGACGCTCGTCCAGCGCACCACCCTGTACGGCCGGGTCGTCCACCCCGACGGCAACGGCTCCGTGCTGGCCGGCGTCCACTGACGTGACCGGGTCGTCCTTCGAGCGCGACGGGCTCGACGAGGCGATCGACGGCGCCCCCGAACGTTCCGGCGGCGCGGCACCCACACTCCCCGAGCGCATCGAGGGGGCCCGCACCCCGACGGAACGGCGCCTGTACCGGTCGATGCTCGACACCCTCGCCACCCTGCTCGACCGCCACACCGACGTCATCGACCTCAAGGTGGTCGACACCGCACTGGCCGAGATGGCCGAGGCCTTCGGCGTCTTCCAGCCGCTGCGCTCGCGCCTGAAGGTCACCATCTTCGGGTCGGCCCGCACCGAGCCCGACCACCCGGCCTACCGCCAGGCCCGCGCCCTGGCCGCGGCGATGTCCGGGGCCGGGTGGATGGTGGTCACCGGCGCCGGTCCCGGGATCATGGCCGCCGGGATGGAGGGCGCCGGACGGGACCAGTCGGTCGGGGTGAACATCCGCCTCCCCCATGAACAGGGGGCCAACCGGTTCATCGCCCAGGACCCGAAGCTGGTCGAGATGCGGTACTTCTTCACCCGGAAGCTCATGCTCCTGAAGGAGTCGGACGGCTTCCTCGTCCTGCCCGGTGGGTTCGGGACGCTCGACGAGGCTTTCGAGCTGCTCACCCTGCTCCAGACGGGCAAGGCGGAGCCCGCTCCCGTGGTCCTGCTCGACGTGCCCGGCGGCACCTACTGGCACGGGTGGAGCCGCTTCCTGGCCGACGAGGTCGAACCTCGAGGGCTGGTGTCCGACGACGATCGCTCGTTCTTCACCATCACCGACGACGTGGCGGTGGCCGTGGCCGAGCTGCTCGGCTTCTACCGCAATTTCCGGTCGTGCCGGTGGGTGGGCGACCTGCTGGTGCTCCGGATGGCGGTCGGCCCCGACAAGGCGCAGCTGGCCGAGCTCAACCGCCGGTTCGCCGACATCGTGGTCTCCGGGGTGATCCGCCCGGTGGACCCGCTGCCACCCGAACGGGCGGACGACGACGTCGTCGACCTGCCCCGGCTGGCGTTCCGGTTCGACAAGGTGCACTACGGCCGGCTGCGCCAGCTCATCGACGCCGTCAACGAATTGGCCGGCGTCTGATCCCCTCCCCGTGAGTCGAGCGTTGGACGTTCCGTCGGTGCACGGTCCGTCGACCGTCACCGGCCGGCCCTCAGCCGGCGGACAACTGGGAGTGGCGGCGTCCGAAGCGGTGGTGCACCTCCGTGGCCGGCGGGTCGTGGGGCTCGATGGACGGCAATTCGTACCGGTGATCGAACGCCGTCTCGGGCGGAGGGTCCTGGGACTCGACACCGTGGTCGCGGACGAGCGCCGTCGGGATGCCGTTCGAGAACCAGCGGGCCTCGTGCAGTCCGAACGGGTCCGGGCACCAGTTCTGGGCGTTGTGAGGGTCGTGTTCCATGGCCTTAGTTTACCGTACGTTCACCTTGGTGTCATGTATCGTTCATCCAGGACACATCCCGTTCATGTTCACCGCCCGGTGTGACGAGGCCTGGACCGTGTAATCCGCGAATGCAATTAGGGCCGAACGGCCCTGGGTGGGTGCCCCGGGACCGGCAATGCTGGGTTGATGATGGGGGTACAGGACTGGGCTGGCGGGCAGGGCCGTCCCGGCGGGACGTCGGGTGCATGTGACGCGCCCGCACCCTCACTTCCCGCGGTCCGCGACGTCATCGAGGCGATCCCGGACCCCTACGCCCTGGGCGAGCCGGTGTTCGATGCCGCGGGAGACATCGTCGACTTCATGATCCTCGAGCTCAACGCCATCGCCTGCGCCTCCGTCGGTCTCTCCCGCGAAGCCGTCCTGGGCACCCGGGCCCGGGACCTGTTCCCGAGCGAATTCGGCGATCGGCTCATCCGCCTGGTCGGCGAGGTGGTCACCACCGGCCGACCCCTGGCCGTCAACGATTATCTTTACCCGTCGACCGTCAACGGCGGAGCCCTCCACCGCTACGACGTCCGGGCCACGGCCCTCGACGGACGGCTGGTGTTCACCTGGCGGGACGTGACCTTTCGCTTCGAGGAGCGCCGGCGGTTCGAACAGATGATCACCAACTCGGCCGACGTGGTGCTCCTGATGACCGACGGTGTCGTCGACTGGGCGTCGGCCGGGGTGGTCGAATTGCTCGGTCGGCCGGTGGACGAGATCATCGGGACCCCGGCGGACCAGCTCGTCCACCCGGCCGACCGCCCCCGGTTGCAGGAGGCACGGGCCGCCGACATCGACCTCCGCCCCACCCGTTCGCGCCTGCGGTTCCTCCGCAAGGGTGGCGGGTCCGTCTGGTGTGAAGCCCGCCTCGCCAGGATGGACGCCGGTTCGAACGGTTCCCGGGTGGTGAGCCTCCGTGACATCACCGAGGCCATGGACGTCGAGGATGCCGCCCGGGAGTCGGAGGCCCGCTATCGGCTGGTCGCCGAGAACGCCTCCGACGTCGTCTACACGACCGACAGGATGTACCGGTTCAATTGGGTGTCCCCCTCGGTAGAGGCCATCCTGGGCTGGGCGCCCGGCGAGTTGATCGGGACCCCGACCTCGGCGCTGCTCGTCCCCGAGGACCGGGGGCAGGTGGCCGCACTCCGGACCAAGGTCTTCGTCGAGGGCCAGGTGGTCGGACCCCACAACCTCCGGTACCGGACCCGGCAGGGTGGCTATCGGTGGATGTCGATGCGAGCCCACCCGGTGTCCGGAGACACCGACGGCCGCCACGGTGTGGTCGTCACCTTGCGCGACGTCGAGGGCGAGGTGCTGGAGCGCCGCGCCACCGACACCCTCGCCGCCGGGAACGGGCTCCTGGCCGTCGTCGAGGACGAGTCGGCCCTGCTCGAGGCCATGTGCGAAACGGCCGTCCGGGTCGGCGGGTACGCGTTCGCCTGGTACGGGCGGATCGTCCGCTCCGCCGGACAGGAAGGCGGGACGCGAGCCGTCGTCCCGGTGGCCTCGAGCCGGGAGGGGCGCGGCTACCTGGACGATCTCGTCGTGCGCGTCGACGAGGGGCCATGGGCCGAGGGTGTCACCGGTCGGGCGGCCCGCAGCGGAGTGGTCGCCGTGGAGCCCGACATCGAGCACGCGCCGAACTACGCCCCGTGGCGGGACAGTGCCCGGTCGTTCGGGTTCCGGTCCAGCGCCTGCCTGCCGGTGGTGGTCGACGGACGGATGGACGGGGTCCTCACGGTCTACGCCTCGGAACCCCGGGGCTTCGACATCCATGCCCAGGAGGTGCTGCAGGAGCTGTCACGGACCATGGGCTACGGGATCGAGCGGCTGCGGGACCGCGCCGAACTCCACCAGACCTTCGTCAGCTCCATCGATCTGGTAGCTGCCGTGGTCGAGTCCCGCGACCCGTACACCGCCGGCCACCAGGCCTTGGTGGCCGAGCTGGCCCGGGCCATCGGCACCGAATTGGGCTTCGACGAGCACCGCCTGGACGGCCTGGCGCTGGCCGCCCGGATCCACGACGTGGGAAAGATCGGCGTGCCCATCGACATCCTGTGCCGGCCCGGTTCCCTGCACCCCGAGGAGCTCGCCGTCGTGCGGCGCCACGCCGTCATCGGTTGGGAGATCGCCGGCAACTTCACGTGGCCCTGGCCGGTGGCCGACATCATCCACCAGCACCATGAGCAGTTCGACGGGTCGGGCTACCCCCAGGGGCTCCGCGGCGAGGAGATCCTCCTGGAGGCACGCATCGTGTCGGTGGCCGACTGCTACCAGGCCATCGCCTCCCGCCGTCCCTATCGTGAGGCACTGGGCGAGGAGTTCGCGTACCGGACCGTCGTGGAGGGTGCGGGCACCCAGTTCGACCCCGACGTGGTCGACGCGTTCGTCCGGGTGATCGACGCCGGGTTCACCTTCTCGGCCACGCGTCCCGAGCAGGGCTGACGGGGCCCGCCCCCGGAACCCCGGGGACCCGCCCCGTCGGATCCCGCTCCCGACCGGCGCTGGTCGTCGGTTCCGCGCACGACCTCCGTCCCCATCGGCCATCATGTCCACGATGTCCGGGAACGACACCAACCTCCGCGGCGACTGGCAGGAACTCTCCTCGCGCGGGTTCGGCCCGTTCGTCACCGAGCGGACCCTGCGACTGGCCGACGGGACCGTCGCCCGGTGGGAGTCCCGGCGCGCGCGAAAGCAGGCCCGCACGACCACCGGGTCGACGTGGTGGGCGCCACGGGCGCTCGGCTGGTGGATCGCCGTGCTGTTCGCCATCGGGTCGGCCTGTTTCAGCGCGGCCGCCGTCCCGGCCCTGGCCACGACGGTCGGGACCCGGACGGACAACCTGATCTACTTCGTCGGCTCGCTCTTCTTTACCGCCGCCGGCCTGCTGCTCTACGGCCAGGTGGTGCAGGCCGATGTCCCCGGGCCCGTCGGCGGCCGATCCGGGTGGCGACGACTCCTGGTGTTCCAGCCCCACCGCATCGACTGGCTGGCCGCGGTGATCCAGAGCGCCGGCACCCTCTTCTTCAACGTCAGTACGGGCCACGCGCTGACCGTCACCTACACGAGCACGTCGGCGGCGAACGGCGGGATATGGCGCCCGGACGCCTTCGGCTCGGTGTGCTTCCTGGTGTCGAGCTACCTGTCGTACGCCGAGGTCTGCCACGGCGCCGCCCGATGGCGGCCGTCCGATCTCTCCTGGTGGATCACCGTCGGCAATCTCGCCGGGTCGGTGGCCTTCGGCGTCTCCGCCGTCGAGTCGAAGGTGCTGTCCTCCGGTGAGCTCCGCAGCGCCTCCTGGACCACCCTGGGCACCTGCATCGGTGGCCTCTGCTTCCTCGGTGCGTCGATCCTGCTCCTGCCCGAGCGCACGGCCGACGGGGCCACTCCGGCGGTGTCCTACACTCCGTGACTGCCCCGGAGCCCGGGGCCGAGCGAGGGAGCGGCAGATGGAGCGCGAGTACGAGTTCTACATCCGGACCACCCCGGAGCTCCTGTGGCAGGCCGTCTGCGACCCGGTCGTCCGGGCCCGCTACCACTTCGGTACGGCCGCCGTCTCGACGTGGGAGCCCGGGGCACGCATCGAGGTGACGGCTCCGGGTGTGTCCGGGCTGCTGGGCGAGGGGGAGGTCCTGGAGGCCGACCCGCCCCGTCGTCTCGTCCACACCATGGTGGCGCTGTGGAGCGAGGAGGTCGCCGCCGAAGGCGAGTCGCGGGTCACGTGGGCCATCGACCCGGTCGAGGACACCTGCCGGCTCGTGCTCACCCACGACCGGATGCGCGACGGAGCGAACGAGCAGCTGTACGGCGGGTGGCCCATGATCCTGTGCGGCATGAAGACCTGGCTCGAGACCGGCACCGTCCTGACCACACCGGGCTCACTCCTCTACTCCTGACCGCTGCCTCCACCCGTGGCTCCGGGACCGGTCCGCCCCGGGCCACGGCCCCGGCGTCCGGTCACGGGCCCTCGTCGAATCCGGGACCTCCCGGCGCCCCGAGCAGACCGGCGGCCCTCTCGACCGCCCGCCGTGCCCGGGTGATCCGCTTCTCCTCGGCCACCAGCCCGGGGTCCGGCTCGCCCCCGTGGCGCACGGCGTCGGCGTTCTGGCGCAGTCGGTCGAGTGCGGCGTCGGCCAGGTCCTCGGCGATCGCCCCGAGCCGCCCGGCCAGCTCCCCGAGATCGGGCACCGTCAGCGACCGGTGACGATCTCGACCTCGATGACCTCCAGGTCGCCGTCGGCGTGCCGGGACCGCAGCACCTTCTTGTCGAACTTGCCCACGCTGGTCTTGGGCACCTCGTCGACGATGGACCAGCGTTCGGGCAGCCACCACCTGGAGACCCGGTCGGCCAGGAACACCAGCAGATCGTCCGGCGTGACGTCCGATCCTTCCTCGAGCACCACCGCCACCAGCGGCCGTTCGCTCCAGCGCTCGTCGGGCACGGCGATCACGGCGGCCTCGACCACGTCCGGGTGGGCCATCACCTCGTTCTCCAGCTCCACCGAGGAGATCCACTCGCCGCCGGACTTGATGACGTCCTTGCTGCGGTCGCTGATCTGCATGTAGCCGTAGCGGTCGAGCGAGCCGATGTCGCCGGTGCGGAGCCAGCCGTCATGGAACCGGTCCGTCGACGGATCGCCGTAGTACGAGCCGGTGATCCACGGGCCACGGACCTCGAACTCGCCGATCGCCTCCCCGTCGTTGGGCAGGACCGTCCCGTCGTCGGCGCAGATCCGCACCTCGACCCCGGGCACGATCCTCCCGGTCTTGGCCCGCCACTCGATCTCCTCGTCGGGCGAGGCCTGGCGGGGCGGCGTGGCCAGGGCGCACAGCGGGCTGGTCTCGGTCATCCCCCATCCCTGCACCAACTCCACGCCGAGCTCGTCGCGGAACCGCTCGATCAGCTGTCGGGGCACGGCGGCACCACCGGCGGTGATCATGCGCAGGGACGACAGGTCGACCGGGTTGGACTGGGCGAAGCGGAGCAGGTCGCTCCAGATCGTGGGGACCCCGGCGGACACGGTGGGCCGGTGGCGGTCGATGATGGCGGCCAGCGGGGCGGCCTGGAGGTACTGCTGGGGCATGATCATGTCCGCCCCGGTCATGAAGGCCCCGTATGGCGTGCCCCAGGCGTTGGCATGGAACATGGGCACGATCGACAGCACGCTGTCCCGTTCGCTGATCCCGAGCGACGAGCCGGCGGTGATGGCCATCGAGTGCAGGAAGGTCGATCGGTGGCTGTAGACGACGCCTTTCGGGTTTCCGGTGGTGCCGGACGTGTAGCACATGGCCGCGGCCTGGCGTTCGTCGAACCGGGGCCAGTCGAAGCCCGGTTCCTCGGCCGCCAGCAGGTCCTCGTAGGCGAGCGTGGCCCCCAGGGCCTCGGCGTCACCATCCCCCACCACCACGATGTGGCGCACGGTGGGGATCTGGTCGCGCACCCGGGCCAGCAGCCCGGCGATCGAGGCGTCGCACATGATGACCTGGTCCTCGGCGTGGTTGACGATGTAGGCCAGCTGCTCGGGGAACAACCGCAGGTTGAGCGTGTGGAGCACCGCGCCCATGGCCGGGACAGCCAGGTACGCCTCGAGATGTGCCTGATTGTTCCAGAGGAAGGTGGCGACCCGGTCGGAGTCGCCGATCCCCAGCCGGCCCAGAGCCTTGGCCAGGCGCTCGGCGCGGGCGGCCACTTCGCTGAAGTTCGCCTCCACGGTGTCACCCTCGGCGTTGACCACGGTGCGGACCACGCTGTCGCCGTAGACGCGCTGCCCGTGCCGCAAGATCCCACTGACCAGCAGCGGGCCGTCCTGCATGGTGCTCTCCATGATGCTCCCTCCCCTGTCGCCGGATCGGCGGACGACCGAGTGTACCGAGTGCGTCCGGAGTGGTTCGGGCCCGGCCCGCGGCCGATGGGACCCCGTCCGGTGGGCACCGGTCCGCATGGACACCGGTCCGTCACCGCCCTCGACCCCCGCTTCCCACCCAGGGGTGGACAACTGTCCACCCCTACCACTAATCTCACTATTCGTAGTTGTCATAGCACTCTCCGTGTTTTTCAGAGAGCGAGGACGAGGGGCATGTTCCTGTCAGTGAAGACCGTTCTGGTGACGTCGGTCGCCGTGGGCGGCCTGGCCACCGGCGTGGCGGGCGCGGCACCGCCGCCGACCAGCACCGTGATCCAGAGCGTCACCTCCGCGGCACTCGAGGAGCAGCAGCTCCACGGGTCGATCGTCGGGCTGACCGCCACCGAGCGGCAGCTCCAGACGGTGCTCTCCGACCGCCTCGCCGCCCGCTCCGCCCTCCCGGCCGCGTCGACGCCGGCGATTCCCGGGGCGTCGACCGCCGCGGCGCCGACCCCGACGACCCCGCCGGTGGGCCAGCTCCCCGCCACGCCTGCCGGTGGTCCGGCCGTGGCCGCGGTGGGCGGGGAACCCCTCTCCACCGCCCCGGACGACGCGCCCCTACCCTCCTCCACCACCGGGACCACCGATCCCGCCGGGCCCCCGTCGACGGAGCCACAGACCCCGGAGCCGCCGACGACGACCACGTCGACCACGGTGGCGCCCACCACGACCACCACGTCGACGACCCGGCCCCGTCATGGCGGCGGCGATGACTAGGCCGCCGGGGACCGGCGGGTCCCGCCGCAAGAAGCGTGGCGTGGTCTCGTCCTCCGTTGCCGCGGTGGCGACCGCCGGTGTGACCGGCCTCACCCTGGCGTGGGCCGTGAGCTCCACCCCGAGTTCGGGCAGCGCCGCCGGCGCCGCCGCCCAGGTCACCGGCCAGATCGCCGCCGACAAGGCGGCCATGGCCCAGCTCCGTCAGTCCATCACCGCCACCCAGGGCCAACTGACCGCCCTCGGCATCGGGGGGTCGGTCCCGGGAGCGGCGACATCCGGGACCGCCGCCGCCGGCGGGGCCGCGGCGACCGCGTCCGGCACCACCGGCACGGCGTCCGGGTCGCCCGCGGGATCGACCGGGGCGGCGTCGGGGTCCGGCTCCCGGGGAACGACCATCTCCGGAGGTGCCTCGTCCTCCGCCGGCGCGGGCGGCACGGCGTCCGGGTCGTTCAGTTCGGCCGGGTCGGCGGGCGCCGGTCCCTCCGCCGCTGCGGCATCGGGCGGTGGCGCCGCCCCGTCGACCGCCGGGTCCCCCGCTGCGGCCTCCTCCGGGGCGGCGGCCGCCCCCACGCCCCCGGTGACCGCTCCGCCGGTGACGGCACCTCCGGTCACCACGCCACCCGCCACGACGCCTCCTCCCCCGGTGACCACCTCGACCGGCGCCTCGGCCGCGTGACCACCGCCCGCACCGTCGGAACGGCCGGGGTGCTCGGAACCGTCCGGGCCATGGCCGGCGACGTCGTCGTGTTCGGACGGCCGGGCGACGACCGGGCGACGCCGGACCCGGCGGTGGGCCGGGCGCTCGAGGTCTTCCTCGAGGTGCACCGCACGTGCACGAGGTTCGATCCTGCGAGCCCCCTCATGCAGGTCAACACCCGCCCGGGCGACTGGCACACGGTGCCGCCCGTGCTCTTCGAGGCCGTGCGTGCCGCCCACACCGCCTACGAGGTGACCGGCGGGTCCTTCGACCCCCGGGTCCTGGGCGACCTGGTGCGCCTGGGCTACGACCGGACCCTCCCGTTCGCGGAGGGAGTGGACACCCCGGCGGCCCCGGACCCGGAGCCCCGCGTCCGTGTGCCGTGGCGCCCACGCTTCCGGAAGGGGCGCCGACCCCGGATCCATCTCGGGGGCGTGCCGGTGGATCTCGGCGGCATCGGCAAGGGGCTCGCCGTGCGATGGGCCTCCGCACGCCTCCGGGAAGGGCTCGACGACTTCCTGGTCGACGCCGGCGGCGACTGCCACTGTCAGGGGACCGGACCCGAGATCGACGGGTGGCGGGTGGGCGTCGAGGACCCGGCGGGCGGTGACCTCCCCGTGGCCGTCCTCGCCCTGCGCGACCGGGCCTGCGCCACCTCCTCGACCCGGATCCGTCGCTGGCGGTCGGCCGGCCGGCCCGTCCACCACCTCCTCGACCCCGTGACGGGCATGCCCGGCGGTCACGGTCTGGCCGCGGTGACCGTGGTGTCCGCCGACGCCGCCGACGCCGAGGTCACCACCAAATCGCTCTTCCTGGGCGGTGCGGACGGCATCGCCGACGCCGCCCGCTCCGGCGGTGTCGCCGCCCTGTGGGTGACCACCGATGGCACCTGCACGATCAGCGAGGCCATGGCTCCCCATGTCGTCTGGCGGGCCGCGTGACCGTCGACGCCCCCCTGGCCCCTTCCCCGGACCGGGCCGCCTCCCCGGGGCCGCTCCCCGTGCCCGAGCTCGACGGCACCACGGTGTCGTGGTCCACCGCACCGGGCCCGGCCAACCCGGCCTCCGCACCGGAGGTCGAACCCGTGGCGCCGGCCCGTCCGTTCCCACGGACCCGCACCACCCCGACCGGCCGGGCTCGGACGATGGTCACCCTGGTCGTCGTCCTCACCGTGTCGGTGCTCGTCGGGCGGCTCACCGGGTCGCAGGGCCGGGCCCTGGTGCACGACAAGATGCTTCCCTGGATCCTCGGGCGCAGCCTGGGCGTCGCCACCTACGTGGCGCTGTCGGCCATGGTGGTCCTCGGCCTCTGGCTCCGCCATCCCTGGCGGGCGCGGTTCCGTCGGCCCGGCCCCGAGTCGATCCTGTGGGCGCACGTCTCCCTGGCCGCCTGCACCATCGCACTGCTGGTGGGGCATCTGACCTCGCTCGCCCTGGACCGGTATGCCGGAGTGGGCTGGACCGGGGTGTTCGTCCCCTGGGGGGCGCAGTTCAAGCCGACCGGTGTGGCCCTCGGGACCCTCGCCTTCTATCTGCTGCTGCTCGTGGCGGGCACCGCTGCCCTGGCCGGGTCCATCGGTCGGGCCGCCTGGTTCCCGATCCACACCGCCTCGGTCGTCGTCTTCTGCATGTGCCTGGTCCACGGCGTCCTGGCCGGCAGTGACAGTGTGGCCCTGCGGTGGCTGTACGTCGCATCCGGTGCCGTGGTCCTGGTGCTCCAGTTCACCCGGTGGCTGGCCGGCACACTCAAGCACGGCCCGGCGGTGATGGACGCATGACCACGCCATCCGGCCTGGCGGTGACCGTCGACCGACGCGCGGCTCCGGGCGGGCCTGCCCACGCCACCTTCGCCACTCCCGGACCGGCCGGGCCGGCGGTGACCGGGATCGGCGATCCCGGCTCGCTCCTGTTCGCCGGACCGCCGGCCGGGGCCGGCGGCGGTGGCCTCGACGGCCATCTGGGCAGGTGGGGTGCGCTCCCCGGTGTGGATGGCGCCGGGGTGCGTGCCCTGCTGCGGGCGAGCGCCCTCGACGGCCGGGGCGGCGGCGGCTTCCCCCTGGCCCGCAAGGTGGAGACGGCCCGGCTGGCCGCCGGCCGACCCGTGGTCATCGTGAACGCCAGCGAGAGCGAGCCGGCCAGCCGCAAGGACCGGTCGCTGTGTGCCGAACGACCGCACCTGGTGCTGGACGGTGCCGCCCTCGTCGCCTTGGCGATCGGCGTGGACGAGGTCGTGGTCCACCTGCACCGGTCGCCGGGGTCGGCTGCCCCGGACCTGGA
>Ga0302279_10004550_pt1 | contig 16279 bp, 17 predicted proteins | sample III_Bog_N3_3_FD_194541 | JGI IMG/M metagenome (GOLD analysis project Ga0302279, IMG submission 194541) | Peat permafrost microbial communities from Stordalen Mire near Abisko, Sweden - III_Bog_N3_3 | ecosystem: Environmental > Terrestrial > Soil > Wetlands > Peat | place: Sweden: Abisko...
TTGACGCGGCGATGGGCGCTCATCGCAGCAATGTGGCCCATAACAAGCCACAGGCCAACGGTCTCTCTACGGCTTCAACAACTTCTCCGTCTGCGCATCCAGCTTAGCGACCAACGCCTTCACGCCGCCGCTCTGCAAGGTCGCGGTGAAGTCCGAGCGTTGGGTGGTCAGTTGGCTGATGGCGCCGTTGAACAGGACGTCGATCACCTTCCAGGTCGAGCCGGCCTGGCGCATGCGGTAGCCGAGCACGACGGGCGCATCGCCGCCGGTCATGGTGGTCTTGACCAGCTTGTCGGGCAGGCGGGTCAGCACCATGGGATCGACCGTGATCTTCTCGCCGTCGTAGCTGTCGAAGTTCTTGGCGTAGTTGGCGATGGTGTATTTGCGGAAGGCGGCTGTCAGGGCGGCCTTGTCGTCCGCCGAGGCGGTCGCCCAGGCCGGACCCACGGCGAAGGCGGTCATCACGGGGATGTTGAACGCGGCGTCCACGGCCGGGCCCATGATCTTGGCGCGGCCCTGAGGGCCGGCGTCCTTGCCCGCCTTCATGGTGCGGATCAGGGCGGCGTCGAAGGCCTCGATCTGCTGGGCGGCGGGTTCGGAGGCCTCCGCCCGCGCGGCGCGCGGCGCCAGGGCGGGGGCCGCGAAGGCCACGAGGGCGACGGCCGCGAACCGCAGTAGCATTGATCGACGCATGGTGGTCTCCCTGGTGTCTCGGCCGCCATTAGCCCTGGGAGGCCTGAATGGCGGATGAAGGGCGCTGGGCTTGTCCGGTTCAGCTGGCCCGGTCGAGGAGGAAATAGGGCAGGGCGCGGAGCAGTTCCGCCTCGGGCCCGAAGGCCGACAGGCGGCCCGCCGCCGAGTCGGCCAGGCGCGCGGCTTCCTTTTCGGCGCCGGCCACGCCCAGCAGGCCCACGAGGGTCGCCTTGCCCTTCTCCTCGTCCTTGCCCACGGCCTTGCCGGCCAGTTCCACCGAGCCTCGCACGTCGATCAGGTCGTCGGCGATCTGGAAGGCCAGGCCCATGTCGCGGGCGTAGGCGCGGGCCAGCGCCTGATTGGCCGCGCCGGCCTGGGCGAGGATCGCGCCGGCCTCGCAGGCGAACTCGAACAGCGCGCCGGTCTTCATCCGCTGCAGGGTGATGACCTCATCGGCGCCGAAGGTGTGCTCGGGCGCGACGATGTCCATCATCTGCCCGCCGATCATGCCCTCCGTGCCGCCCGCCTGGGCCAGGCGCAAAACGAGGGCCGAGCGAACGGCGCCGTCCGGGTGCGTGGCCGGGTCGGCCAGGATCTCGAAGGCGAGGGTCAAAAGCGCATCGCCGGCCAACACCGCCGTGGCCTCGTCGAAGGCCTTGTGCGTGGTCGGACGGCCGCGCCGCAGGTCGTCGTCGTCCATGCAGGGCAGGTCGTCATGCACCAGGGAATAGGTGTGCAGGGCCTCGATGGCCGCCGCCGCGCGGCCCGCGCCCTCGGCCGGCGGCCCGAACAGGGCGGCGAACTGCAGGGTCAGGAACGGACGCAGCCGCTTGCCGCCGGCGAAGATGGCGTAACGCGCCGCTTCCTGCACCCGCGCGTGATAGGCCGTTGGCTGGGGCAGCACCTGCTCCAGCACCGCCTCCACCTGATCGCAGGCCCGCGTCAGGGCCGCCGGAATCGCCGACACGCCGATGGATTGGGCGCCTCGCGCCGCCACGCTTGTCTCGCTCAAGAGCCGCTACTCCGCCGCTTGCAGGTCCTGGGCCTTTTGCGCCTCGATTTGGGCGGCCCTGGCCTCAACAAGCTGGACGATATGGTCGACCATCTGCTCGTTGTCCATCTTGTGGTCGGGCTTGCCCGACACATAGATCATGCCCGCGCCCTTGCCGCCGCCGGTGAAGCCCAGGTCGGTCATCAGCGCCTCGCCCGGGCCGTTGACCACGCAGCCGATGATCGACAGGGACAGCGGCGTGGCCACATGGGCCAGGCGTTCTTCCAGGGTTTCCACCGTCTTGATCACGTTGAAGCCCTGACGGGCGCAGGACGGGCAGGCGATGATGTTCACGCCGCGGTGGCGAAGGCCCAGCGACTTGAGCATGTCGAAGCCGACCTTGATCTCCTCCACCGGATCGGCGGCCAGGGACACGCGGATGGTGTCGCCGATGCCGGCCCAGAGCAAGCTGCCCATGCCGATGGCCGACTTCACCGTGCCGGTGCGCAGGGCGCCGGCCTCGGTGATGCCCAGGTGCAGGGGGCAATCGATGGCGTCGGCCAGCTGTTGATAGGCGGCCACGGTCATGAACAGGTCAGACGCCTTCACGCTGATCTTGAATTCGTGGAAGTCGTGGTCCTGCAGAATGCGGGCGTGGCTGAGCGCGCTTTCCACCATGGCGTCGGGGCAGGGCTCGCCGTATTTTTCCAGCAACTCCTTTTCCAGCGAGCCGGCGTTCACGCCGATGCGCATGGAGCATCCGTAGTCGCGGGCGGCCTGGATCACGTCTTTGACGCGCTTCTCGCCGCCGATGTTGCCGGGATTGATGCGCAGACACGCCGCGCCCGCCTGGGCCGCCTCGATGGCGCGCTTGTAGTGGAAGTGGATGTCGGCCACGAGCGGGACCTTGGCGGCCTTGGCGATCTTGGAGAAGGCCTCCGTGGACTCCTGGTCGGGGCAGGAGACCCGAACGATGTCCGCGCCGGCTTCCTCCAACTGGCGGATCTGGGCGATGGTCGCGTCCGCGTCCGCCGTCAGGGTGTTGGTCATGGATTGCACGGTGATGGGCGCATCGCCCCCCACCTCGACCGAACCCACTCGGATCTTGCGGCTGGGGCGTCTCTGAATCATCCGCCAGGGACGAACGTGTGTGTGATCTTGCATGCTTCAACCATCGTGGTCGTGAATTGCCGTCCTTATAGGCGATCTCAGCGCCGCTGTCGCCGGGGGCCTCGCGCACGGAAGGATTTGACCCTAAATCCTCAAACTGAGACATTTGTCTGTTGCGTGAGCGGCTTATCTAGTCGATTCCGTCAATCGAGCCGGGACGGTCGCCGGCGTTGGAGCTTTATCGCCCATGCGAGTGAACCTTGCACAACCTCGCGGATTCTGCGCCGGCGTCGTGCGGGCGATCGACATCGTCGAGCGGTCGCTCGAGAAGTTCGGCGCCCCGGTCTACGTCCGCCACGAGATCGTGCACAACAAGCACGTGGTCGACAGCCTGAAGGCTAAGGGCGCTGTATTCGTTGAGGAAATCTCTGAAATTCCCGACGGCGCGACGACCATTTTTTCGGCCCACGGCGTGGCGCGCCGAGTGGTCGACGAGGCGTCGCAGCGCGGTCTGCCCGTGCTGGACGCCACCTGTCCGCTGGTGTCCAAGGTGCACGCTCAGGGCAAGCGCTATGTCTCGCGCGGCCGCACCCTGATCCTCATCGGCCATGCCGGGCACCCGGAAGTCGAGGGTACATTGGGCCAGGTCGACGGCCCGGTGATCCTGATTTCCACCGAGGAAGAGGTCGAAAAACTCGATCTGCCCAACGACGCGCCGGTGTCCTATGTGACCCAGACGACGCTCAGCGTGGACGAAACCAAGGGTGTGATCGCCGCGCTGCAGCGCCGATTCTCCGACCTGACCGGACCCAACACCTCCGACATCTGCTACGCCACCCAGCACCGTCAGTCCGCCGTGCGCGACCTGTGCAAGGTGTCCGACGTGATCCTGGTGGTCGGCGCCGCCAACAGCTCCAACTCCAACCGCCTGTGCGAGATCGGGCGCGAGGAAGGGCTGCCGAGCTATCTGATCGCCGACGCCAGCGCTATCGATCCGGCGTGGCTGGACGGCAAGAAGGCCCTGGGCCTCACGGCCGGAGCCTCGGCTCCGGAAGAGCTGGTGCTGGGCGTGATCGAGCGCCTGCGTGAGTTCGGCCCGGTCGAAGTCGTGCCCATGCAGGGCGTCGAGGAAACCATCGAGTTTCGCCTGCCTCCGGAGTTGCGCGAGGACAGCGACGACTTCGTAGCGGCTTAAAGGAGTATAACTTTGGGTCTTCCCTTCATTCCCGCCGCCCGGATCGGCGCCTACATCGTCAAGCAGACGCTGATGGGCAAGAAGCGCTACCCGCTCGTCATGATGCTGGAGCCGCTGTTCCGCTGCAATCTGGCTTGCGCCGGCTGTGGCAAGATCGACTATCCCGACGAGATCCTGAACCAGCGCCTATCCTATGAGCAGTGCATGCACGCCATGGACGAATGCGGCGCGCCCGCCGTGTCCATCGCCGGCGGCGAACCCCTGCTGCACCGCGACCTGCCGCGCATCGTCGAGGGCTACCTCAAGCGCAAGAAGTTCGTCATCCTGTGCACCAACGCCCTGCTGCTGACCAAGAAGATCGATCAGTACAAGCCCTCCAAATATTTCACCTGGTCCATCCACCTGGACGGCGACCAGGCCATGCACGACAAGTCGGTGTGCGAGGACGGCGTCTACGAGAAAGCCGTGGAGGCCATCAAGCTGGCCAAGTCCAAGGGCTTCCGCACCCAGATCAACTGCACCCTGTTCGACGGCTCGGACCCCGAGCGGGTGGCCAAATTCTTCGACGAGATGACGGCCCTGGGCCTGGACGGAATCACCGTTTCGCCGGGCTACAGCTATGAGCGGGCGCCCGATCAGGAGCACTTCCTGAACCGCAATAAGACCAAGACGCTGTTCCGCGAGATATTGAAGCGCGGCCGGGGCGGCAAGGCATGGTCCTTCACCCAGTCGGGCCTGTTCATGGATTTCCTGGCCGGCAACCAGGCCTATGAATGCAGCCCCTGGTCCATGCCCGCGCGCACCGTGTTCGGTTGGCAGAAGCCCTGCTACCTATTGGGCGAGGGCTACACCAAGACCTTCGCCGAGCTGATGAACGACACCAAGTGGGACGACTACGGCGTCGGCAATTACGAGAAGTGCGCCGACTGCATGGTCCATTGCGGCTTCGAGGGCACGGCGGTGGCGGATTCGGTGAAGAATCCGCTGAAGCTTTTGGCCATTTCCTTGCGCGGGATCAAAACGGACGGCGCGATGGCGACCGATATTCCCCTCGACAAGCAACGCCCGGCCGACTTTGTCTTCTCGACCCACGTGGAGAAGAAACTGGCGGAAATCAAAGCGTCGAATCCGCGCGCCTCTAAAAGCGTGGTCAACGCGGCGGAGTAAAAATCATCCTTCCCCCTCCAGGGGGGAAGGGCAGGGATGGGGGTGTTCGCGCTGGAGGTTCGGCGTTGGGCGCAAGAGGCGGTCCGCCTCCCGCGTTCGTCTTTGAGCCCTGGCGCCCGACACCCCCACTCCGACCTCTCTCCCCTTGAGGGAGAGAGGAGGTTTTGGAGGCTTCATGGCTGACGATCTTTCTTCCGAATACGCCTCAGCGGTAGACCTTCGCCGCACCGACTGCCATCCCGATTTCTGGTATCCCATCGCCTGGTCCGAGGAACTCGCGCCGGGCAAGATGCTCGCGCGCAATTACGCCGGCGAGCCGGTCGCCGTGGTGCGCTCCAAGGAGGGCGCGCTGTTCGCCCTGGAGAACCGCTGCGCCCACCGTCAGGTGCCCCTGACCCATGGAGTGGTGCAGGGCTGCACGGTTAAGTGCGGCTATCACGGCTGGGCCTATGACGCCGCCTCTGGCCAGTGCGTGGACGTGCCCTACCTGGGCAAGGAGCGACTGCCCAACGGCGTGAAGGCCTATCCCTGCCGTGAGGTCGACGGACTGATCTTCATCTTCCCGGGCGACCCGGCCCTGGCCGATGTCCACGCCCTGCCCACAGCCCTCGGGTCCAAGGCCGACAACAGCTACAAGACCCGTCAGCTCAACCGCGAGGTCGCCGCCCACTACACGTTCATGCACGAGAACCTGTTCGACATGAACCACCAGTTCCTGCACAGGCGGCAGATGGGCATGATCAAGGCCAAGTGCCTGGGGCGCCGCCACGGTCCGGACTGGGCCGAGGTCGACTACACCTTCAGCCGCACCGAGGGCTCATCCACCGTCGGCGAGACCGCCATCCTGGGCGTGGTGCGCAAGCGCGGCGAGGGCGACAACACCGACCTGATGACCATCCGCACTGGCTATCCCTATCAGGACCTGAAGGTGTGGGTGGGCGATGGCGCACCGGTGCTGCACGTGTGGCTGGGCTACACCCCTCTGGACAAGGAACAGCGCACCAACCGCACCTTCGGCTATCTGTCGGTCAAACGTCCGGGCATTCCCGGCGTGATCGACCTGGCGTGGCCCTTCATCACCATGTTCACCGAGAATATCTTCAGGGAAGACAAGGAGATCGTGGAGATGGAGCAAGCCGCCCACGACGCCCAGGGCGCGGATTGGAACAATGAGGTGTTCCCGCCGATCCGCGATCTGCGCGAGGTGTTGGCCCGCTGCGGCGTGCCCAACGGCCAGAGCTCCCAGGGCAAACACGCGGCGCAATAGCCCGGACGATTGTCTGCGCTCGCACGACGTCCTAGCCTGATCGGAAAGCCCTCGCCATCGAGCGGGGCTCAGGGGAGGCGCTTATGGGTTGGGCGAGGATCGCGGCCTTGGCGGCATTCGGTCTGGCCGCGGTCTCGGCCCACGCCGATGAGGCCTCGTGGCTCAAGGATCGCCAAGCGCGCTTCGCCGCCTACCAGGCCGCGCACCCCAATCCCGACGCCGAGGTCGCCGCGATCAAGGCCGCGACGGCGACCATGATCGCGGCGGCCCCGCCGTTTGATCCGGCCGCCGTGGGCCGCGCCCCGGCCATCTGGCGCGCATCCGGCAAGCCGCTTGAGCTGTGGGACGGCGCGGACTTGCCGCCCATGATCGTGGTTCCCGCGGGCGAATACACCATGGGTTCGGCGGCGAGCGAGCCGGGACGCCAGGCCGATGAGGGCCCGCGCCATCGGGCGCGTATCGCACACGCCTTCGCGGTTTCCGAATATCCCGTCACTGTCGGCGAGTTCGCGCGCTTTGTGGCCGAGACCCGCCATGACGCGGGTAACAGCTGCCTGACGGTGGAGGGCGGCGTATGGGACGTGCACCTTGGCCGAAACTGGCGCGATCCGGGCTTTGCCCAGACGAACGACAGCCCGGCGGTGTGCGTGAACTGGAACGACGCCCAGGCCTACACCGCCTGGCTGTCGCGCAGGACCGGCCACGCTTACCGCCTGCTCACCGAGGCCGAATATGAATACGCCAACCGGGCGGGCTCAATGACCGCCTATTGGTGGGGCGATGATCCCCTGGCGGCCTGCGCCCACGCCAACGGCGGGGACCTGGACCTGAAGGCCGCCTTCGCCGAGCGGGGCGCCAACGCCTGCCACGACGGCTATGTCTTCACCTCGCCCGTGGGCGCCTTCGGGCCTAATCCCTTCGGGCTTTACGACACCACCGGCAACGCTTGGTCGTGGCTGCAGGACTGTTGGAACGACAGCTACGCCGGCGCCACCATGGACGGCTCGGCGAATCTCGGCGGCGACTGCGAAAAGCGCGCCCATCGCGGCGGGTCCTGGCGCGCGCCCGCGCCGGCCCTTCGTTCGGCGTGGCGCGTGGGGGTCCAGGCGGACTTTCGCGGCCACGGCGACGACTTCCGCGTGGCGCGCACGCTTTGATCGTTCGGAGCAGGGAGCAGGCCATGGGTTGGGCGAGACTGGCGGCTGTCGCGGTCGCGGCGGCGGGCGTCGTGGGGCTCGCGGCGCGCGCCGACGACGCCTCGGCCTGGCTGAAATCGCGGCAGGATCGCTTCACCGCCTATCGGGCCGATCACTCCCGCCTCACCGGCGAGATCGCCAGGGTCAAGGTCCGCACCTCGGCCATGGCCGCCGCCGCTCCGTTAGCCGCCACAGACAGCCCTCCGGTCATTTGGCGCGTCCTGCCCGAGCCGCTGGAGCTATGGGACGGGCCGTCCTACCCCGAAATGGTGGTGGTTCCGGCCGGCGAGTACGCCATGGGCTCCCCGCCCGGCGAGGCCGACCGCGACCCCCGCGAGGACCCGCGCCACCGGGTGCGCATCGGCTACAGCTTCGCCGTCTCCAAATACCCCGTGACCGTGGGCGAGTTCGCGCGCTTCGTGGCAGACTCTGGCTATGACGCCGGCGACTGGTGCCACACCGACGAGCCAGGCCCTCAGCCCAAGACCGGCCGAAACTGGCGCGATCCCGGCTTTCCCCAGACCCTCGACCACCCGGTGACCTGCGTGTCCTGGGTGGATGCGACAGCCTATGCGGCCTGGCTCTCGCGCAGGACCGGCCGCGCCTATCGCCTGCTGTCGGAGGTGGAATACGAGTACGTCAACCGCGCCGGAACCGTGACCGCCTACTGGTGGGGCGATGACCCGGACGCCGCCTGCGCCTACGCCGACGGGCCGGACCTGGACACCCAGGCCGTCTTCCCCGCCTGGGCGGCGCACAAGTGCCATGACGGCTACGCCTTCACCGCCCCCGTGGGCCGCTTCAAGCCCAATCCCTTCGGGCTGTACGACACCACGGGCAATGTCTGGTCATGGCTCGCCGACTGCTACACCGACAGCTACGCCGGCGCGCCCGTGGACGGCTCGGCCAACATGGGCGGCGACTGCAAATGGCACAGGCTCAGGGGCGGGGCGTGGGGCCGTTACGCCAGCTATCTGCGCGCGGCGCGGCGAGGACGGGATCTGGCGGCGAACCGGATTTACAACAACGGGTTTCGGGTCGCGCGTGGGTTGTAAGCGCGGCGAAGCAAGAGCGCCGAGTCCTCCTGTATCGGGTCGATGACGCGCCGCGATGCTTCTTGGCGGGAGGTCTAGAGAGCGAAGCGCCAAGGGCCGGCGCGGCCCTCGCGGCTATCTTCGCGGGATCAAAGGAGCTCCAGGCGCGTTGATCCGGCGACAGTCAGGAACTGACAGGAGACGACGATGGACGCCAAGACCGCAACACTTGCCACCGCGACGGCCGCCTTGGCCGCCGGCCCGGCCCTGGCCGGCCAATCCCTCGCCAGCCCCGAAGCGCCGGCCATTCCCGTCGCAGCCTCCTACGCCGAACTGCTGGAGCCCATGCCCAACGCGATGGAGCGTCTGCAGCTGTCCGACGCCCAAGCGGCCGAGCGGCCGGCGGCGCTGATTCCCGTGCAGTGGGCGGCCCATCACCATCACCACCATCACACTCGGCGCTGGTACTTGAGCCATGGCTACATGTGGTCCGGCGGGGCTTGGATCGTGCGGCCGCGGGCGCATCATCACCACCATCACAATCACGACCACAACTAAGTCGGCGCGCGCGCCAGGACGGGCCGGTCAGGTCCTACCCGGCGCGGTCGCGCGCCTTGGCCGCGCGGAACATCTGCCGGTAGGTTCCGTCGAAAATCGTGTTGGTGGTGGAGAGCCATCGGTCGCCCTTGGCCAGGGCGTCACGGCTGGCGGCGATCCTGCGCGCGCGCAGCTCGCGCTCGGCGGCCTCTTCCTGCGTCATCGGCTGCAGGTCCAGCGCCGGATCGGCGGGCAGCACGACCACGCTCATGAACGGCTCCCCCTTGCGAAATATGTGCGTGGCGCCCTTGGGCGGCGCCTTGAAGATGCAGAAGAACATCATGGGCCACCATTCGCTGCGGATCAGCGCCGGAACGGCCAAGGGCGTGGTGTTGGTCGGGTCGGTGAAATAGCGGGGGTGGGGCTCGGTGCGAACCGCCCAGCCTGGGGGCGCCTGAAGATCGAGCGAGATTTGGTAGGAATAATAATCCTTCCCGAAGGTTCGGAACGGCGGCCACATCATGTCGTCATCCGACGGCTCGCCCCAGTCCGCATCGAGCACGACTCGCGCGCGATATTGGCTCACCCGCAATTGCTGATCGAACGGATAGAGCACCTCCACGCCGTAGCGCGCGCTTTCGGAGAAGGGCGCGCAGTGCCACGGCTGCTCATGGCTGCCATCGGCGCGCGGCTGGGCCTGTCCGCCCCAGCCGGGAACGGCGAGCTGGATCGGCTGGGGCGGAGGGCGCTGGCCGTGCAGGCGGTATTTCAGGGTCGGCATCGTGGAAATAGGACTCCGTTTATGGCCGCGCGGGCGGGTCCGAGGCCGGCGGCTTGAACGCGGTCATGCGCCAGAGGATGGGATGACCGTCGAACTGATGCTTCAGGGCGCCGGCCACATGCAGCGCCAGATTGATCAGGATGATCCAGATCAGGATGTAGACGTGAATATGCGAAAGCTCATGGCGCACGGGGCGCGGCGGCGGAGAGCCCAGGAGGCTCACGCCGGGCAGATGAGGCCATGGCAGTCCCCAGAACTGGATGGGATGGCCCCCGAGGGACACCAGCGCCCAACCCGTCAGCGGCAGGGCCAGCAGCAACAGATAGAACAGGACGTGGGATCCGCGGGCGAGGATGCGCTCCCACGACGCCAGGCCCGTCGGCAGGGGCGGCGCGGGGTGCGTCAGCCGCCATGCGGTGCGGGCCAGCACCAGCAGAAGAATGGTCAGTCCCAGCGATATATGGACCGTCTGCACCTGGGCTTGGGCCGGCGAATGGTCGGGCAGCCCCTCGTTCATCCACCAGCCGAGGCTGATCTGCACGAGGACCAGCAAGGCCACGAGCCAATGCAGGCCGATGGAAACGCGGTCATACCGGCCGTCTGAGCCCGCCCCCGTCGTGTGGCTCGCCGTTTGGGTCATCTGGGGATCCTCATCGCCAAGCTAGAAACGCCGCCCGAGCGGAATCGTTCTGCCGGCCAGGGCGCCGATTTGCTCGAGGGCGTCCATGGCCGGAAGATATGCGCCCGCGCGGCGCCGAGGTTCGCCCGCCCTCGCGACACGCCCGCCGATTGCGCCTAACCCTGCGTCAAGCTCTCCGACTGGATTCGCTCTTGGCCTTTTTCCGCAACGCCGTCGTCAATCTGTTGAACCTGCACTACGGGATTCACGCCCTGGCGCAGTACGGTGGCGGGGCGTTTTTCGGCGTGTTTCTGCTCAAGGCGGGGGTCCCGGCCCCCGCCGTGCTGGCGGCGCTGGCGCTGCTGCTAGCGGGACGGTTCTGCGTCCGTCCGCTGATCCTGCCGGCCGGGCGCCGGTGGGGGATCAAGCCGCTTCTGATCGCCGGAACCCTGCTCAGCGGCGCGCAGTATCTGATCATCGGGCGGGTGCATGGACTGGACGTGGCGTTGCTCGAACTGTGCGCGGTGGGGGCTCTCAGCGACGCGGTCTATTGGACCAGCTACCACGCCTATTTCGCCGCCCTGGGCGATGCCGAGCACCGGGGCCATCAAATCGGCGCCCGCGAGGCGCTGGTGGCCGTTGTCGGCATAGCGGCGCCCTTGCTGACCGGCTGGGCCCTGGCGGCGTTCGGGCCCGCGATTGCTTTCGGAGCCACGGCGGCGGCGCTCGTGCTGTCGGCCATTCCCCTGCTGTTCGCGCCCAATGCGCCGGTGATCGATCGTGCGCCCGGCGCCCTGCGCGCCGCCAGGGGCGGGATGGCCATGTTCTTCGCGGACGGCTGGATCTCGGCGGGACTGACTCTGGTCTGGCCTATCGCCCTGTTTCAAACCCTGAGCCAGAGCTTCACCGCCTTCGGCGGCGCCATGGCGCTCGCGGCCGTGGCTGGGGCGGTGAGCAGTCTCGTCCTTGGCCGTGTGATCGACCAGGGCGGCGGCCCGCGCGCCGCCTGGCTGGCGGCGAGCGCCATGGCCCTGGTGCTGATCCTCCGGGCGGCCAGTTTCGGCCATCCCGTGCTGGCGGTGGCCGCCAACGCGGCCGGCGCCCTGGTCCCGGCCTTCTATGTGCCGACGCTGATGACGGCCATGTACAATCAGGCCAAGGGCTCGCCCTGTCCCTTGCGCTTCCACATCGCCGCCGAGGGCGGTTGGGACGCGGGGGCGGCCTCGGGTTGCCTGGCCGCCGCCGCTCTGCTGTGGGCCGGCGCGCCCATCGGCCTGGCGATCCTGCTGGCGCTCGCGGGGACAGTGGGCGCACTGGGTCTGCTGCGAAGCTACTACGGGCGGCTGACTTTCGAGCTGCTCTCGACGCCTTAGGTCCTGCGCGGCAAGCCATTGGGCTTGCACTTCTTGCCCGCCTCCAAAAATAATCTTGTCGGCTGCGACAAATTGTGCGAGGTTTCGCGCGTCGAATATCGCTGAATTTCGGTCGCTCTCCCTTGCTCAATTTGGATTGAGCGCCGGATTTGCCTCACTGATCTAAAGCAATTTGATCGCGCCCTCAGAAAAGGGCGCGCCTTCTATTCTCTCTAAGGAAATAATCTATGTCTGTCGGCACTGTGAAATGGTTCAACACCACTAAGGGCTTTGGCTTCATTCAACCTGACGACGGCGGCGCCGATGTGTTCGTTCACATCTCCGCGGTCGAACGCGCGGGTCTGAACGGCCTGCACGAAGGTCAGAAGGTCAGCTTCGAACTGGAACGCGACCGCAAGAGCGGCAAAATGTCCGCCGCCCAACTGCAATCCGTCTAAGACGGTAAAGCCTGCGCCCCGTTCGTTCGGGGCGCAGGATATTTCCCCGAAAGGCCGTCGTCATGGCGAAGATGCCTCCTAGGTCGATCTACGCGGTGATGCAGCACGGCGAGGGCTGGGCCGTCGAACACGAAGGCGCCTTCACCGACCCCTGCCGCACACGCGACGAGGCTCAGGTCTGCGCCCTTCGCCGGGCCCGCGCCGCCAGCGCCACGGGCGTTCTGACCCAGGTCGTTATCCAGGGCGAGTACGGCTATTTCGCGAGCCGCCAAAGGGCGGACGTTGAAGTGATCGAGACCGAGCTGTCCTAGCGTGACGAATTTGAAGTTTGCCCGCTAAAGCGCAGGCGAATTTCCGGATCGCCACACTCAGGGCGCTCCGTTTACCATTCAGCGCCGGTTCATGTGGGCCGCGCCATTATCAGCCTCATGATTGAGAGACCTTCGACCGTATCGTGCGGTTCCCAGGCCTCCTGAAGGAGGTTTCCATGAACAAGCTCATTGCATCCCTGGCGGCGATCGCCTTGGTCGCCACGCCGCTGGCGGCGTCAGCCCGTGACCACGGCGGCGGCGGCGGCGGACATTATTCGGGCGGCGGCCATTACGGTGGCGGCCATTATGGCGGCGGACGCTACGTTGGCGGCGCTTTGCTGGGCGGTCTGGCCGCCGGCGCTCTGCTCGGTGGCTATTACGGGCCCGGCTATTACGGCTATGGTTATGGCTACCCCGGCCCGGCCTGCGGCCAGTGGGTCTGGAGCCCGGTGGTCGGCCACTACGTCTGGGCCAATCTGGCCTGCTAAGGGGTGAGGCGCGGCGCCAGGGCCTGCAAGGCCCTGAACGCCGTCTCCGCATCGCGTCCCGCGCGGATCAGAGCTGGCAGCTGCTTCGGATCGGCTGCCAGGGCGGCGAGCACGCCCATCAAGTTCATCCCGCCGTCCGGCGTCAGACCACAGGTCACTGCCCGCGGCAGATCGGTGAAAGCCGCGTCCGACACCACTCGCACCACCGTCAGCGGCAGGCCGCGCCCGGCGGCGAAACGCGCGGCGACGTGGCTTTCCATGTCAGCCAGGGCCGCGCCGGTTTCTGCGTGCAGGATGGCCTTGTCGGCGGCCTTCAGGATCATCTTATCCGAGCCATAGGCCACGGCCCGCCGCGCCTCGGGCAGGGCGGTGGCCAGACGGTCGGACCAGGCCTCGTCGGTGGGCCAGCGCCCGTCGCCGATCACCTCGCTGGCGATGACCACGTCGCCCACCGCGAGCTGGGGATCCAGCGCGCCACCCAGGCCGATGCTGAGGACGCCCGTGGCGCCCGGCGCCGCCGCAGCCAGCCGTTCAAGCAACAGGTCCGACCGTCCGCCGCCGGCGACGGCGTTGATGTGGGGCCCCTGGACGATTCGGGCCTCACGCAGAATGCCCACGGCGGCCAGGATCATCACATGCCGAACGCGACGTGGCGCGTATTGCCCGTGATCAGGTTGCGGTAGCGCGCGGCCGCCCACAGGGGGAAGAACTTCCGATAGCCGTGGTAGCGAAGGTAGAACACCCGAGGAAAGCCGCCGCCGGTGTAGTCTTCCTCAGGCCAAAGACCATCCTCGCCCTGGCAGGCGTTCAGCCAGGCCATGCCGCGGGCGGTGGCCGAATGCTCCACCAGACCCGCCGCCATCAGCCCGAGCAGGGCCCAGGCGGTCTGTGAGGCGCGCGAGGCGGTCGGCTGATAGCCCTTGTAGGCCAGATCGTAGCTGTCGCAGCTTTCGCCCCAGCCGCCGTCCGGGTTCTGGATGGTCAGGAGCCAATCCACAGCTTTCTTCACCACCGGCGCCTCGATCGTGAGGCCCGCCGCGTTGAAGGCGCATAGGGCGGACCAAGTCCCGTAGATGTAGTTCACGCCCCAGCGGCCCCAGAAGCTTCCGTCCGTCTCCTGCTCGCGTTCCAGATAGTCGATGGCGCGCTTCAGGCGCGCGCTTGTGTCAGGCCGTTCGCCCAGCTGGGCTAGCAGCGAGACGCAGCGCGCGGCCACGTCCACCGTGGGCGGGTCGAGCAGGGCGCCGTGATCGGCAAAGGGAATGTTGTTGAGGTAGTAATAGGTGTTATCGGCGTCGAACGCGGCCCAGCCGCCGTTGTTCGATTGCAAGCCGACGGTCCACTCCACGGCCCGGTCGATGGCGTGGTCGTAGCCCTCGCCTGAACCCAGCCGGGCGCGGGCCCGGTCCATGGCCATGGCCACGACGGCCGTGTCGTCCAGGTCCGGATAATGGTCGTTGCGGTACTGGAACGCCCAGCCGCCGGGCCGCACATGGGGCCGCGCCTCGGCCCAGTCGCCTTTGACGTCCAGCACCTGCAGGGGCTTCAGCCACTCCAGGGCTTCCAGCGTCTTGGCCTCGGCTCGTTCGCCGCCAGCCTCCATCAGGGCGTGGGCGGCGAGCGCGGTGTCCCACACCGGCGAGACGCACGGCTGGCAATAGGTCTCGTGATCCTTGACCACCAGCAGGTTCTCGACGGATTTGCGGGCGATGGCGCGCTGGGGATGCTCGGGCGGATAGCCCAAGGCGTCGAACATCATCACGCTGTTGGCCATGGCCGGGTAGATGGCGCCCAGGCCGTCCTCGCCGTTCAGCCGTTCGATCACCCAGTCGCGACAGCGCGCGATGGCCCGCTGGCGCAGGCCCTTGGGCCAGACTGGAGCCAGGACCTTGAGCACGCCGTCCAGGGCGTTGAAGCCGACGATCCAGGTCTTCTTGAGATTGGCGCCTTTGGATGACCGGGGAACTGGCGTGAAATCCTCGAACAGCTCGGGCACATGCACGCCGCGCGGGTTTTTCGCCATTGGCTGCAGGGACTGCAGAACCAGGAGCGGCACGATCACCGTGCGAGCCCAGTAGCTCATCTTGCCCAGCGTGATCGGAAACCAGCGGGGCAGCATGATGATCTCGGCCGGCATGGTCGGGATCTCGCGCCAGGGCATGTCGCCGTAAAGGGCGAGCTGGATGCGCGTGAACACATTGACAGCCATGGCGCCGCCGTGGGCGCGGATCGCCTCGCGCGCGCGGACCATGTGCAGGGCGTCGATGTCGTCGCCGATCATCTTCAGACAGAAATAGGCCTTCACGCTGGCGGAGATCTCGAAAGCGCCGCCATGATAGAGCGGCCAGCCGCCGTGCTCGCCCTGGATGCGGCGCAGATAGACGCCGATCTTGCGCTCCAGCTCCAGGTCCTCGGGCTCGCCCAGGTAGTGCTTCAGCAGCACGAACTCCGAGGGGATGGTGCAGTCCGCTTCCAGCTCGAACACGAAGTGTCCGTCGGGCCTTTGCAGGTCCAGCAGGGCGTCGCACGCGCGCTGAACCAGACGCTCGACCGCGTCGAGCGGCGGCGGGGCGAAATCACGAAGGGCGCCGGCGTCGTCCATGACCAAGGCTCTAGCTCATTTTGAACGACCGATGCACCCCCTTCACCTTAGCCGTTCTTCGGGACTAGATGGTGCGCGCGCCGGCTGGAGGCGCCGAACGCCCGCGCCGGTCCTTCAGCGGGCTCTTAAGGAGGATCGATTGTCCAAGGGGAAGGATCATCAGCCGCTCGCGTCGGTCGCTTCGGCCGGCGCGATCCCCAGTCTGTTCGCGGCGGCGCTGCAACACCACCAAGCGGGACGCCTGGGCGCGGCCGAGCCAATCTACAGGCAAATCCTGGCGATCGACCCCAACAACCCTGATGGCCTGCATCTGCTCGGCGTGCTGGCCCATCAGGCCGGACATAGCCAGGCGTCGGTCGACCTGATCAATAGGGCCATCGGCGTCGAAAACCGTCAGCCCGACTTTTACCACAACCTCGGCGCCGCCCTTCTGGCGCTGGGTCGCCACGAGGAGACGGCGACCGCGTTCCGCCGAGCG
>Ga0302279_10004553_pt1 | contig 16265 bp, 19 predicted proteins | sample III_Bog_N3_3_FD_194541 | JGI IMG/M metagenome (GOLD analysis project Ga0302279, IMG submission 194541) | Peat permafrost microbial communities from Stordalen Mire near Abisko, Sweden - III_Bog_N3_3 | ecosystem: Environmental > Terrestrial > Soil > Wetlands > Peat | place: Sweden: Abisko...
CGAAACGTTCGTAGATCTCGAAGATCTCGCCGTGGATGTAGTTGTAGCCCACCGAGATGCCCATCGCGTAGGCCGCGATGATCATGCCCTCGATGACGATGTGCGGATTGAACGCGAGGATGTCGCGGTCCTTGCAGGTGCCCGGCTCGCCTTCGTCCGAATTGCAGACGAGGTACTTCTGGCCCGGGAACTGGCGCGGCATGAAGCTCCACTTCAGGCCGGTGGGAAAGCCCGCGCCGCCGCGGCCGCGCAGGCCGGAGGCCTTGACCTCGGCCACGACCTGGTCGGGCGTCAGCCCAGCCTCGCCGCCGGCCAGGATCTTGCGCAGCGCCTGGTAGCCGCCGCGCGCCTCGTAGTCCTTGATGCGCCAGTTCTTGCCATCGAGGTCCGCCATGATCTGCGGGTTGATGTGGCGGCTGTGGAAGGCGGTCTCGACGCCTTGCGACTTGAATCGGGAGAGATCAACCATAAGGAACTCTTTAGCCTCTCACTTGGCCTGCGCGAGCGTGGCGAGCAGATCATCGATCCGGTCGTTGCTCATGAAGCTGATCATCTCGCGGTCGTTGACCAGCATCACCGGCGAGTCGGCGCAGGCGCCCAGGCATTCGCTCTGCTGCACCGTGAACTGGCCGTCGGCCGTGGTGCCGCCGACGGCGACGCCCAGCTTCTTGCAGATGTGCGCGAGCGCGGCCTGGCCGTCGCGCAGCTGGCACGGCAGGTTGGTGCAGACGTTGATCTTGAACTTGCCAACCGGCTGCTGGTTGTACATGTTGTAGAACGTGGTGACCTCGTACACGGCGATCGGCGCCATGCCCAGGTACGCGGCGATCTCGTCTTCCGCGTCGCGCGAGATCCAGCCGCGCTCGGCCTGCACGATGGTCAGGCAGGCCATCACGGCCGACTGCTTCTGGTTGCCCGGGAACTTGGCGACCTCGCGCGCGAATCGCTCGAGGATGTCGGCCGAGAACGGCACGTGGGCGGTGGTGGTTTCGGACTTCATCATCGATCGATCTCGCCAAACACGATGTCCATGGTGCCGATGACGGCGACGGCGTCGGCAATCATGTGGCCGCGCGACATCTCGTCCATCGCGGCCAGGTGTGAGAAGCCGGGCGCGCGGATCTTCAGGCGATACGGCTTGTTGGCACCGTCGCTGATCAGGTAGATGCCGAACTCGCCCTTGGGGTGCTCGACGGCGGCATACGCCTCGCCTTCGGGCACGTGGAAGCCTTCGGTGAAGAGCTTGAAGTGATGGATCAGCTCTTCCATGTTGGACTTCATCTCGGTGCGGGTGGGCGGAGCGACCTTGTGGTTGGTCGTGATGACCGGACCCGGGTTCGCGCGCAGCCACTTGCTGCACTGCTGGATGATCTTGTTGGCCTCGCGCATCTCCTGCACGCGCACCAGGTAGCGGTCGTAGACGTCGCCGTTGACGCCCACGGGCACGTCGAAGTCCATCTTGGCGTAGACGTCGTACGGCTGCGTCTTGCGCAGGTCCCAGGCGATGCCCGAGCCGCGCAGCATCGGGCCGGTGAAGCCCAGGTTCTTCGCACGTTCGGGCGTGACCACGCCGATGCCCACCGTGCGCTGCTTCCAGATGCGGTTCTCGGTCAGCAGCGTCTCGTACTCGTCGACGCGGCCCGGGAACTTGCGGCAGAAGTCGTCGATGAAATCGAGCAGCGAGCCCTGGCGGTTCTCGTTCATGCGCGAGATCGCCTTGGCGTTGTGGATGCGGGATGCCTTGTACTGCGGCATCGTGTCGGGCAGGTCGCGGTAGACGCCGCCCGGACGGAAATACGCCGCGTGCATGCGCGCGCCGGAGACGGCCTCGTACATGTCGAACATGTCCTCGCGCTCGCGGAACGCGTACAGCAGCACGTTCATCGCGCCGCAATCGAGCGCGTGCGCGCCCAGCCACATCAGGTGGTTGAGCAGGCGGGTGATCTCGCCGAACATCACGCGGATGTACTGCGCGCGCTCGGGCACCTCGACGCCCAGCAGCCGCTCGATGGCCAGGCAGTACGCGTGCTCGTTGGACATCATCGACACGTAGTCGAGGCGGTCCATGTAGGGCAGCGACTGGATGAAGGTCTTGGACTCGGCCAGCTTCTCGGTGGCGCGATGCAGCAGGCCGATGTGCGGGTCGGCGCGCTGGATGACTTCGCCATCGAGCTCCAGCACGAGGCGCAGCACGCCGTGCGCGGACGGATGCTGAGGCCCGAAGTTGAGCGTGTAGTTCTTGATTTCAGCCATGGAGGGCGGTCCGGTCAGGAGCGACGCAAGTGCGGGCGCGGAGGCAGGAGCGGAAGGCGGTACTCATCAACGCAGGCCGCCATAGTTGTCTTCGCGGATGACGCGCGGCGTGATCTCGCGCGTCTCGATGGTGACCGGCTGGTAGACCACGCGGCGCTGCTCGAGGTCGTAGCGCATCTCGACGTGGCCGGTGACCGGGAAGTCCTTGCGCATCGGGTGGCCGATGAAACCGTAGTCGGTCAGGATGCGGCGCAGGTCGTCGTGGCCTTCGAAGATGATCCCGTACATGTCGAACGCTTCGCGCTCGAACCAGTTGGCGGCATTCCACACCGGCGTCAGCGCGGGCACCAGCGGCAGGTCGTCGTCGGTCGCGAACACCTTCAGGCGCACGCGCCAGTTGTTGGACAGCGACAGCAGGTGCGTGACGACGCAAAAGCGCGGGCCGTCCCAGGGCATGTCCTTGTACGACGAGTAGTCGACGCCGCACAGGTCGATCAGCTGCTCGAAGGCCAGCGTCTTGTCGTCGCGCAGCTGCGTGGCCACGGCGATGGAATCAGCCGCGGATACGGTGATCGTGATCTCGCCACGTTCGCGCTTGAAGTGCGTGATGCGGGCACCGAGGGCGGCTTCGAGGGCGGCCTGCAGGGCATCGAGTCGTTGGGTCATGGGGGCTGTCTACCTGTGCAGTGCGAAGGAACGTCTGCGTGTGTGGATGGCGAGGACGCGATCAGGCTCTCGCGATGGTGTTCTCGCGGCGGATCTTGGCCTGCAGCTGCAGGATGCCGTACAGCAGCGCCTCGGCGGTGGGCGGGCAGCCCGGCACGTAGACGTCCACCGGCACGATGCGGTCGCAACCGCGCACGACGGAATAGCTGTAGTGGTAGTAGCCGCCGCCGTTGGCGCACGAGCCCATCGACAGCACCCAGCGCGGCTCGGCCATCTGGTCGTAGACCTTGCGCAGCGCCGGCGCCATCTTGTTGCACAGCGTGCCGGCGACGATCATCAGGTCGCTCTGGCGCGGGCTGGGACGGAACAACATGCCGAAGCGGTCGATGTCGTAGCGGGCGGCGCCCGCGTGCATCATCTCGACCGCGCAGCACGCGAGGCCGAACGTCATCGGCCACAGGGAGCCGGTCTTGGACCAGTTGACGAGGACGTCGACCGAGGTGGTGACGAATCCCTCTTTCAGGAGGCCTTCATTGCCTTTGGGTGCAGCCATGGTGTTGTCGCTATGAACTTGCGGGATCACTCCCAGTCCAGCGCGCCCTTCTTCCATTCGTAGATGAAGCCGACGACCAGGATCGCCAGGAAGATCATCATTGCCCAGAATCCGGTGGCGCCGATGTCCCTCAACGAGACAGCCCACGGGAACAGGAATGCGATCTCGAGATCGAACAGGATGAACAGGATCGCCACGAGGTAGTAGCGAACGTCGAACTTCATGCGCGCGTCTTCGAAGGCCTCGAATCCGCACTCGTACGGAGAGTTCTTCTGCGCGTCGGGACGACGGGGGCCCAGCACGAAGCCGAGCACCTGCGGCAGGATACCGATCACGGTCCCCACCAGGATGAACAGGATGACGGGGAGGTAGGCAGACAGGTCCATGGCTAGCTTCTTGTCGTTTGCAGGCTGCGTCGTTTGTCTGGGGGCAGAAAAAAGAGCGCCTCGACAGACCACGGCTTGCTGATCCCGAGTGCGCCCGCACGTTTCGCCTGAATTCTTGCGTGAAGTATCGACGTCATTACGCAGGGCGCGTCGGCCGCGGTACTCCTGAGGGATCCGCGGCCATCTCAATATTGCAAAAAAACCTGGTGCCGACGGCGAGACTCGAACTCGCACAGCTTTCGCCACTACCCCCTCAAGATAGCGTGTCTACCAATTTCACCACGTCGGCTCGAATGACCATCGATCATTCTTCAATACCCGATCAGTTCAGTTTGCGCGAGGATTTACAGCTCACCGAACAGCCTCACATTCTATAGCGGAAAAGACGGTGTTTACCTCTATCAGCCACAGAAAATTAACTCGCTCGTGGCATCAACGCGTCGGGATGCCTTGCACGGCCGATGGGGCCGACGCGGGCACCAACAGGGCCGTCGACGCGGCGTTCGCCGGCGCGCTGGCGATGACGGCCGGCGCGGTCGCAGCATCGAGCCGATTGACCTCGGCGGCATGCGCAGAGCCGCGGCCGGTGGAGATCACCGACATGCCCAGCGTCGTGGCGAAGAACACCGTGGCGCAGATCGCGGTGGAGCGCGACAGGAAGTTCGCGCTGCCGGTGGCGCCGAACAGGCTGCCCGATGCACCGCTGCCGAACGAGGCGCCCATGTCGGCGCCCTTGCCGTGCTGGATGAGCACGAGGCCGATCATGGCCGCGGCCGCCAGGATCTGCAGGATGAAGAGAAGATTGGACCAGACTTGCATTTACGTGGGACTCCAGGAAATCTTGTTGTAGCGGGATGCGGCGGCGTTCAGCCTGCCGCGCGGCAGATGGCGACGAATTCGGCGGCCTTCAACGCAGCCCCGCCGATCAATCCGCCATCGATGTCTTGCTGCGCCAGCAGCGATGCGGCGTTCTCGGGTTTCATGCTGCCGCCGTACAGCAGCCGCATGGTGTCGGCGTGCGGCGTGGCGGCATGCAGCTGCGTTCGGATCAACGCATGCATTTCCTGCGCCTGCTCGGGCGATGCGGTGACTCCGGTGCCGATCGCCCACACGGGTTCGTAGGCGACGACGGCCTCGCCCACGCAATGGCCCAGCACATGGACGATGGCGGAGATCTGGCGCTTGACGGTCGCGTGCGCCTCGCCCTGCTTGCGCTCGTCCAGCGTCTCGCCCACGCACACGATGGGCGTGAGCCCGCGCGCGAGCACGGCCCGGGCCTTGTCGGCCACGAGCGCGTCGGTCTCGCCGTGCATGGCGCGCCGTTCGGAATGGCCGACAATCACGTAGCGGCAGCCGAACTCGGCCAGCATCGCGGCCGAGACCTCGCCGGTGTAGGCGCCCTTGTCGTGCTGCGAGCAGTCCTGCGCGCCCCAGCGCACTTCGCTGGCCGCCAGCGACACCGCGGCCTCGCTCAGGTACGGAAACGGCACGCACACCGCCACGTCGCACGCGAACGGCCGCGAAGCCAGGATCCCCGACAGCAGCTCGGCGTCGGCCGAGTGCGAGCCGTGCATCTTCCAGTTGCCGACCACGAGTTTCTTGCGCATGTTCGTCTCTCCTCCTGGTGATGTGATCAGATCCACGACAGCATCAGCTTGCCGACGTGATGGCCCTCTTCCATGGCCGCATGGGCACGCGACGCCTGATCCGCGGAGAAGACCTCCTGGATCACCGGCACGACCCGACGCGACGCCAGCAGGGGCCACACCTTGTCGCGCAGCGCCGCCGCGAGGGCCGATTTGAACACCAACGGACGAGCACGCAAGGTCGAACCTGTCAGGGTAAACCGCTTGCGCAGCACCAGGCCGGCGTCGAACTGCGCCTTCGTGCCGCCCTGCACCGCGATCAGCACCAGGCGGCCGTCCTCGGCCATGCAGGACAGCTCGCGCGCGACGTAGTCGCCCGCCACCATGTCCAGCACGACGTCGACGCCCTTGCCGCCCGTGATCTCCAGCGCCTTGGCTGCGAAGTCCTCGGTGCGGTAGTTGACGCAAAAGTCGGCGCCGAGTTCGACGCAGCGGCGGCACTTGTCATCGGAACCGGCCGTCGCGATGACGCGGGCACCGAAGGCCTTGGCCAGCTGGATCGCCGTCAAGCCGATGCCGCTCGAACCACCCTGCACCAGCAGCCATTCGCCGGCGGCCAGGCGCCCGCGATCGAACACGTTGGACCAGACGGTGAAGAAGTTCTCCGGCAGCGCGGCGGCCTCGATGTCGCTGAAGCCCGCGGGCACCGGCAGCATCTGGCCGACCGGCGCGACCGCGTATTGGGCATACCCGCCGCCGGCCACCAGCGCGCAGACGCGGTCGCCGATGGCAAAGCCGCCCGCGGCCAACGCGGCCGCATCGCCGTCGACGATGGCTCCCGCGAACTCCAGGCCGGGAATGTCGGACGCGCCCGGAGGCACCGGATAGTGCCCCTTGCGCTGCAGCACGTCGGGCCTGTTGACGCCCGAAGCCGTCACGCGCACCAGCGCCTGGCCCGCGCCCGCGACCGGTCGCGCGCGCACGACCGCGCGCAGCACCTCGGGACCGCCGAAGCCGGCGATCTCGATGGCACGCATGGTCGTGGCGTGGGAAGCCTGTTCGCTCACGGGAACGAGACGCTGCCGCGCGAGCCGCTTATTGCGGCTGGCGATCGCCCTGGGGCTCGCGTTCCAGCAGCGCCTTCATCGACAGCTTGACGCGGCCCTTCTCGTCGGTCTCGAGCACCTTGACGCGCACGACCTGGCCCTCGCTCAGGTAGTCGGTCACCTTCTCGACGCGCTCGTGCGCGATCTGGCTGATGTGCAGCAGGCCGTCCTTGCCCGGCAGCAGGTTGATCAGCGCGCCGAAATCCAGGATCTTGGTGACCGGGCCTTCGTAGATCTTGCCCACTTCGACTTCGGCGGTGATCTCCTCGATGCGCTTCTTGGCCTGCGCGGCGCGCTCGGCGTCGGTCGAGGCGATGGTGATGGTGCCGTCTTCCTCGATGTTGATCTGCGTGCCGGTTTCCTCGGTCAGCGCGCGGATGGTCGCGCCGCCCTTGCCGATGACGTCGCGGATCTTCTCGGGGTTGATCTTCATCACGTACAGGCGCGGAGCGAATTCCGACACCTCGGCGCTGGCGCCGGCGACGGACTCGACCATCTTGGAGAGGATATGCAGGCGCGCTTCCTTGGCCTGCGCCAGAGCGACCTGCATGATTTCCTTGGTAATGCCCTGGATCTTGATGTCCATCTGCAGCGCGGTGATGCCTTGGGTGGTACCCGCGACCTTGAAGTCCATGTCGCCCAGGTGATCTTCATCGCCCAGGATGTCGGTCAGCACCGCGAAGCGCGAGCCGTCCTTGATCAGGCCCATGGCGATGCCGGCCACGTGCGCCTTCAGCGGCACGCCGGCGTCCATCAGCGACAGGCAGCCGCCGCAGACCGAGGCCATCGACGACGAGCCGTTGGATTCGGTGATCTCGGAGACCACGCGTACCGAATACGGGAACTCTTCCTTGGACGGCAGCACGGCGACCAACGCGCGCTTGGCCAGGCGGCCGTGGCCGATCTCGCGGCGCTTGGGGCTGCCGACGCGGCCGGTCTCGCCGGTGGCGAACGGGGGCATGTTGTAGTGGAGCATGAAGCGCTCGGAATACTCGCCGGCCAGCGCGTCGATGGTCTGCGCGTCGCGCTCGGTGCCCAGCGTCGTGGCGACGACGGCCTGCGTCTCGCCGCGCGTGAAGATGGCCGAGCCGTGGGCGCGCGGCAGCACGCCGGTGCGGATCTCGATGGCGCGGACGGTGCGGGTGTCGCGGCCGTCGATGCGCGGCTCGCCGGCCAGGATCTGGTCGCGCACGATCTTGGCTTCGATGTCGAACAGCAGCGCGTCGACCTTGACCGGATCGACCTTGGCTTCCTCGGCGGCCAGCACGGCCTTGACCTCGGCGGTGGCGGCGCGCAGCGCCTGCGTGCGGGCCTGCTTGCTGCGGATCTGGTAGGCCGCTTCGATCTTGGCTTGCGCCAGGCCGCCGACCTTGGCGATCAGCGCCTCGTCCTTGGCGGGCAGCGCCCATTCGCCGGTCTCGAGCCACAGCGGCTTGCCCGCGTCGCGCACGAGTTCGTGGATCGCGTTGATGGCGGTCTTGCCCTGCTCGTGGCCGAACACCACGGCGCCCAGCATGATGTCTTCGGGCAGTTGGTCGGCTTCGGACTCGACCATCAGCACGGCGGCTTCGGTGCCGGCGACCACGAGGTCCAGCTTCGAATCGATGCGCTGGGTCTTGCCCGGGTTGAGCACGTACTGGCCGTTGACGTAGCCCACGCGCGCGGCGCCGATCGGGCCGGCGAACGGGATGCCGGAGACCGACAGCGCGGCGCTCGACGCGACCAGCGCGGCGATGTCGGCGTCGACTTCAGGATTCAGCGACATCACGTGCACGACGATCTGCACTTCGTTGAAGAAGCCTTCCGGGAACAGCGGGCGCACCGGGCGGTCGATCAGGCGCGACGTCAGCGTCTCCAGCTCGCTCGGGCGGCCTTCGCGCTTGAAGAAGCTGCCCGGGATCTTGCCGGCGGCGTAGGTCTTCTCGATGTAGTCGACGGTCAGCGGGAAGAAGTCCTGGCCCGGCTTGGCTTCGCGCTTGGCCACGACGGTGGCCAGCACCACGGTGCCTTCGATGTCGACCAGCACGGCGCCGGTCGATTGGCGGGCGATCTCGCCGGTTTCCATGCGAACGGTGTGCGCGCCCCATTGGAACGACTTGGTGACCTTGTTGAACATGCTCATGTTGTTCTTGCTCCGATGTTGTACGTAGCGCCGTATCGTGGCGCGGGAGACGGGAGGCGACCGTTCAGTGGCGTGATGCCATTCCAGCGCGACTCAATCGAGCCGCGGTGGAATGACACATCGGCGCCGGCAGGGCAACGGTGCGAACTCCAAACGCAAAGAGCCTGTCCTGGAGGGTTCCAGACAGGCTCTGTTGGATCATCAGCGTCTTACTTGCGCAGGCCGAGCTTGCCGATCAGGGCGAGGTAACGCTGGGCGTCGGTCTTCTTCAGGTAGGACAGCAGGCTCTTGCGCGAGTTGACCATCTTGAGCAGGCCGCGGCGGCCATGGTGGTCCTTGGCGTGCTGCTTGAAGTGGGGGGTCAGCGCGTTGATGCGCGCGGTCAGCAGTGCGACCTGAACTTCCGGGGAGCCGGTGTCGGCCGTGCCACGGCCGTGGGCGGCGACGATTTCTGCCTTGTTGATGTCAGTCATGCGGATTTCCTGTGATGTGAATCGGAAACCGGCAGCGCTGACCCGGGACGAATTTCCCGGACTGGCAGCCACGACACGACCTTGGCGAGGTGCGACGCGGCCTGCTCGGTTTCCCTGGACGACTTGCGCACCCGAGTGAAACCGACCCGGGGCGTGCTGGATGCCAGCGGCAACTCTTCCGACAGGAAGGCGAGGCTGCAAGGCAAGCGCAAGATTATACCCAGAAAGGTGCGCTTGCGCCATGGGCCGCGTCCAGCGCGGCTGCCCACCCGGCCTGGCAGCGGTCGCCGGTCGTGGGTTCGGCGCTGCGATTTTCAATGCGGCGGCCCGAAAAATATCGTCTCTTGAAATGGTTTTGGGCGTTGCCAATTGAGGTGGCATGCGACGCTGGCCCGCTGCCGAACGGCACCGGAGACGACGTCCACGAACCCTCCAAGCAAAGGAATCCATCATGTTCATCGTTCCCGTCTCCCGTCGCGCCGCCAACCGTGTCCATCACTTCGACCGCCTGTTCGACAACGCGCTCGACCACCTGTTCTCGCAGCCCGCGTCCGACTCGGCGCCGGTGCGCCGCCCCGCCATCGACGTCCGCGAATCGGACAGCGGCTACGTCGTGACGCTGGACGTGCCGGGCGTGACGCGCGAGGACGTCAAGGTGTCCATCGACGGCCGCCGCGTGAGCATCGTCGCCGAGGCGCGCAGCGCCGACGCCGCCGAGCCGACCGACACGACCGCCAGTCAGGCGACGACCACCGAACGCCTCATCCTGCGTGAACGCGCGCCCGCCAGCTTCGCGCGCAGCTTCACGCTGCAGTCCGAGATCGACCAGTCGTCATCGCAGGCCAAGCTCGACAACGGCGTGCTGACGCTGACGCTGGGCAAGCGCCACCCCGCGGCCACGCAACTGACCGTCAACTGAAGTTCCTCGAACGGCCGGGCGGGCGCCAGCGGCCCGGCCTTGGCCACGCGCAGCCGCAAGGCCGGGCGCGGCCGCCGAGTCCTTGGCACTGTCCGGTGCGAGGGACTTTTTTTCGTGTGCGCCGCGCCACGGTCGCGCCTACAAGATGGCCCCCAGGCGGATGATGGCTCGTTCATCGCCCGGAGACCGCCATGCTGCCATCACGCATCGTCCTGCTGCTCGGCCTCGCGACCGGCCTCGCCTGCCCCGCGTTCGCGCAGACCTCGTACTACCTCGCCATCAGCGGACAGATCGACCACACGGTCAACTGCTGGGAGACGGTGCCGCTGTGCTCCGGGCCGCCGCATGACTTCACGCCATGGATGGGCACGCTCACCATCGTGCTCGACAGCGCAGCCGATGGCGTCTATCAAGGCCCCGACCTCGAATCGCTGAGCCTGGCCGCCAACCTCGGCAGCTTCGCGCCCATCACCTACGACAACGATCCGTCCTTCGAGGTGACGATCACCGGCGGCAAGGTCAGTTCGGTGGACGCCGAGGTGGTCGTCGACTCGTCGCTCGACACCTCGGCATTCGACCTTCTCGACGGACTGACCGCCAACTACAACGGCAGCGGCGGCACCCACTACGGCCCGACCATCGCGTCGGCAACGCTGGCGCCGATTCCGGAACCTGCCGAGGCGACGCTGTTGCTGGTCGGACTCGCGGCGCTCGCCGCGTGGTCGCGCCGTCGTCAGGCCCGCGCGAGCGGCCAGCGCGGCTTCACGTCGAACGCGTAGTCCATCCGCGCCAGCGCCGGATCGCCTTGCAGCCGCAGCGCGCCGGCCAGCGCGATCATCGCGCCGTTGTCGGTGCACAGCGCCAGTTCGGGATAGTGCACGCGCAGCCCGCGCCGCGCAGCCGCGCCGTTGAGCTGCTCGCGCAGCCGCGTGTTCGCGCCGACGCCGCCGGCCACCACCAGCCGCGCCAGCCGCGTCTCCTGCAGCGCGCGCAGCGACTTCTTGACCAGCACCTCGCAGATCGCGGCCTGCGTGCTGGCGGCGAGGTCGGCGCGTTGCTGCTCGGTCGGCGCTTCGCCGAACTTCTTCAACGCGTTCGCCACCGCGGTCTTCAGGCCCGAGAACGAGAAGTCGAGATCGGCGCTGTTCAACAAGGGCCGCGGCAGCACCACGGCCTGTGGATCGCCTTGCGTGGCCAGCGCGGCCAGCGCGGGACCGCCCGGGTAGCCGAGGCCAAGCAGCTTGGCCGACTTGTCGAAGGCCTCGCCGGCGGCATCGTCGATGGTCTCGCCCAGCAGTTCGTAGCGCCCCACCCCGTCGACGCGCATCAGCTGTGTGTGGCCGCCCGAGACCAGCAACGCGACGAAGGGAAATTCGGGCGGATCGGCCGACAGGAACGGCGACATCAGATGGCCTTCGAGATGGTGCACGCCCAGTGTCGGCTTGCCCAGCGAGGCCGCGAGCGCACACGCCACGCCCGCTCCCACGAGCAGCGCACCGGCCAGGCCAGGACCGCGCGTGAAGGCGACGACGTCGATGTCCGTCTTGCCCAGCGCCGCGTCGGCCAATGCGGCCTCGAGCAGCGGCAGCACCCGCCGCACGTGGTCGCGCGACGCCAGCTCGGGCACCACGCCGCCATAGGCCTGGTGCATGCGGATCTGGCTGTGGAGCGCTTGCGAGCGCAGTCGCGGCAACCCGCCGCCCGTGGTTTCCACGAGCGCCACGCCGGTTTCGTCGCACGAAGATTCGATGCCCAGGACGATCATGAGGCAGTGTAAATGTGCATTAGTCGACTCAAATCGTTACAACCTCGGGGTCATTCCGCTTCCGCAAATCGAGTTGCCCAGCTTAAATGGCACTCATGTTGATATTCGGCCTCGACTACCGGCAGGACAATCCCCCCGTCCAACCGGAACACGCAAAAACACAGGGCCGTCACCGTCGTTGGGAATCATGAAGCAATACAAACTCATCGCCTGGCCGGAACTGCCCGCGCGATTCCAGAAGACAACGATGCGCCGCGTCGTGAGCGAGTTGTCCCAGCGCTTCGTCAGCGTGCGAGACCTGGCGCGCAGCTGCGGCGCCGCCGCGCGCGAAGTCGAGGAACTGCTGGCCAAGCTCGAGAAGGACGGCATGTTGATGACGCGCGCCACGCCGCAGTCCGTCAACCAGCCTGCCGCCTGGAGCCAATGGTGGCCCGTCGCCGCCGTGCGCGGCATGGTGCGCGACTGGCGCTGAGAAAAGTACTGGCAGCACCGGCTGCCTTTTCCCGACAAGCGGCCCGCGGGCCGCTTTTTCATTTCCGATGCACGCGCCCGAATGCAATGTGACAACTCCGCGAAGCGGTCAATGATTCTCGCGCGCGTGGTTGATCGTGTATTTGGGAATCTCGATCACCAGCTCGGCGGCCGCGACGATGGCCTGGCAGGACAGCCGGGATTGCGGCGTCAGCCCCCAGGCGCGATCGAGCAGATCGTCCTCGGTTTCGTCGGCTTGCCCCAGCGAATTGAAACCCTCGCGCACGATCACGTGGCAGGTGGTGCAGGCGCAGCTCATGTCGCACGCGTGCTCGATGGCGACGCCGTTCTCCAGCAGCGCCTCGCACACCGAAGTGCCCGGCGCGACGTCAATCGTCTTGCCTTCGGGGCAAAGCGCGGCATGGGGAAGGATCTTGATGATGGTCATAGTTCGTTGACGTTCTTGCCGGCCAGGGCGTCGCGGATGCCGCGGTTCATGCGCGCTGCGGCAAAGCCTTCGGTGCCTTCGGCCAGCGCCTCGACGGCGGCTTCGATCGCGCGCGGCTCGCCTGCGTCACGCGCGGTGGCACGTACGCGCGCGAGCAGCGCATCGATGGCACTGCGCTCGCCGGCGTCCAGCAGGTCGCCATCGGCAGCCAGCGCCGAAACGGTGGCCAGGATCATGCGCTCGGCATCCACCTGGGCTTCGCGCAGGCTGCGCGCGGCCATGTCCGATTCGGCGGTCGCAAAGCCATCCTTGAGCATGCCGGCCACCTGCTCGTCGGACAGGCCGTAGCTGGGCTTGACGACGATCGCCGCCTCGACGCCCGAGCCGAGTTCCTTCGCGCCGACGCTCAGCAGCCCGTCGGCGTCGACCTGGAAGGTGACGCGGATGCGCGCGGCGCCGGCCACCATCGGCGGGATGCCGCGCAGCTCGAAGCGCGCCAGCGAGCGGCATTCAGAGACCAGCTCGCGCTCGCCCTGCACCACGTGCACGGCCATGGCGGTCTGCCCGTCCTTGAACGTGGTGAAGTCCTGCGCCTTCGCCGTGGGAATCGTCGAATTGCGCTCGATGACGCGCTCGACGAGCCCGCCCATGGTCTCCAGGCCCAGCGACAGCGGCGTCACGTCCAGCAGGAGGATGTCGCCGCTGGCGGCGTTGCCAGCCAGCGCGTTGGCCTGGATCGCGGCGCCCAGCGCGACGACTTCGTCCGGGTTCAGGTCGGTCAGCGGCGGCTTGCCGAACAGCGCGGCGATCGCCTCGCGCACGACCGGCATGCGCGTGGAGCCGCCCACCATCACGACGCCCTGCACGTCGTCAGCCGACACCTTGGCGTCGCGCAGCACGCGCTTGAGCAAACGCAGCGTCGTCGCGGTGAGCTCGGCGGTCGCTGCCTCGAATTCGACACGGGTCACGCGCAGTTGATGCACCCTCTCATCGACCTCGAATGACACGTCGACCTCGACGTCATCGCTCAGCGCCTCCTTGGCACGCCGCGCCGCGGTCTGCACCTGGCGGCGCTCGCGCGGGCTCAGTTGCTCCAGCGTCGGCAGGTCCGCGCGTTGCAGCAGCGCGCTGGCCAGGCGCTGGTCGTAGTCGTCGCCGCCGAGCGCGGAATCGCCGCCGGTGGCCACGACCTCGAACACGCCGCGCGCCAGGCGCAGCAGCGAGATGTCGAAGGTGCCGCCGCCCAGGTCGTAGACCGCGTACAGGCCTTCGACGCCCGCATCCAGCCCATACGCGATCGCGGCCGCGGTCGGCTCGTTGATCAGGCGCAGCACGTTCAGGCCGGCCAGTTGCGCGGCGTCCTTGGTGGCCTGGCGCTGCGCGTCGTCGAAATAGGCGGGCACGGTGATGACGGCGCCGTAGACGTCGTCGTCGAAGGTGTCCTCGGCGCGGAAACGCAGCGTGGCCAGGATCTCGGCCGACACCTCCACCGCCGTCTTCACGCCGTCGCGCGTGTGCAGGCCCACCATGCCGGGCTGGTCGACGAACTTGTAGGGCAGGCGCTCGTGGCCGGCGATGTCGGCCAGCGCGCGACCCATGAGGCGCTTGGCCGAGACGACAGTGTTCTCGGCGTCGTTCCCCTGCGATTCGAGCGCGACGTGGCCGATCTGGCGGCCGCCGCCCTCGAGATAGCGCACGGCCGACGGCAGGATCACGCGGCCATCCTCGTCGGGCAGGCATTCGGCCACGCCATGGCGGACGGCCGCGACCAGCGAATGCGTGGTGCCGAGGTCGATGCCCACGGCGATGCGGCGCTGGTGCGGATCGGGCGCCTGGCCGGGTTCGGAGATCTGGAGCAAGGCCATGGAGTCTTTTTCTTATGAGAGAGCATCGACGCGGCGGTCGATGTCGCGGATGAACTTGTCGACGAACATCAGGCCGCGCACCGTCGCGGCGACGGCGGGCCAATCCACGGCCTCTGCGCCGTCGATCTGCGCCTGCAGCGATTGCAGCGTGACGTTGCGCGCGGTGACGACCTCGTCCGACAACGCATCGACAGCTGCCAGCGTCGTCGCTTCGGACAACGCCTCGCGCCATTCCATCTGCTGCATCAGGAAGGCCGCGGGCATCGCGGTGTTGCTCTCCGCGGCGACGTCGGCGCCGTGCAGCAAGCACAGGTAGGCGGCGCGGGCGAGCGGATCCTTCAGCCGGCGATAGGCCTCGTTGATGCGGACGGCCCACTGCATCGCCACGCGCTGCGCCGCGGCGGTGTCGGTCGCGAAGCGATCAGGATGCGCCGCGCCCTGCAGCTGCTTCCACTTCGCGTCGAGCGCGGTCGCGTCGATGGCGAAGCGCTCGGGCAGGCCGAACAGCGCGAAGTCGGTCGCGGCCAGGCTCAGTCCGTCGTCCATCGTTTCTCCAGGAAGAGCGATGAGCCGTTGTCCGGATACTCGCCGAACTCCTTGCGCTGGACGTAGCCCGCCGCGCGGTACAGGCGCACCGCCGGCGCCAGCGCCTCGCCCGTCTCCAGCAGCGCCCGATCGACGCCCTGCGCGTGCAGCCGGGACTCGAGCTCGGCGAGGATGCGCGCTCCGATGCGCGCGCCGCGATGACCGGGCGAGACGAACATGCGCTTGATCTCGCCGTAGGTCCGCCCGTCGGTGGCGGCCTCGCCCGGCATCGTGCGCACGGCGCCGCAGCCGACCAGCGTGTCGCCCATCCAGGCGCCCAGGAACGTGACCGATGGCTGCATCAGCCCCTCGATGTCGAGGCGGTAGGCTTCCTCGGGCGGATAGAAGGACAACAGCGTCGCATCGAGCTCGGCGATCAACGCCTGCACCTGCGGATGGTCGGGCGACGTGGGTCGGATGTCCAGGTTCATTGCAACGAAAACGGGATTCACCAACAAAAAGGCGCGACCCGTGCCGCGCCTTCGAGGCGTTGGAACGAGGCGGGGTCAGACGCGGAAGGATTCACCGCAGCCGCACTTGTCCTTCTCGCGCGGGTTGTGGAACTTGAAGCCCTCGTTGAGGCCCTCGCGCACGAAGTCGAGCTCGGTGCCGTCGATGTAGGGCAGGCTCTTCGGGTCGACCAGCACCTTGACGCCATGGCCTTCGAAGATCAGGTCCTCCGGCGCGAAGTCGTCGGCATATTCGAGCTTGTAGGCCAGGCCCGAGCACCCGGTGGTCTTGACGCCCAGGCGCACGCCGACGCCGCGGCCGCGCTTGGTGATGTAGCGCGTCACGTGCTTGGCAGCGCGTTCGGTCAGGGTCACGGCCATCGTCGTCGGCCTCAGGCGTTGACGGATGCCGCTTCGACGGCGGGCGCCTCGGCGCCGTGGCGCGCCTTGTAGTCGCTCACCGCGGCCTTGATCGCGTCTTCGGCCAGGATCGAGCAGTGGATCTTGACCGGCGGCAGCGCCAGTTCCTCGGCGATCTGCGTGTTGCGGATGGCCATGGCCTCGTCCAGCGACTTGCCCTTGACCCATTCGGTGACCAGAGACGACGAGGCGATGGCC
>Ga0302279_10004559_pt1 | contig 16251 bp, 11 predicted proteins | sample III_Bog_N3_3_FD_194541 | JGI IMG/M metagenome (GOLD analysis project Ga0302279, IMG submission 194541) | Peat permafrost microbial communities from Stordalen Mire near Abisko, Sweden - III_Bog_N3_3 | ecosystem: Environmental > Terrestrial > Soil > Wetlands > Peat | place: Sweden: Abisko...
AAGCCCTGCGCGCAGTCGATCAGCTCGGCCCGGCGCACGGCCGCCGCCTTGATCACCCGCGTTCGCGGCGCCTCGGTCACCATGTCCGGTTCCGGCAACTTGCCTCCTGGTCGGTCCCGCTTGTAGACCGACCGTCGGTCTGTTAGGTGTGCCCCGCGTTCGACGAAAAGGCAAGCCCATGCGAACGGCGCCGATGCCACTGCTGCTGGTGTTGAGCTTCGCCGGGCCGGCGCTCGCCGCCCCCGACGCCGACACTCTCTTAAAGCAGACCTACGACAACTACCGCTCCACCAGTTCGCAGACGACGGTGGCCATGACCATCCACCGGCCGACCTGGGAGCGGAGTCTGCAGATGAAGGCCTGGACCCGGGGCGAAAGCGACGCCCTGGTGCGATTCACCGGCCCGGCCAAGGACGCCGGCAATGCGACGCTGAAGCTCGGCCAGCAGACCTGGGTCTACAATCCCAAGCTCAACCAGGTGATCCAGCTGCCCGCCAGCATGATGAGCCAGTCGTGGATGGGCTCGGACTTCTCCTACAACGACCTCTCCAAGTCGGACGATCTGATCACCGACTACACCCACCGCATCGTCTCCTCCGGCCAGGACGGCGGCCACGCCACCTGGACCGTCGAGTCGGTCCCCAAGCCCGGCGCGCCGGTGGTGTGGGGCAAGGTGGACGTGACCGTCCGGGACGACTTCGTCATCACCGGCGAGACCTACTTCGATCAGGACATGAAGCCCGCCCGGCGGATGGCCACCAACAAGGTGGGCGTGCTCGGCGGCCGCACCTATCCGCTCAGCATGACCATGAGCCCGCTGGATCAGCCCGGCCAATGGACCCGGATCGAGACCTCCGACGGCAAGTTCAACGCCGCCGTGCCGGCTTACGTCTTCACGCTTTCGAACCTGCAGAATCCGAGACCGTGATGCTGGCGGCGCTGGCCTGGCGCAACCTCTGGCGACGTCCGCAGCGCACGGCGCTGAGCCTGGCCAGTATCGCCATCGTCACCGGCCTCCTGGTGTTCATGCTGTCGTTCCAGATCAGCGTCTACGACACCATGAAGGAAGGCACGCTGCGCATCTTCGACGGGTTCGCCGAGCTGCAGCCGGTGGGCTATGCCGACGATCCCGGCCTGGACAAGGCGATCGACGATCCCGGGGCTCTGGTCCACGAGGCGACGGCGATCCGGGGGGTTGCCGCCGCGGCTCCCAGGGTCAACACCTTCGCCATCCTGGCCAACGGACCGCGCAGCTATGGCGCGGCGGTGATCGGCGTCGATCCGGCCAGCGAAGCGAAGATCTCCTCGATCGCCGGGGCCATCCGCGTCGGCCGTTACCTGACCGCCGCCGATACCGACTCCGCCATCCTGGGCGACGTGCTGGCGGCCAATCTCAAGCTCGGGGTCGGCGGCAGGGTGACCCTGCTCGGCCAGGCGCGGGACGGATCGGTGGCCGCCGATGTGCTGACCGTGGTCGGCCTCTATCACAGCGGCGTGCCGGAGCTGGATCGCTCGATCCTGGAAATGCCGTTGGCGCGGGCGCAGGACACCTTCGCCATGGACGGCGCCGCCAACACCATCGCCGTCGGCGGGCCGACCCTGGCCGGCGTCGACCGCGCCCTGCCGGCGCTGCGCGCCATCGCAGGCCCGAGCAAGACCGCCGTGCTGAACTGGGAAGCGCTGGAGCCGGCGCTCAACGACGGCATCGAGCTGAAGTACGCCACTTCGATGCTGCTCTATCTGACCCTGGTGGCGGTGGTGGCCTTCATCATCCTCAACACCCTCTTGATGTCGGTGCTGGAGCGCACCCGGGAGTTCGGCACGCTGCTGGCCATGGGCATGCGGCCCGGCCAGATCGGCGCGATGATCTGGATCGAGCTGCTCGGCCTGGCGCTGCTCGGCTCGGCGATCGGGCTGGCGGTCGGCGGCGGCGCGACCCTCTGGCTGCAGCACACCGGCATCGTCATCCCCGGCATCGCCAAGCTGACCGCCCAGTTCGGCCTGCCCGAACGGCTCTATCCGCGCCTGACGCCGCTCAGCGCCCTGATCGGGCCCGGGGCGATCCTGGCGGCGATCCTGGTCGGCGGCCTCGTGCCCTATTTCCGCGTAGCCCGGCTCACCCCGGCGCTGGCGATGCGGGCGGCCTGAGCCGTGGGCGCTCTTTCGCTGCTGGCCCCGATCGCCTGGCGCAACCTGTGGCGCAACCCCCGGCGCACCTTCATCACGCTGGCGGTGGTGGCCACCGGCGTCTGGTCGATCCTCTCCTTCGACGTGATGTTCCGGGCCATCGCCGACGGCAGCCGCGAGGCGGCCCTGCGGCTGCTCACCGGCGAGGCGCAGGTCCATGCCCTCGGCTATCTCGACGACCCGGACATCTCCCGGCGACTGCCGGCCCCCAGCGGCGCACTGCTGGCGAGCCTCAACGGGCCGATGGTGGCCGGCTGGGCGGCGCGCGTGCGCGTGCCGGCGGTGGGGCAAAGCGAATACCGCACCCGGGCGGTCACCCTGGTCGGCGTCGATCCCACCGCCGAGCGTGAGGTCTCGGACGTGCCAACGGAGATCGGCGCCGGGCGCTATCTGCTAGGCCCAGGCGATGCTGGCGTGGTGATCGGCCGCGACCTCGCCGCGCGGCTGAAGACCCGGCTCGGCAAGCGGATCATCGTCATGGCCCAGGCCGCCGACGGCCATCTGGCCGAGACCGGCTTCGTCATCGTCGGCCTCTACGACAACACCCAGGGCGCCGAGGACGAGTTCGTGTTCACCGGCCTCACGCCCGCCCAGTCGATGCTGGGCGTCGGCGCCGATATCTCCGAGATCAGCTTCGACGCCGCCGGGACGGCTGGGCTGGACCGGGCGCTGGCCAGCGTCAAACAGGCCGCGCCGGGCGCCGATGTGCAGAGCTGGATGACCCTCGTGCCGCTCGCCTACACCATCGAGAGCTTCTCCCAAACCTACACGGCGATCTGGCTGGCGATCATGTTCGTGCTGATGGCCATCGGGATCGTCAACACCCAGTTGATGGCGGTGTTCGAGCGCACCCGGGAGTTCGGCCTGTTGCAGGCGTTGGGCATGCGGCCGGGGCTGGTTGTGCTGCTGGTGTCGATGGAATCGGCGCTGCTGATCGGCCTTGGCGTGGTGGTCGGCATCGGCCTGGCGCTGGCCACGGTGGCGCCGTTCACCCATGGCCTCGATCTCGGCTTCCTGGCCGCGGGGGCCGAGCTGGCGGGCGTCGGCCGGGTGCTCTACCCGCGGCTCGATCTCCACGACACGGTCACCTACAGCCTGATCGTCTGGGGGCTGGGGATCGTCGCGGCGCTGTGGCCGGCCCAGGCCGCCGCCAAGGCCAGTCCGGCCGCCGCCATGGCTCAGGCTTGAGGGGGACGAGAGCATGAACGCCATCATCCAGTGCCGCGGGGTGGAGAAGATCTACCGCCAGGGCGCCGTCGACGTGCCGGCCCTGCGCGGCGTCGACCTGGAGATCGGGGCGGGCGAATTCGCCACCCTCTCCGGGCCCTCCGGCTCGGGCAAGACCACCCTGCTCAGCCTGATCGGCGGCCTGGACCGACCCACCGCCGGCGAGATCGCCGTCGACGGCGCGCCGATGGGTCCGATGAGCGCCAACCAGCTGGCAGACCTGCGGCTGCACAAGATCGGCTTCGTGTTCCAGACCTACAGCCTGGTGCCGGTGCTGTCGGCGGCGGAGAACGTCGAGTTCATCCTGCAGCTGCTCGGCCAGCCGAAGGCCGAGCGTGCGGCGCGGGCGAAGCGGGTGCTGGGCGAAGTGGGCCTGGCCGGGCTCGAGGACCGCAGGCCAGCCCGACTCTCCGGCGGCCAGCAGCAGCGCGTCGCAGTCGCCCGGGCGCTGGCCCCGAAGCCGGCGATCGTGCTCGCCGACGAGCCCACCGCCAATCTCGACTCGCAGAACGCCGAGGAGCTGATCGCGCTGATGGCCCGCCTCAACGCCGCCTCCGGCGTCACCTTCCTGATCGCCACCCACGACTCCCGGGTGATCGCCCATTCCCGCCGCCAGATCGAGATGATCGACGGCAAGATCACCCGCGACGAGCCCGCGCTTGCGCCGGCCTGACAGGCCCGTCGTGCGTCCTTCGAGACGCCCGCTTCGCGGGCTCCTCAGGATGACGAAGCGAGGGGACGATAAAGAACATCGTCATGGTGAGGAGCGCTCGCCAGTGCGCGTCTCGAACCACGCAGGTCTCTTCGCCGCCTTCGCCTTGACTCTCCTCGCCCCTCCGGCCCTCGCCCAGAGCGACAACAACCTGCACGGCCGCGTGGAGGTGCAGGACGCCGGTCAGTTCACCGGCGCGGATAGCATCGAAGCGGCGCTGGGCGCCCGGGACAGCGACGAGGCGCTGGCCAACCTGCGCCTCACCTGGGAGCCAAGCTGGGGACCCTGGAGCCTGCAGCTGCACTATGTGGTCAGCGCCGAGAACGGGGTTGATGTCCGCCTCGCCCGAGCCGAGACTGGCCTCTTGCCGACGCCGCCGGCCACCTGGCTGCCGCTGACCGAGACTTTCGAAAACCATGGGAGCCTGCTGGCCACCCAGGGCATCGACCGCCTGGCCATCGGCTATTCGACGCCGGACTGGGTGGTGCGCCTCGGCCGCCAGGCGATCACCTGGGGCAGTGGCCTGGTGTTCCGGCCGATGGACCTGTTCGACCCGTTCTCGCCCAGCGCTACCGACACCGAATGGAAGCCCGGCGTCGACATGCTCTACGTCCAGCGTCTGTTTTCGGACGGTTCTGACGTGCAGCTGATCCTGGCGCCCCGGCCGGCGCGGGCGGGCGGCGCGCCCACCGCCGACGCCAGCTCGGCGGCGCTGCATTTTGAGACCACCCTCGCGGGCCACCAGACCACGTTTCTCTTCGCCCGTGACCACGGCGCCTGGGTGGGCGGCTTCGGGATCAACGGCGCGATCGGCGGGGCGACCTGGAACGTCGAACTGGTCCCGACCGTCGAGGACCACGGGCCGACCCGCGCTTCCGGCATCGCCAACATCAGCGACGCGGTGACCCTCTTCGGCCGCAACGCCACTGTCTTCGCGGAATATTTCCACAACGGCTTCGGCGCCGGCGGCGGCCAGTACAGCCTCACCACCCTGCCCCCGGACCTCACCGACCGCCTGGCCCGCGGCCAGCTGTTCGACACCCGCCGCGACTATCTCGCCGGCGGCCTGACCCTGGAGGTGAACCCGCTGCTCAACGTCAGCCCAACCCTGATCGCGGACCTCAACGACGGCAGCCTGTTCGTGCTCCTCGCAGCCACCTATTCCCTCAGCGACAACCTCAACCTCGTCGCCGGCGCCCAGGCCCCGATCGGCCGCGCCGGAACCGAATTCGGCGGCCTGCCGCTATCGTCGAGCGACCCGACCCTGCTCGCACCACCGGGTCAGCTCTACGTGCAGCTGCGGCGGTATTTTTGAGAGACCCCGGCAAAAAGTGCGGCTGATCAGCTCGGCCCAGACGCGATAGGTTGCAAAATAGGGCTTGAGCCGGAACCTGGGTCCGGCCCCATAGGTGGGCGTGTCCAACGGAGACGCCGAGTCGGATGAGCGAACGCCTCTTGAGTCCCAGCGAGACCGCGCGCCGCCTCGGCGTCGGTGCGCGGGCCTTGCGCCTGTATGAGCGCAGAGGTCTGGTACGCCCGGGGCGGACGCAAGCGGGTTGGCGTGTGTATGGCCCAAACGAGATAGAGCGCCTGCACCAGGTGCTGACGCTGAAGTCGCTCGGGCTGTCGCTGGCCCGCATCACCCAACTTCTCGACGGGCGAGTGGCGGACCTGCCGGCCCTCCTCGCCCTGCAGGATGATGTGCTCACCGCCCGCATCAACGACCTGCAACGAGCTCGCCAGTCGGTTCAAGCAGCCCGCAAGAAGGTCTCGCATGACAGCGGGCTCTCCCTGGACGACCTCATTGACCTCGTTAGGGAGACCACCATGTCCACGATGAACGAAGCCAGGCTGTCGGCCAGCGCCCACCAGGTGCTGCGCGACGCGATCGACCCTCAGCTACCGGGCCTCTACCGCGGCAAGGTGCGCGACAACTATGACCTGCCGGACGGGCGGCGCATCCTGGTCACCTCCGACCGCCTCTCGGCCTTCGACCGGGTGCTGTGCTGCGTCCCGTTCAAGGGCCAGGTGCTGAATGGCGTCGCCCGCTGGGCCTTCGAGCAGACCGCCGACCTCTGCCCCAACCACGTGCTGGACTACCCCGATCCGAACATCGTCGTCGGTCGGCGCCTCGAGATCCTGCCGGTGGAGATCGTCGTGCGCGGCTACCTTGCGGGTACGACCGGCACCTCGATTCTGACGATGTACCAGGCCGGCCGCCGGCAGATGTACGGCCAACAGTTGCCCGATGGGCTTAGCCCCAACCAGGCGCTCGAGACGCCGATCGTCACCCCCACCAGCAAAGCCGCCGACGGCGCTCATGACGAGCCGCTGACCGCGGGCGAGATTCTGGATCGCGGCCTGCTCAGCGAAGCCCAGTGGCGGCGGTTAAGCGAAACCGCCCTGGCCCTGTTCGCCCGGGGCCAGGCGCTGGCCGCCGAGCGCGGCCTGATCCTCGCAGACACCAAGTATGAGTTCGGCGTCGATGCGGAGGGCGTCATCCGCCTCGCCGACGAGATCCACACCCCTGATTCCAGCCGCTACTGGCGCGCGGACACCTATCTGCAGCGCCTCGCCGCCGGCGAGCCCCCGGACAGTTTCGACAAGGACGTGATCCGCACCTGGGTCGCCGCGCGATGTGACCCGTACAAGGATGATGTCCCGGAAATCCCGCCGGAGCTGGTCTGGAAGACTGCGCTGACCTACGTCGAGGCCCACGAGCGGATCACCGGGCGCGCGTTCGAGCCTCCCAGGCCTGCGCCGCCGGTGCACGAGCGCGTCATGGCGGCTCTCGGGGACTTCCACGGCCGTTGAGGTCCACGCGTCATCCCGGACGGGCGCCCGCGATCGTCAGGTCGCGCCTTAAGCCGCCGCCCACTCCTTAGGCACCGGCTGCGCGCGCTGGTTGGCCATGATACCGGCCCGACGGACCTTTTCCTCGTCGGTGATGGTGGCCGGGTCCTCGCGGAATTCCGGGCCCATGGCCATCGCCTTAGCCACCGCTGGCCGGGCCGCCATCGCGTCCAGCCAGCGCTTCACATTGGGAAATTCCTCGATGTCGAGGCCGCGCATCTGCCAGCTCACGCTCCACGGGTAGCAGATCATGTCGGCGATGGTGTACTCGCCCGCCGCCAGCCATTCCTTGCCGTGCAGACCGAGGTTCAAAACGCCGAACAGCCGGTGCGCCTCGTTGTCGAAGCGCTTGACGGCGTAGCTGAGGTCGCCGTTCTTCGCGTCCATGGCGGCGCGCCGAAAATGCCCCTGCTCGCCCAGCTTGGCGCCTTGGTTGGCGCCCTGCCACAGCACCCATTGGGCGACGTCGTATTTCTTGTGCGGTTCCTGGGGCCAGAATTTCCCCGACTTTTCCGCCAGATACATCATGATCGCGCCGGATTCGAAAATCGACAGCGGCGCACCGCCGCCCATCGGCTCGTCATCGATGATCGCCGGCATCCGGTTATTGGGGGCGATCTTCAGATAGTCCGGCGTGAATTGGTCGCCGCGGCCGATGTTGACCGGCGTGATCTTGTAGGGAATCTCAGCTTCTTCCAGCTGGATGATGATCTTCTTGCCGTTGCCGGTTGGCCAGAAATAGACGTCGATCATTGAAATCGCTCCGGTCTCAAAAAGTCGGCCCTGATCCAAGGATAGGACCGCATTCGCCGGCCGCAAGTAGGCGGCGCACCTGACCTTACGGCCGGCATTGACGGGGCCGGCGCCCTGTGGCCTCTAACGCGCGTTTGAATGCCGGCAAGCGCGCGCGATGACGCCCGCCGCCCCACGCGAGGAAACCTCATGACCGCCATTAACGCCGTGACCGACTACGCCCTCGACGGCGACGTCGGCGTGATCACCCTTAATTCGCCGCCGGTGAATGCGCTCAGCGCCAATGTCCGCGACGGCTTGGCCGGCGGCATGGCCGCGGCCCTGGCCGATCCAGGAGCGAAAGCAATCGTGATCATCTGCGAGGGCCGCACCTTCATCGCCGGCGCCGACATCACCGAATTCGGCGGCGCGCAGAAGGGCGCCAGCCTGTTCGACGTGCAGGACGCCATGGAGGGCTCGAGCAAGCCTGTGGTCGCAGCGATCCACGGCACCGCCCTCGGCGGCGGCCTGGAAGTGGCTCTCTGCGCCCACTATCGCGTGGCCGTGCCCTCCGCCCGCTGCGGCCTGCCGGAAGTGAACCTGGGACTGCTGCCGGGCGCCGGCGGCACCCAGCGGCTGCCCCGCATCGTCGGCCCGCAACGGGCGCTGGAAATGATGACCAGCGGCCAGCACGTGCCGGCCAAGGAATGCCTGGCCATGGGCCTGGTGGACGAGGTGGTCGACGAGGGCGCCCTGCGCGCCGGGGCGGTCGCCTTCGCCCACAAGATCGCCGCCGAGGGCAAACCGTTGAAGAAGGTGCGGGACTCCAACGACAAGGTCGAAGCAGCTCGTGGCCATCCGGAAATCTTCGCCGATTTCCGCAAGGCCAACGCCCGCAAGTTCCGCGGTTTCCTGGCCCCGGAATACAACATCCGCTGCGTCGAGGCGGCGGTGAACGAGCCCTTCGAACAGGGGCTGAAGACCGAACGCAAGCTGTTCGGCGAACTGATGAGCGGCAGCCAGTCCTCGGCCCAGCGCTACGCCTTCTTCGCCGAGCGCCAGGCCAACAAGGTTCCCGACGTGCCGGACGACACCGCGGTGATCCCGGTGAACAAGGTGGGCGTCATCGGCGCCGGCACCATGGGCGGCGGCATCGCCATGAACTTCATCAACGCCGGCATCCCGGTGACCATCGTCGAGGTCAAGCAGGAGGCGCTGGATCGCGGCCTGAAGGTGGTCCGCAGCAACTATGAGCGTTCGCGCACCGCCAAGCCGGAGGAAACTGAAGCCCGGATGAGCCGCCTGACCGGCTCACTGGACATGAGTTCGCTGGCCGACTGCGACCTGGTGATCGAGGCGGTGTTCGAGCGCATGGACATCAAGAAGGACATCTTCGCCAAGCTCGACGCCATCTGCAAACCCGGCGCGATCCTGGCCACCAACACCTCGGGCCTGAACATCGACGAGATCGCCTCGGTGACCAAGCGGCCGGAGGCGGTTATCGGCCTGCACTTTTTCTCGCCGGCCAATGTCATGAAGCTGCTGGAGATCGTCCGCGCCGATCACACCTCCAAGGAGGTGATCAACACCTGCATGAAGCTGGCCCGCAAGATCGGCAAGATCGCCGTGCTGGTGGGCGTTTGCCCGGGCTTCGTCGGCAACCGGATTCTCGGCGCCCGCCAGCGCGAGGCCAACAAGCTGATCATGGAAGGCGCGATGCCCTGGGACATCGACCGGGTGCTCTATGATTTCGGCTTTCCGATGGGCCCGTTCGCGATGAGCGACCTGGCCGGCCTCGACATCGGCTGGGTGAAGGAGCGCTCCAAGGGCGAGAGCATCCGCGACGTGCTCTGCGAGATGGACCGCCGCGGCCAGAAGACCGGCGCGGGCTGGTATGACTACGACGAAAACCGCAACGCCAAACCCTCGCCGGTCACCGAGAAGATCCTGCACGACTTCATCGTCAAGTCGGGGGCCAATCCGCGGAAGATTTCCGACGAGGAGATCTTCGAGCGCACCATCTACCCGATGATCAACGAGGGCGCGAAGATCCTCGAGGAGGGCAAGGCGATCCGCGCTTCGGACATCGATGTGGTCTGGGAGAACGGCTACGGATGGCCGGTCTATGAGGGCGGCCCGATGTGGTACGGCGACAAGGTCGGCCTGCCGAAGGTGCTGGCCAAGATGCAGGAATTCCAGGCGCAGATGGGCGATGCGTTCAAGCCGGCGCCGCTGCTGGAAAAGCTGGTGGCGGACGGCAAGACCTTCCAGAGCGCCTGACCGACGGCGACGCGGAACAACGTTGGGCGAACAACCGTCGCGACGTTGCTGGCCTGCAATCGAATGGCTAAGGTTGGGCCTTTCCTGGGAAAGGTCCTCGCCTTGCGCTCTTCGCTCGCCGCCATCGTCTCGCTCGGCCTCGCCGCCGTCTCGTTCAGCGCCGCGCGGGCCGATCCGCATCAGCCGTACGGCATGGACAGCAACTCCGGCCATCAGAGCGCGCCGGACGTGCCGACCTGCGACCACCCCATCGGCACCGCCGCGATCCAGGAGCCGGAGCACGACTGGTGGAGCCCGCTTGGCCTTTCCAATCCCGAGGCGGTGCTGAAGATGTTCGCCCTGCGCTCCGGGTGCCTCAGGATGGTCGACCGCAACCAGGGTCTGGCCATGCACAACACCGAGGAGGGGCTGAACAGCTCCGGTGACCTGCAGCGCGGCTCCAACGTCGGCCGCGGCCAGGTGCTGGCGGCGGACTATTTCATCATCCCCGACATCGTCCGGCAGAACTCGAACTCCGGCGGCGGCAACATCGGCGCCTTCGCCGGTAGCTTCCTGCCCGGCGGCCTGGGCGCGGTGGCCGGCAACATCAACATTCACAGCCAGGAAGCCGATACCGAGCTGACCCTGGTGGATGCGCGGACCACCGAGCAGCTCTACATCGCCGAGGGCAACGCCAAGAAGACCGACGTCGGCTTCGGCGGCGGCGGCGGTTACGCCGGCTGGACCGGCTTCGCGGGCCTGGAAGGCAGCGGCTACACCAACACCGACATCGGCAAGGTGATCATGGCCGCCTACTTCAAGGCCTTCGTCGACCTGGTGCACTACATGCAGACCCAGCAGCCGGCGGCCGCGGCCACCAATGCGCCGATCGCCGCCGAACGGATCACCGAGGACACCGGCCTCTTCCAGTCGCCCGACCCGCATTCGCCGGTGGAACTGACCTTGCACGCCGGCGCCCAGGTCTATCCGACCGGCGAGCGCAACGGCGTGTGGATGAAGGTCGACGACGAGAACGGCAACCGCGGCTGGATCTCCTCGGCGCACGCTTCGACGCGATAGGCCCTCCTCCCATGCTAGCCGCAGGCGACGCGGGGGAGGTGGCAGACCGCGCAGCGGACTGACGGAGGGGGCGCGGCGCGCGCGGCTAGTGAAAGTCGCGGCTGCGCTGCAGGCGCTCCATTGAAGGACGTGCGAGGGGCAGATCGCCCTCGGCGTTCTTCATCCGCGCCAGGTCGGCCGACAGATCGGTGAAGCGTTCGGCGACCACGTGGATCACGTCATTGGCCCGCTGCAGCCGGCCGCTGATCACCAGGAAGGACGAACTCATCACCGCGCGTCGGTTGGCGGTGAAGGCGTCCTTCCAGACCACCGCATTGGCGACCCCGGTCTCGTCCTCCAGAGTGACGAACACCACCCCTTTGGCGGTGCCCGGCCGCTGGCGGATCAGCACCAGTCCGCCGACGCTGACCCGGGCCCCGTCCTTCATCGTCCGCAGCGCCGACGACGTCACCGCCCCCATTTGGGTCAGCCGGGGGCGGAAGAACCGGATGGGATGGGCGCGCAGCGACAGGCTGGTGGTCCGATAGTCCTCGGCCACATGCGCCGGCAGGGTCATCCGCGGCAGCGCCACCTCCGGCTCCTCCAGCCCCAGTCCGGCCAGCAGCGGCGCCTCGACCGGCGCCTTCACCTCCGGTCCGAGCGCCTTCACCGCCCACAGAGCCTCGCGCCGGGAGACCCCCAGCGACTGGAACGCGTCCGCTTCGGCCAGCAGCTCCAGCGTCCGCCGGCTGAGCTGGGCGCGGACGGCGAGTTCCTCCAGCGTCCTCGCGCCGGCGGTCCGCGCCGCGATCAGCCGCTTGACCTCATCCTCCTGCAGCCCGCGCACCTGCCGAAGGCCGAGACGGAGGGGGAGCAACCTGACTGTCTCGCTCTTCCCCCCGCTGGCGGGGGGAAGTGTCACAGGCGACAGGCCGATGCGTGACGATGGGGGGACCCCTGCGGCAAGGTTTTCACGACGGTCGGTACGCGTCTCCCCTCCGTCTCGCATCGCCTGCTTCGCGGGCTCGCTTCGACACCTCCCCTCAGCTGAACTGAGGGGAGGAGCATCGTGCTCGAGCGTCGAGTTCCATTCGCTCAGCATCACGTCCGGTCCGCGCACCTCGACGGCGTGCTCCCTGGCGTCGCGGACCAGCTGGGCGGGCTGGTAGAAGCCCATCGGCTGGCTGTTCAGCAGCGCCGCGCAGAAAACGTCAGGGTAATGACGTTTGACCCAGGCCGAGATGTAGACCAGCTTGGCGAAGCTGACCGCGTGGCTCTCCGGAAAGCCGTATGAGCCAAAGCCCTCGATCTGCTTGAAGCAGCGCTGGGCGAATTCAGGGTCGTAGCCGCGGCGGACCATGCCGTCCACGAACATGGCGCCATATTCGCCCACCGTGCCCAGGTTGCGGAAGGTGGCCATCGAGCGGCGCAGGCCGTTGGCCTGTTCGGGGGTGAACTTGGCCGCCACCATGGCCAACTTCATCGCCTGCTCCTGGAAGAGCGGCACACCTTTGGTCTTGCCGAGGATGGACTCCAGCTCGTCCGGCGGACCGTGCTCCGGCGCGGGCTTGGGGAAATCCACCGGCTCCAACCCGTCGCGACGGCGAAGATAGGGGTGCACCATGTCGCCCTGGATCGGCCCGGGACGGACGATCGCCACCTCGATGACCAGGTCGTAGAACTTCCGCGGCTTCAGGCGCGGCAGCATGGACATCTGCGCCCGGCTTTCCACCTGGAACACACCCACGGAATCGGCTCGGCAAAGCATGTCGTAGACGGCCGGGTCCTCCTCGGGGATGTCGGCCATATCGGCGAAGACGACGCCGTGATCCTTGGCCAGCATATCCATGGCCAGCTTGATCGCCGTCAGCATGCCCAGCGCCAGCACGTCGACCTTCATCAGTCCCAGGGCGTCGATGTCGTCCTTGTCCCACTCGATGAAGGTGCGGTCCTCCATGGCCGCATTGCCGATCGGCACGGTCTCGTCGAGGCGGCGCTTGGTGAGCACGAAGCCGCCGACATGCTGCGACAGGTGTCGGGGAAAGCCGAGCAGTTCGGTGGCCAGATCGACGGCGCGGCGGATCTCCGGATTGGTCGGGTCGAGCCCCGCCTGGCTGATATGCTCGTCCGGCACGCCGTCGCCCCAGCTGCCCCAGACCGTGCCGGCCAGGGCGGCGGTGATGTCCTCGGTCAGCCCCAGCGCCTTGCCGACATCACGGATGGCGCTGCGCGGACGATAGTGGATCACCGTGGCGACGATCGCCGCCCGGTCGCGACCATATCGTCCGTAGACGTACTGCATCACCAACTCGCGCCGCTCATGCTCGAAATCGACGTCGATGTCCGGCGGCTCATCGCGCTCCTTGGAGATGAACCGCTCGAACAGCACGTCGTGGTCGGGCTTGCAGGGGTCGACGGCGGTGACGCCAAGGCAGAAGCACACCGAGGAATTGGCCGCCGAGCCGCGGCCCTGGCAGAGAATGCCCTGCTCCTTGGCCCATTTGACGATGTCGTGGACGGTGAGGAAGTAGTTCGGGTAGCCAAGCTCCTCGATCAGGGCGAGTTCCTTATTGAGGAGATCGACGACCTTCGTGGGAACGCCGTCCGGGTAGCGCCAGGCCGCCCCTGCCCAGGCCAGGTCGATCAGGTGCTGCATGGCGGTCTTGCCGGGCGGCACCGGCTCGTCCGGATATTCGTATTTCAACTCGTCCAGGGAAAAGGCGCAGCGCTCGGCGATCTGCGCCGTGCGGGCCAGAGCCTGGGGCCAGCGGGCGAACAGGCGGGCCATCTCCCTCGGCGTCTTCAGATGCCGCTCGGCATTAGCCTCGAGCCGCAGGCCGGCCTGCTGGATGGTGCATTTCTCGCGGATGCAGCTGACCACGTCCTGCAACGGCCGCCGCTCGGGGGCGTGGTAGAGTACGTCGCCCACCGCCACCATCGGCGCGCCGCCGGCCTGGCCCAGGGCGTCGAGACGGGCGATGCGCTTCAGATCCTGGGCCGCATAGGCCCGCGCCGCCGCCAGCCACACCCGCCCGCGGAAGTCCGCCGCCATCTGGGCCAGCCGGGCCTCGAAGGCGTTGTCCAGGATGTCCGGCGGCACGACGATCAGCAGTTGACCTTCGCCATGCTCCACCAGATCGTCCCAGTGCAGCTCGCACTCGCCCTTCTTCACCCTCCGCTGGCCCACCGTCAGCAGCCGGGTGAGCCGGCCGTAGGCGGCCCGGTCGCTGGGGTAGCAGAGCACGCTGGGCGAGCCGTCGGCGAAGTCGAGCCGGCAGCCGACGATGAACCTCAGGCCCACCTCCTTGGCCTTGACATGCGCGCGCACCACCCCGGCCAGGCTGTTGCGATCGGTCACGGCCAGCGCCGCCAGCCCCAGCGCCTTGGCCGTAACCGCCAACTCATCCGGATCCGACGCCCCGCGCAGGAACGAGAAGTTGGTGGCGCACTGCAGCTCGGCATAGGTGGTCATATCCCCCCTCCCCCTCGAGGGGTGGGGCCGGGGGTGGGGGGCTGCAGCAACGCCAACGGCCCTTCAAAGCGATCCCCGATACCCAGCGCCTGCTCGATCTCGGCGATCACCCGATCCGGCTCACTCGCCATCCTGTCGTTCGAAAACCGCAGCGTGCGGTAGCCGACCTTCGCGAACCAGGCGTCCCGTTCGGCGTCCTTTTCGGGATCGTGAAACGGGCCGTCGAGTTCGACGATCAGCTTCGCGCCATGGCAACCAAAGTCAGCGACGTATCGCCCGATGGGAACCTGACGGCGGAAGTGGAGGCCGTGGCGTTTGCGCAAAGTGCGCAGCCAAGTCCAAAGCCGACGCTCCCAGAACGTCGGATCATTGCGCAGTCGTCGCGCAAGCTTGCCGTGCAGGGGAGCAGCGATTGATGGCGCGGGGTCGCGGTGAAAGCCCCCCACCCCCGACCCCTCCCCTCGGGGGGGAGGGGTGTTTTTACCCGAACAGGCCATGCAGCCACCACTTGGCCGGGACGCCGGCGCTGTAGAGGCCGGCGCGGAAGATCCAGTAGCGGGCGCCGGTTTCGTCCTCGACCCGATAGTAGTCGCGGACGTGGCCGGGTTCGGTTTCGCCGGGGGGGCGGCGCCACCATTCCTCGGCCAGGCGCTCGGGCCCCTCGGCCCGGCGGACCCGGCGCAGCTGGCCACGCCAGCGGAACTGCACCGGCGGGTCGTCCGGGATCGGCGCGATGGCCTCGATCGGCTCGGGTCGGCGGAACAGCCGCACCGGGCGCGGACGGTCGGTCCGCCAGCCGCCCTGCAGCCGCGCGGCCAGCGGCGGACGGCGGGCGACGGCGCGTTCGGGGATGTGGCTGGGATAGGCCTCGGCGCGCCAGACCCGCTCTTCGCCGAGGCGGTTGGTCAGCCGGTCGACCAGCGGCGCGACGCCTTCCTCCAGTTCCACCTCGCCCAGGCTATCCAGCTGGGCCTGGCGCTGATCCAGCACCTCCACCCGGTCGGCCGCCAGGGTGACCGCGTCGATCCCGAAGCCCGGATCGACGGTCTCCAGCATCGGCGCGAACAGCCGGGCGATGGCGTCGGCCCGGCGGCCGGGCAGGGAAAGACCGATGGCCAGCCGCTCGCCGCGGCCGTCGAGGCGGTGGAAGCAAAGTTCGAACCGGCCCGCGCCACGCCCCTCGGTCTCCAGTCGCCGGCAGAGCGCCTCGGCGATGTCGCGGCTGACCCGGGCGAGGTCCTCCGGCGCGCTGATCGGCTCGGCGAAGGCCAGGCGGTCGAACCAGGGCGTGGCCGGCCGACGGAAGGTCAGCGCCTCCTCGCCCCGGCCGAGGGCCTGGTCGAGGCGGGTGAGGGTGGCCGGGCCGAAGCGGCGGGCGAGCTGGTCGCGGGGGAGAGCCGCCAGCTGACCGATCCGCGCCAGGCCCAGCCGCGCCAGCTGGGCGGCCGCGCCCGGTTCCAGCCGCAGGGCGGTGACCGGCAGGGTCGCGACCGCCGCGGCTTCCTCGCCGTTCTCGACGACGCTGCGGTCCGGCCCGGTCCGCGCCAAAGCCGAGGACGCCCCCGCCGAGCCGGCGACCGCTCCGCGCGCGGCGATCCCGGCGGCGGCCAGACGGGCCAGCAGATCGTCCAGCATCGCCGCCTCGCCGCCCCAGAGATGGGCGACGCCGGTGATGTCGAGGAACAGCCCGTCGATGGGATCGGCCGCGACCGCCGGGGAGAACCGCACGCACCAGTCGACCAGGGCGTCC
>Ga0302279_10004562_pt1 | contig 16248 bp, 15 predicted proteins | sample III_Bog_N3_3_FD_194541 | JGI IMG/M metagenome (GOLD analysis project Ga0302279, IMG submission 194541) | Peat permafrost microbial communities from Stordalen Mire near Abisko, Sweden - III_Bog_N3_3 | ecosystem: Environmental > Terrestrial > Soil > Wetlands > Peat | place: Sweden: Abisko...
CGCGCAGGTACGAGGCATCGCTGCTGAACCAGCCGCCGCCACGAAAGACGCGAGCTGTGGCATCATAATTGCTTGATGTCCACTCCCAGACATTCCCGGCCATATCTTGAAGCCCCTGCGCCGTCGCCCCGCGAGGAAATGAACCTACCGGCGCAGTAATCGGCCAACCGTCGTCCGCGGCGTACATCGCAGTAAGGTCCGCACCTACGTTCGCCTTGGCCCACGCCACGCACTCGGTCCCGCATGCGTTCACACGGTCCGCGGTCGGAGGTTCACTCCCCCACGGATACACACGGCCCTCATTGCCGCCACGCGCTGCCCACTCCCATTCGTCTTCGCTCGGGAGCCGTTTGCCCGCCCACGCGCAGTACGACGTCGCCTGTCCCCAGTCCACGCAGTTCACCGGATGAAGCCCCGCGCCGGGGCGCTTCCAGTTGCAGGCGCGGCTGAACTTGTTCGCCTCGTCCGTGAGATACGGATTGGGCTCCGCGCACGCGTTCGCGGACACGCACGCTCCGTACGCCGCCACGGTGACCTCCGTGATGTCCATGCAGAAAGGCTGCACGGTCACGGTGTCGTGCCGGTCGCCCAGCGTGTACGTTCCGGCTGGAAGACGCGCCATTCCTGCGGGGCATGGAGCCGGAGCGGCTTCCGCGGGGGGCGCGGGCACGTAGGGGGCGGGCGGAGGGGGAGCGTGAACGGGCACCCGGCAGCTGAAGTCGATGCACACCAGGTCCCCGGCGCACTCCGCGCTCGTCGCGCACTTCCTTCCTACGCCTGCCCCAGACGAAGGAGCCGACGGCGCGCGTGCTGGCGCGGGCGCCGTCGGGCAGCAGCCGCTCGCGTCGCGCTTCGACGCCTCGCACGTGCGGTTGCATGGGGCCTGCGCCGTGCTTCGCCGGGGCAGTGCCAGCGTGGCCAGGACGAGGCATGCGGCGCCGACCGCGGTCCACGCTCCGAACGGGCGGATGAAGTGAAGGCTGGGGCGCACCATGGTCTCGCGACGGTATTGCATCGGGGAGAAGAAGGGCAGGGCGAAGACACTCGCAGCGTCCCGTCAGGCCCGCGCATCTTCCTCTGCGCGCGACAGCAGGTCAGTCACTGCGAGACGTCGCGCCCACGAGTCGAGGTAGTCCCTACTCAGCTGCCGGCCGCTCACGCGGAGAACCTCCACGATGTCGTTCGTGGCCCTCGGCTCGCCTTGAAGCGAGCTGGCGACACTCCCTCCCACGACGTAGTCGGCGCCGACGCTCTCGAGCGCGATCGCCACGAGCAGCGCGACGTCGAGCACGTCGCTCACGGCGGACCCAGAGTGGCTAGGTGGCATCATCGGGAACGTGAGCAAAGAGCCGCGAAGCGACGACGCGCCCGTACAGTCGCGCCGTGAGACGCACGCGAACTTCTTCCGCGTCCGCCTCGGGAAACCTCTGTCGAATGCCGGCCTCGGCGAGCGCTCGAACGCCTCGGCTGAGACGCATCGCGGCTTCGGGTCGCTCGTGAGGCGCGCGCATACGAAGGAGCTCGTGGTACCGCTCGTTGCTTCGCGGTGGGGTGTCGCGCACAGGGTGACCTTACGTCTCTTCGGCGCCGGCAGCCACCGGCGCCGTCACCGGCTCCGTCACCGGCGTGATGGTCACCCCCGTCACGTCGCCCGTGATGAGCAGTCGCTGCTTCTTGCTCATCGTCCCTCGCGCCTTCCGCGTGGCCCGGAGCTTGGCCGTCGCCGCGAGCCGCGCGTCGGTCGTCAGCGGCTTCCGCGCCTTCTTCGGCGCGAGACCGAACTCGGCGAGCTCGGTGGTCATGTCGACGTACGAGAGCGCGAGCACCTGGCGGAGCTCGTTCGCGATCACGCCGTCGGTCGCTTCCGCCTTTTCGGCCGCGACCATCGCGTCCTTCCACGCGCTCTTCGCCTGAAGCTCGGCAAGAGACGCGTTCATCAAGGTCGTGAGGAGAGCGATGGCCTGCGTGGCCGTGTACGACTGTCCACGCAGGATGAAGCTGCCATTCGGGCAGTTCGCCTGGATTCCAGCGATGAGGGCACGGTAGTTGGCGACGATGGTGGCGGTGGGGAGCTGCATGGGGGCCTTTCGGGGAATGAATGACGAGGACGCACGGAGGCAGGAGTGCCTCTGGGTGCTGCCCTCATAAGTAAAGAGTTCGCGAAATCGCGTTTCCCGGGATGCAATCGACATGTCTCGGTCGATTGTTTGCAAGTGCTGGAAAGGACACGAGGACCAAGCGCTGGGGTCGCGCTACCGTGGGCGATGGGTCTGCCACCGTCGTGCAGTCGGAACGGACCCGCGGCGAATTCGTAGGCCGTCTGGCGCCGTTACTGCGCGGTGACCTTAGGTCGTCGGCATCCGGGCTTAGGTCGTCGACAACCGAGCTTAGGTCGTCACCGTCCGAGCTTAGGTCGTGCGGAGCGAAGCGGAGGTTCTCGGCGAGCTTCGGTCGGTCCGCGAGCCCCGCGGCCGTGTTGCGCGCCACCGACGGTGAGCACTCCGCACCCCCGCTTCGGCGGCATGCGACCGCGGGGAAGGTCAGCGTGAGCGACCGACATGAGCGGGCGACGTTCGCGCGCCTGTCGGAGACCTTGGGATCCGCGCGAACGACGGCGTCGAGGACGGCTTCGACCTACGATACATCGACGGCTATCGTCGCGTGGTCTTAGGGCGTCCAAGCCCGGGTCCGTACGCCCAAGCTACGGCTGCGAGGAGCCTCGTGATCGCTATGGCTGCTCGCCAAGTCGCTTCAACTGGACGCACCCGTACTCGTACGCCGCCTTGCACGCCTGACGGTAGAGACCGACGGCGCTGGCTCGATTCATCGCGACGCCGCGACCCGACTCGTACATGAAGCCCAAGTTCGAGCAACCTCGCGCGAAGTTAGCGTCACACGCCTGCTTGAAGAGCGCTGCAGCTCGGATATCGTCCTTGGCCACGGCCGTCCCGTCGCGATAAAGTATTCCAAGGCGGTCGCAGCCTGAGACGGCATTGCCATCGCAGGCCTGTTTGCAGAGCGCAGCGCCGCGGACCTCGTCCTTCACCACTCCGCGACCGTTCAGGTACTCGAACCCCAGGCTCGCGCACGCCCCGAGGTCGCCGCCGGTGCAGCCCTTCTGATACAGGGAAGCCGCCCGGACGAGGTCGATGGAGACCCCCTTCCCGACCTCGTACAAGTATCCGAGACTCGTGCATCCGAGGGCGTCGTCCGCATTGCAGCTTCGCATGTAGAGCGCCGCCGCTCGTGCCTCGTCCTTGGGAACGACCCCTCCGGACCTGTACGCATCGCCAAGAAGGGCACAACCTCTTGGGTCGCCGCCGTCGCAGCCCCGTGTGAGGAAGGCGACCGCCGTGGCCTCGTCCTTGTTCACCCCCTTTCCGGAACCGTAGAGGATCCCGATCGAGGTGCAGCCCGTGCCGAGTCCCGCATCGCAACCCCCCTTGAAAAGCGCGGCCGCGCGCGCGGGATCCCGGGAGATACCAAGGCCACTCGCGTACATCCACCCGAGCCTCACACAGCCTTTCGCCCACCCGGCGTCGCACGCTCGCGTGTAGAGGGCCACGCCGCGCGCTTCGTCTTTCGTTACACCCCTCCCCGTGGCGTAGATCGTACCGAGGCCTGCGCATCCTCGCGGCGCGCCGCCATCACACGCTTGGCTGAGCAGCGTGAAGGCTCGACCGTCGTCTTTGTTCACGCCACTCCCTTCCAGGTAGAGAACGCCAAGACCCGCGCAGGACGTCGCGACTCCGGAGCTACATCCTTGCGTGTACAGCGTGAACGCTTGCGGCCAGTCACGCGCGTCCTCCGCTGCCTTCGCGGCGGCGGCTGTGGACGCGGCAGACGCCGTGCTCGCGGGGGCCGGTCGCGAGGGGGTCGACCGTACCTCGGGGCAACAACCGTTCGCGTCCCTCTTGGCTGCTTCGCATACGCGGTTGCACGGGGCCTGTGCCGCGCTCGGGCGTGCCACGAGCGGCGACCAAACGACGATTGCCATTGCGGCCACGAGGGTCGACCGTCGGACGGGAGGGAGCGGCGGAGGAAGCATGCAGCGTAGACCTTACACGACCGCCCGGTCCACCTACGGGCGCACCGCAAAATTGGCGGTGCACGAGCCAAGGGCTGCGCCCGGCTGCCACGTGATCGACGTGCCCGAGCCGGTGCATCCGTTTGCCTCCGCGCAGTGGCTTGCGCAGGGGTCAGGGGACGAACCATCCACGGAATAGGGCAGGTACGTCCAGTTCACGAATATCCATCCGCTCGCCGGCGTCGCCGTCAGCGCGATCGAGGCGGACGCTCCGACGAACTGAAAACAGTAGGCAGGTTCGAGCATTCCGAAGAATGACGCATCGGCCGATCCGATACACGCCGGTTGACTTGCGCCGTCGACCGACCAGGACACCTGTCCCGCGCCGACGGCGTCGACGAAGACCCCCGACTCCGTCGTCACTTGCGGGCTGTCGTCGCACGCCGCTACCACGAAGAGGGTGGCCCCTCCCAAGGCGAGGAGGGTGCCGAACGGATGCCACATGCGCCACGCCGCTAGCATGGTTCGCCAACGGGATCACCAGGGAAAGGTGCACGACGCGTGGTCGCCGCTACTGCGACTCGCCGAGTCGCTTCAACTGGTCGCAGCCGTAGCTGTCCCCCCCCTTGCAGCCCTGGCGGTAGAACGAGACGGCGTTGGGTCGACTGATGGCGATCGCTCGACCGTACTCGTACATGTAACCGAAGTTCGAGCAGCCTCGTGCGCTGTGCCCGTCACATGCCTTCTGGAACAGAGCTACGGCTCGGACTTCGTCCTTTGCGACGGCCGTTCCGTCACGATAGAGGACGCCAAGGCTACTGCATCCGTCCACGTACCCGCCGTCGCACGCTTGCTTGAACAAGGATGCCGCGCGAATCTCGTCCTTCGCAACCCCTGTTCCAGCCAGATAACTCAGGCCGAGATCGTTGCACCCGACCGCTGACCCCGCGTCACAGCCTTGGCGGTAGAGTGCCACGGCTCTACTGGCATCGGTTGCGACGCCCTTGCCGGAGGCATAGAGAAATCCGAGGCCGGTGCACGCATCCGGAACGGATCCGTCGCATGCCTGCTTGTAGAGGGTTACGGCTCGCCCATCGTCGATCTGGACGCCTCTGCCGGCCTGGTACGCGGCCGCCAGCTGGTAGCATCCGTGTGAATCGCCCCCTTCGCATCCTTGCTTGAAGAATGTGGCGGCTCGGGCGTCATCGCGATTCACCGTCTCGCCTGCGCTATAGGCATTTCCGACGAACGTGCAACCTCTCGCTTCGCCGCCTTCGCAGCCGCGTGCCATCAGCGCGAGCGACTCGACGTCATCCTTCGTCACGCCCCGTCCCAGATGGTAGAGGACGCCCAGCGCTACGCACGCGGCGGGAACATGCGCATTACACGCTTGAGTCAGCAGGGTGGCCGCCCGGACTTCGTCTTTGGTCACGCCAGTTCCATTCATGTACATCCACCCGAGATGCGAGCAACCTTTTGCGTAGCTCGCGTCGCAAGCGCGCAAGTAGAGCGAAGCGGCCCGAACGTCGTCCTTCGCAACCCCCTTTGCGGTCTCGTACATGGTCCCGAGGCCGGTACATCCGCGCGGCGATCCGCCGTCGCAGCTTTGCGTGAAGAGCGCGAAGGCACGGGAGTCATCCTTGCCCACGCCCCTGCCATTTGCGTACAGAACCCCAAGGCCCGCGCAGGCCGTTGCGTTTCCCGAGTTGCATCCCTGCGTGTAGAGCGTGAAGGCGCGTGCATAGTCGTGCGCGTCCTCCGCGGCCTGTGCGGCAACGGCCGTCGATGCAGTGGGCGTCGTGCTGGCGGGCGCTGCTCGCGTCGGCGCCGCGCTCGCTCCTGGGCAGCACCCGTTCGCGTCGCGCTTCGAGGCGTCACATACGCGGTTGCACGGAGCTTGGGCCGCGCTCGGGCGTGCGATCAGCGAGGCGAAGGCGAGTAGCGCCGCTGCGCCCAAGCGCGTCGACATTCGTATGCGAGAGCGTGGATGATTTGAGGCGCACGGCATCTAGGCCTTCACAGTAGCCAAACAACTCCGGCATCGCTACGACGTGCAGCGGGAGGGCCAGCCGCCGCCACACGCGACCGTTTCGATGCTCAGCGAGCACACCGAAAGCCGAGGTCGTTGTTGCGATTCGTCGATGGCCTCTCGGTGCGGCCCGAAGCCCCGAGGTTCGACGCCACGAGGCTGCTCCAGCCGCCGCCACGTGCGACGCGCGCGTCGGAGCCGGTGCTGTTCGAAGTCCATTCCCATACGTTGCCCGCGAGGTCGTGAATCCCACCGACCGCGTCGCCGGCCGGACTGTCCCCGACGCGGCATGTCCCCCCGATCTTGATCGGCCCCGACCAGCAAAGCTGAAACCTCGGCTCTTCGCTGCCCCAGGGAAAGCTACGCGCTTCGTATCCCCCGCGCGCCGCCCATTCCCACTCTTCCTCTGTAGGTAAGCGCTTGCCTCGCAGATTGCAGTACGTCGAGGCCTGGCCCCAATCGACACAGTTCATCGGATGCTGGCCCCGCCCTGACACTCCATAGTTGCACGTGGGAGCATCCACGAAGATCGATCCATCTTCGGTGGTTTGGCTCGGGTGGTCCGCGCCGCACCGCCCGGTGGCGACGCAGGCGGTGTACGCGTCGACCGTCACCTCCGTTGCATCGAGGCAGAATGGCCGAACGGTCTGCAGGTCTTGACGATCTTGCATGGCGAACTTTCCGCCTGGCACGCTCACCATGCCGGTGGAGCATACGGACGGGAGGGTCGGAGCACGAGCCGCAGGGGGTGCGGACGGTGGCCGAGGTGGAGGGCGGGAAGCAGCAGGGCAGCACCCGTTCGCGTCGCGCTTCGAGGCGTCACATACGCGGTTGCACGGAGCCTGCGCGATGCTCGGCCTGGGGACGAACAGTCCGAACGCAACCAGGGCCCCTGCCGCGAGGAGCGTCCACGGGCGAAGGGAGCGCGCGAGACGACCGTAAGCTCGAAGCATCCCAGGCAGACTACCCAAGTCACGTTGCGGCTGTCAGGGGATGAACCGGCGCTCCTGTCCGCCGGGCCCCGCGACGCACCGCATCTCTCGCTTGCTCAGCCGTCCGTCCGATGCGACCCTGCGCGGCAGTATGTGCTTCGAGTACCCCTCGCCCTTGGGCGCGGGCTTGGCGTGTGAAGGGCCGGCGAGTGATGACCCATTGGTACGTGCTGATTGACGGGCAGACCGTAGGACCGGTTCCCGAGGAGACCGTCACCCAGGGAATCGCCGAGGGTACGTTCACGGGCACGACGCAGGTTTGCCCTTCCAGCGGCGGACAGTGGAGGGACGCGCAGTCGATCGACACGTTCGCGCCGATGTTTCGGGCGTCGGCCGTCTCGCGCCCGCCGATGGCAGGAGTCTTCGAAACGTCTGACTTGCTCGCGGCGCTCGTGGGACATGAGCTGGTCGGCTTCCGTCTGACGCAAATCCTCGGGGAAGGCGGGATGGCCGTCGTTTTCCGCGGCGAGAACACGCTGGACGCGAGCATCACGCGCGCGATCAAGGTCGTCCGCCCCGAGCTCTCTTCGAACCCCGAGTTCGTGAAGCGGTTCGCCGAGGAAGCCCGCACTCTCGAGCGGCTGCAACACCCCAACGTCGTTCGCTTCTATGGGCTCCGCCGCGAACGGAGCTTGCTCGTGATGGAGCTCGAGCTGCTCTCCGGTACCTCGCTCGCTTCCTACACCAAGAGGTTCACGCGCGGGCTCCCGACCGACGACGCCGTTCGTCTCCTCGCAGAGGCGGCGGATGGCGTCGCGGCCGCGCACTCGATGGGCGTCGTGCATCGTGATCTCAAGCCGGAGAACCTGTTCCTGACCGACAGCGGGCCGCTGAAGGTCCTCGACTTCGGGATCGCGCGCGCCGTCGACGAGGCCGATCGCGCCGGTCGGCTGACGCAGGCGGGCATGACGCTGGGGACTCCCGCGTACATGGCGCCGGAGGTTTGCAACGGGGCGACCCCGTCCGAAACCGCCGACGTCTACGCGCTCGGTCTGACGCTTTATGAGCTGCTCGCCGGGCACCACCCGATTCTGCCCGAAGGGGCAAACCGCCTGTCGTCCGCGCAGATGATGTTCGCGCAGGTGAACAAGGCGGTGCCGCCCATCCAGGACCTCCGCAGCGACGTGCCGCGGGCTCTGGCGGACATCGTCGCGCGGGCGATCGCGAAGGACCCTCGGGAGCGCCTGCCAGACGCGGGGGCGCTCGCGTCGGCGCTTCGTGGCGTACAGGCCGCTCGGCAGGGCGCTCTCTCGCACGCCGGCGACAATGGGACACCTGCCACACGCTTCGACATTCCGCAGCTTGGGTCGATGCCGCGGGCGGGCTCTCCGCCGGACGGCCTCGGACACCAAACGAGCTTTGCTCTTCCCCCCGTAGGCCAGCGGTCGCCTGGCGGCTCGAATCCGGAGTACGGGTCGCGTGATGGGCACGGGGCGCCCGACGACGGCCGCACTGGCTTCGGCCTTCCTCAGATCGACCGGACGCGGACAACCGGTGGTGCCGAGGTACTCAAGCCCCCGATGGGCGGCAGCAGCACCAAGGGCACGCTCGTGGTCGTCGGCTGCCTCGCAGTCATGGGAGCGGCGGGCTTCGCGCTGACGCGGAACCACGGCGGTGAGTCGACGGGCGAGAAAACGGTCGCGAGCGCCACGGCCGCGAGCGCGAGCTCGTCGCCCAAGGCGGGCGATGTCGCCCCTGACAACGAGAGCAACAAGTGGATTCGCCTCACCCCGCCGTTCAGCGGTGCGGTGGTTCTTGGCGTTCCGGACGACACACCGACGGCGACTCGCGGGATTCGCCAGGCCCGCCGTCTCGTGGCGCCGGCCGCGGCCTTCGAGATGCAACAGCACGAAGTGACGTGGGGAGAGATCGCGCCGTGGCTCGCGAAGAATCCCGATCAGAAGGTCTCCGAACCGCCGGGCCTACCGCCCGACCCGGGCGCGCGCAGGCTCCTGCCGGTCACCGGAATTGCGTGGGACGGCGCTCACCAGTATTGCAAGTCGCTGGGCGGCGCGCTTCCGCGGGAAGACGAGTGGGAGTACGCGGCGCGCGGTCAGACGCTGCGTACGTTCCCCTGGGGGAACGACCCCCTCGACCTCTCGCGAACGAACGTGCTTGTGGGCAAGACCGGGCGCCTCAAGCCGGTCATGAGCAACGACCAGGATCAGACTCCCGGATCGGAGGCCACCGCGATCTTCGATCTCATGGGCAACGCCCGCGAGTGGACGGAGGATCTGTACCGCGAGGACAAGCCCCCGAAGTCCGCGAGCGACGAGTCGTGGGTTCAGGATGGCGACATGTCATGGCGCACCGTGCGAGGCGTACCGCTCGATGAGAAGCCGCAGAAGGGGCTCGAGGGCTACACTGCGGCGTACCGATCCGAGATGTGCGGGTCGGGGGCGTGCCCGAAGGGGACGGATCAACGTCGCCAGTTCGTCGGGTTCCGATGCGTTCGGCACGTCGTTGGAGCGGCGACCCCGGCGTCGAAGCCGTAGAGAGGCGTCGCCCGTCCGTCAGGACGCAGGCTCCACAGGAACCTTCGCGAGAGCCTCCGTCAGCAAGCGAACCAGCACTTCGGGTCGCACCGCGTTTTCGATGACGTCGAGGCGACGCGCGGTCTCCGCGCGGTGGGCGCCCACCTCCACACCCAAGCGTTCGATGCCTACTTCGTTCTTCAGGTTGACGTTGAAATCGGTCTCCGCCTGCGCGCGATCCTTCGTCGACTGCCTATTTTGAGTCATGACAATCAGCGGGCCTTGTAGCGCCACGAGCACCCCGAGCAGCAGGTTGTAGAACGTGTAGGGATACGGATCGAAGCTGAGTCGAGGGACGAGCTGGTTGAACAGGGCCCACGCGCTCGTGAGCCCGGCGAGGAGCAAGATGAACGACCAGCTCCCGTTCAACTCGGCGACGCGCTCGGCAACCTTTTGAGGCCACGTGAGATTGTCCTCGACCTCCTTGACGGCGTCCTTCGCAGCGCGGTGTCCAAGCAGGGCGTTCGTCTCTCGCAGCCTTTCGGCCATTTCGCGCAGGATGGTCAACGCCGCTGTCTTGGAGTGTGCGACGAGATCGACGAAGTCGTCGCGCGTGAGCTCGAGCAGGCTCGTGTCGTCGAGCGCGCCGGCGCTTGCCGAGCGAGGCTTGTCATCGAAGAGGGCGAGCTCGCCGAAGTACTGGCCCGCATGGAGGCGCGTCAGCACGACGGAGGCTTCGTCCGAGCCCTCCACGGGCAGGTAGATCTGCACGGCGCCCCGCAGAACGAGAAACATGGAGGCTCCCTCGTCCCCCTTCCGGAAGACCGCGCTCCCCGTTGCGAACGTCCGTTCGGTCAGCCGTGAGGCAAGCGTGTCGCGATCGTCGCTGGAAAGAGAGCTGAAAAGGGGAATCTGGGCGATCAGGGCGGCGTGGCGCATGCCTCAGCTTAGGATCGTCAGCGTCGAACCTGAAGGTCGCTCTTGGTCAGCGCAGCCGCGAGGCGATCTCCGCCTCGACGACCTCTGGCTCCCGCAGGTACCGCCCGACGACGTCGGCGATGAAGGGACTCGTGTATGCCTCCGGCTTGGGGTTTTCGATGACGTCGACGATGGCCTTGACGGCGTCTTCCACCGACTGCGCCCCGGGGAGCTTGCGGTTGTCCACGATGCCGACGCCCAGCGAGTTGATGCCGAAGTCGGTCGCGACGACTCCCGGCAAGAGGAGTGTCACGTGGATTCCGGGGTGCGTCGCCTTGAGCTCGACGCGCAACGAGGCAGTCAGCATGTTCACGGCACTCTTGACCGCACCGTAGGCAGCTCGAACGGGCGCGAGCGGGGCGCGCGAGAGGCCGCTCGAGACGTTGATGATCTGGCCCGCGTTCTTCGACTTGAAGTGCGGCAAGACGGCCTGGATTCCGTAGACGACGCTCTTCATGTTGACCGTCCACATCGCGTCGAGGTCCTCGTCGCTGAGGTCGGCGACGCTGCGAGAGATGCCGCGACCGGCGTTGTTCACCCAGACATCGATGCGTCCGAAGCGCTCGATAGCGCTCTTGGCGAGGTGCTCCACGTCGCTCCTTTTCGTGACGTCCGTGACGACCGCGAGCGCCTGCTCGCCTAACCCCCTCGCGACCGCGTCGAGCTCCTCCTTGCGGCGTGCCGCGAGGACGACCCTGGCCCCCCTCGCTGCGAGCTGCTTGCCGAGCTCCGCCCCGATCCCTGCGCTCGCGCCCGTGACGACGACGACTTTGTCCATGGCACCCTCATTTCTCGTGGTCATGTCGACAACGTAGGTCCGTGCGACCCGCGAGGTGCGGGAATAGTACGTGGTGCTAGGATGACGGCGCCGTGACTACCACGAACGCAAACGCCGTCCCCCGCTGTACCCTCTGCGGCGAACAGCATCCGCCCGGCGACGAATCCGCCGAGGCGTGCCAAGCGCTGCGCGTCGCGGCCGAGACGGGAGCTCGGCCTGTCGGTGTTCCCGTGAGGATCCAGGCGGCCTACGTGGAGGCGCGCGAGGCGCTCCGCGCGGATGCACCCGCCGTAGCCATCCGGACTTTGCGCTGGCTCCTCTCCCACCTCGCCGAGACGCGAGGGGTGAACCCTACCCTGACGCTGTCGGCCAAGGTGGCGGCTCTCTCGGCCTCAGGGATCATCTCACCGACGATCCGCCGCGACCTGCTCGAGCAGGCGCGCTCCGAAGCCCAGGGACCCGAGGTGGCGTGGGCCTTGATGACTCTTACGGAGCACGCTCTCGGCCGCGCCTACATGCGACGGAGCGGCGCGTAGGCTTAGAACGTGTCCCATTAGGCTACTCGTGCCCCAAGTCGTCGGTCGCCCGAGCTCAACGTACGCAAGTACGAATCGCCTGTGCTTCCTAGCCTTGGGGCACTCCCAACGCCAACTGGGATACGTTCTTACTTCTTCTTAGGTGGCCCCTTCGCCGGGGCCTTCGGCTTCTTCGTCACGGCGGGGGCCGCTTCCGCAGCCGGCTCCGCGGCGCCCGCCGCAGATGCCGCAACCGCCGCTGATCGCGCGGATGCGCCCGACGGAGCGCCGCCGCGCTTTTCGTGCTTCAGCGCCGCTAGCGACACCGACTTGGCGGGCGTGGCCTTCGTGACCTCGGGCGAATCGAATGCGGGGAGCTTCACGACGACGAGCGCGGGGGCGGCCGACGCGAACGCAGCCTGCATTTGCACCAGCGTCTCACGCTCGAAGGTGATCCTGTCCTTCGTGGACGCGATCGTGGCGAGCAGGGTGAGGGTATGCGTAAACCAAGCAATCGAGCGAACTGCCGTCTGCTTGACGACCTCTGCGGGGTTGAGCGCGCCCACGTCTCCGAGCCCCTCCAGCTCGATGCTTGGGGTCCCGCCGCTGATGTTGACGTTGACCTTTACGTTCGCGAGGTTCGGCCGAACGCCCGTCTGCTCCTCGACGATGTCGGCCGCGATATTCGGAACGAGCTTCTTCAGTGCCGTCGGAAGCCCCTTGATGACGAGCGGGTACTTGAGCGCGGCCGCGCTGTTGGCGATGTCGGCGTCGTCGAGCGCGAGAAGCAGGCTCGCGACCGCAGGCGCGTACCGGGCCTTGTCCTCCGCGGGGACCTTCGCGCACGCGTCTTTCACCTGACCGAGGAACGTCTTGCGCAGCGGACCGAGCGCGCTGTCCGCATCGTCCGCCTGCTTCTGGAGCGCCTTGGCCTGGTCCTCGTGCGTCTTCTTGTCGCCGGGGGATACGCCATCGGCGCCCGCGGCCTGCTTCTCGACCTCGATTTGCGCCTTGAGGGATGCGATCTCCGCCTGCTTCAGACCGATCGCGGTGTACGAATTCGCGAGGCCGTCGTCGATCGCGGCGAGGAGGCTCGGGTGCTCACCCGTCGTGGCGCCCACGTTCGCGAGCGTTCGAATCCACACCTCGGCCGCGACGACGCGCGCCTTGGTCTCCTTGTATTCCGGGTCGTTCTGGAGCGCCTTGATGTCCGCCGCGGCCTCCTTTGGATCGGGGCTCACGGAGCCGACCCACGGCGTGTCCTTGCCCGCCGGGGTCGCCGTGAGCAGGCGGTTCACCTCGGCCGTCGTGATGAGCGCGGTATCGGCCCGCCGGACGACGATCGGGAGGGACGCGGGATCGCTGATGGCCCACATGGCGCCCGGATTCGTCACGGCCGAGAGCAGGCCGCAGCCCGTCATCGAGGCCGTGGCGACGAGCGCGACGGCCCCGACGAGGAGACGAGTGACTCGATGGGTAGGAAAGCGCATGCGGCGGTCAGTCCATCTGGAAGTTGAAGAGGATGCTGCCGGAGCTGCACTCCGACGTGTCGACCGTCTCGGAGATGGCCAGGGTTCCACCGGACAGGGTGAACGGAAGATCGATCGCGCCCGTCGACCCGGCGGTGCACCCGTCGGCCGAGGTGCACGCCGAGCTGCACTCGACGGAGCCGGCCGTCGATGTGATCTGCGTATCGGAGATGCTGTCGGGCGCGATGTTCTCCGTGATCACGCAGCCGTCGGAGAGAGTCTCGACCTCCTGCGCCGATCCTGTCTCGAACGTGAGGGTGGTCGTCGAGCCGACGTCCAGCCCAAGCTGCGCCCCGTTGCAGGTGGCACCGCCGAGCGTCCACGTTCCGGTCAGGTCGGGAGGGTTCCCCCCGCTTCCGGCGTCGTCGCCTGCGTCCTCGCCAGCGTCGTCGCCAGCGTCGTCGCCGCCCTGACCGGAGTCTTGGTTCGTCGTGGTCACGTCGTCATGGACGACGACGTCTGTCGAACCCTTGGCATCGTGCGGTTTCGACGCGTCGAGCGGCGGGAGGACGATGCCCCCTTCGTGGGGCTTCGATCCGTCTGGCAACAAGATGATGATGCCTCCCCCCCCCGCGTCCTTACCTTTGACGGAGGGCGAGCAGGCGTTGGCAGGGAGCACGCTTTGGACGGCGCCGCACGCCGTCTCGTCCTCGGTGGCGACGGCCTGCGTGCACGTCGATTCGTCGCTGGCCGAGAGCAAGGGACAGCAGGACGAGAGGGCCGTACAATCGGGCCCGAGCGAGCTCACCGTGTAGCTCCCCGTGATGACCTGACAACCCGACGCGACGAGCAGGAACGTCGCGACCGTTGCACCTGCCGTCGAGATAGCTCGAACCGCAGCCCCGATTGACTCCAAGCCTCGCATCAGAACGCCCCTCTGAAGCCGGCAGCGCCCAGCCCGATCCACGGCTCCACGTGTCGTGCGCCCGTCGTTGCGCTCGGCCCATGCTCGGTCGCGAAGAGAATCGCGCCGAGCGCGACGCCTGCCACCGCGACGCCCAGCCCTACGTCGGCGAGGATGCCGTCCGTCTTGAGCGAGTCCACCGTCGACGACGCGCTCGGGGGGCATGAGTTCCCACTCGTGCACTCGCCGCTCAGCGTGGATTTGTTCTTCAGAGCCAGGATGCCGAACGCGACGGTCATCCCCACGCCTCCAGCGCCGACGGCGAAGGCGATGTAGGCCGGGGCATGGGACGGTCCGCCGTCGGAGCTCGAAGTCGACGATGGGGGGGGAGATGGGGCGGCAGATGCGGGCGTAGAAGGGGTCGCCGGAGCCGCAGGCTCTTCGGCAGGTGACGTGGCCGCGGCCACCGTTCCCGCTGCAGCGGCTCCTGCGACGGCAGCGCCGGCAGCCGGTGCCGCCGCCGCGGGGGCCGCTCCGGGAAGCGCAGGGAGCGGGAAAAGCTCGCAGTCGTAGCCGAGCGTGTAGCTCGCGGCCGGGACGCAGGGAGGCTTCTGCCCCGGCGGAGGCGAGGCCGCGGTTTGCGCGAACGCGGGCGAGGACGTCGACCCGACGCACGCGGCGATAAGTGCAACGACGAATGTGCGTCTCGGTAGCGACGTGTGCGGGCTCTTCGGCATTCCGCCCGCCACGTTAGTACGGAGGCACAGGGATGTCTCGGCCGAGTGCTGCGTCCTTGCGCCCGCGCACGGTCGTCGGACGGGATGGGAGGATCCGGACAGAGCTTCGGTCCCTCGTTCGTGCCGCCAAAGGAGCGCAATAGCCAGGGAGGAGAGGTCACGGACCCGATTTCGCGAGACATGCCACTCGACGCAGAGCGCCGCCAGGATAGGCTTGCCCCATGCGCATGATTTCGAAGCTCCTTCTTGTGCTCGGAGGTCTCCTCACGCTCACGGCCGCGTGCTCCAGCACGTCGCCCGCGGGGACCGAACCGAAAGGGGATTCCGGGACCTCGCGTGATTCGAGCGCTCCGCACGATGGCGCGAGCTCGATCGACTCCGGCGGGCCCGCGACGGCGCTCTCTGGCACGTCCCACCTCACGTTCACTCCGAAGTTCATCGGCTCGGCGGCCGCGTCCGGGAGCTGCCCGGTCTGCGGGGGGCTCCCGATGCCGGGTGACGGTGGAGGCGGCGGAAGCTTCCCCAGCGGACCTGCGAGCTACAACGGCGTGGTGATCGTGCTCAGCGATGACCCCAATCTGGAGGCGAGCTGCACCTCGGACGCGGCGGCCGGATATACGTTCAATTTCGATAGCTATCACTACCTGACGATCCAGGTCGTCTCGATCGACGCGATCTCCGCGGGCACGTACGCCGTCCACTCGGCACTGAGTCAGGCTGACGGTGGCGTGTCGTACGGGTACGTCGACGACAGTGTCCCCGCATCGCCGGACGCGTCGTCGGGGATCGGGTACGACAACGAAGACAACGGGAGAGGAACCGTCACGCTTACGGCGGTCGGCGGCACTGTCCTTGGGACCTTCAACGTGACGGGGCTCGAGCTCTTCGGGGGGGGCGCGTCGCAGGGGAACCTATCGGGCTCGTTCGTGGCGCCGTCCTGTCCGAGCCTGGCAAATTCTGCATTCCAAGGGCCCTGCGGCGGATGTCCAGGTTGAGGAAGCGCGCACGCCGACGAGCCGCCACGGCAGCGAGCAGGGCACCTGCCAGGAGCGCCACGCGTACCCCGTCAACGGATTCGACGCCGATGACGGAGCAACCACAGGCACGCGTCGACACGTTCGTGACGAGCGGGCCTTTCAGCGCCTCGTGCTCCGTCGCGATGGGTGCCGGGCTCGCCGCGTCCCGGGGCGTCGGGACGGGCGGCGCAGGCTCGCTGCGCACCTGCATGGGTGCGAGCGCGACGTGCCGCATCGCACGCTCGCTCTTAGGTCCGACGAAATCGCAGTCGATGTCGATCGCGTAGCGTCCCACGTCGAGCGGCGGATCGAAGCCTAGGAATACGGTC
>Ga0302279_10004563_pt1 | contig 16241 bp, 13 predicted proteins | sample III_Bog_N3_3_FD_194541 | JGI IMG/M metagenome (GOLD analysis project Ga0302279, IMG submission 194541) | Peat permafrost microbial communities from Stordalen Mire near Abisko, Sweden - III_Bog_N3_3 | ecosystem: Environmental > Terrestrial > Soil > Wetlands > Peat | place: Sweden: Abisko...
AGCCCATCCGCACCTGGGTCTGACGAAGGCCGAAAAATGCGAACATAGGGACTAAAATCGTCCCTCGGGATTGGCAACAAAGATGGTTAGTGACTTTGGTGCGGAACCCGGGCTAGGCGATCCATGCCGGCTGAACAAGAGGGAAAGAGGGCCGATCACTCGGCCCTCTTTTTCTGCCTGCACCTGGGGTTATTGCCAGAACTCCGGGTTGGCCTGGACCGGATCCCCGCCGTAGACCAGTACCGATCCATCCCCCAGCAGTGTCGCCGTGTGGCCGCTGCGTCCTGACTCCAGGGTAGCGAACGGGAACTGGCTGACATCGGCATAGGACGTCCAGGTCAGGGTCTGGGGATTGAACCGTTCCGCAGAGTCAAGGATCTGGCCGAAGTCGCCCCGCCCGCCGATGACGACCACCGTCCCGTCGGGCATGAGCGTGGCGGTGTGGTCATACCGGTCGGCGGCGAGCGCACCGGCGGGAACCACCGTTTGCGCAACCGGGTCAATGAGTTCGGCCGTGGCAAAGACCAGGCCCTGGGCGAAATTCTCGCCACCCACCACCAGGATTCTGCCGTCCGGCAGCAGGGTCGCGGTATGGTCGTGGCGGGCGGTGATCAGGGTCAGGGGGGCGGCGGCAGTCGGCCAGAGATTCCATTGGCCGGCGGTATGCCCGGCCAGGAACCCGGAGTCATAGTACTCAAGGCTATTGAGGGCGGACCCATTAGTGGCCAACCCGCCCACAACCAGGACCTCGCCGGTGGCTGCGGTGCCATTGGCGGCCATGAGGGGAGTGGCGGTATGCCGGACTCGGGCGACCTGCATGGGCGCCGAAACCTGGGTCCAGGTCCCGGCTGCGGGGTTCCCGGGGGCCTGGGTGAATTTTTCTGATTCTCCGATGGGGAGAAGATTGATATCCACCCCACCGGTCAGCAGCACGAAGGACTGCTGACTGGAGTTGAGCGCCGAGACCAGGGTCGCCGTATGGAGCGATCGGGGGATGGCCAAGGAACTGGCCGTGGTGGTCCAGGTATGGCTCCCGGGATCATAAATCTCCGAACTTCCCAACGGCGTGTAGGGGGAATACGAGGTGATCCCTCCAGTCACCAGCACGCTGCCGGCCGGGTCATCCAGGCGGGTTGCGCTGTGGAAGGAGCGCGGACTATTCAGGCTGGCCACTCCGGGACTTGCCACCGTGTCCCAGGGCGTTTGGGGCAGCAAGGTGGAGTAGATCTGGGCGCTGGAAAGGAAGGATGACTGGTTCGAACCACCCGCGACCAGGACCGAGCCGTCCAGCAGCGCGGTGGCGGTGTGGCCCGATCGGGCGATGGCGCTGGTTCCGGCCGGAGTCCAGGTTTGAGCAGCAGGGTCGTAGACCTCGCCGTTGTTGAGGCCCGCGCCTGGATAGGGCAAAGAGGCGTTGGCCCCCCCGGCGCTGACCAGAACTTTGCCGTTGGCCAGCAGGGTGGCGCCATGACCGGAGCGGGCCGTGCCCAGGGGGGGCAGGGAGGTGTCGGTGGTGCCATCGAACAGTTCCGCGCCGGACACGTCCCCGGAGCCATTCAGGCCGCCTTCCACCAGGATTTTGCCGGTGGCCAGAAGGGTGGCGCCGAACTTGGCCCGGGGGGTCTGCAAGGTGCCGGCGGCAACCCACTGGGAACTGGAGAGGGAGAAGCACTCCCCGCTGGCGAGGAAACCTCCGGCACCATCGGCGCCGCCGGTCACCAGAACGCTGCCATCAGCCATGACCGTGGCGCTATGGCCCTGGCGGGCGGTGCCGAGGTTGCCCACCTGGAGCCAGGCGTCGCCGCCGGGGACGCTGCTGGGAGTGTAAAGCCAGGTGGTATTCAGGGAAGCGGTGCCAGCCCCATTCGCCCCGCCGGCCACCAGCACCTGGCCATTGCCCAGCAGGCTGGCGGTGTGCAAGTCCAGCGGGCCTCCGGCCGGCAGGTTGGTGGCGGCAGTCCATGCGTTGCTCACGGGGTCGTAGAGGGCGAACTGGTTGATACCGCCGGACTCGCCCAGAACCAGCACCCGCTGGTGCGGGTCGGCCAACCGGGTGGCGGTGTGGTACCCCACCTGGGGGGGCTGGGTCCCAGCCGCGGTCCAGGTGTTGGTGAGCGGATCATAGAGCTCGGCGGAGGTGACCAGAGAGAAGGCCATGGGTGCCAGGGTCCACCCCCCCACCACCAGGACCTGACCGTTACCCAAAAGGGTCGCGGTGTGCCCTACCCGGGCGGAAGCCATGGGGGTGGCCGGCTTATAGGTATTCGAGACCGGATCATACAGGGTGGCTCGGGTGGATCCTTGACCGGTCGATGGGTCCACGCCTCCTGCCAGCAGCACCCAGCCGTTGTCCAGGGCAGTGGCCGAGGCCCAGCCCCAATGGGTCACCACGTCGCCCGGGTTGGTGAAGGCGTTCTGCAGCACCTGCACCGAGGTGGTCTGGGTGTCGCTGTCGCCGGCGGCGTTGCTCGCCTTGCCGGTGATCTGGATGGTCCCCTGGCCGCCGGAATAGACAACGTTGGATGGCCCATTGACGCCAAGCAGGTATGGATTGCCGGCACCGGCAACCGACCAAGTGTAGCTCCAGGCTGGATTCCCCAGCGGCATGGACACCTGGGACCCCACCACGCTGTTGGGGGGCATGACCGGCTGGGCGAAAATCTGGGCATTGGGTTTCGCCACCACCGTAAGGGAGGCGGTGCCCAGGCCCGGGGAATTCAAGCTGCCCTGGGTCGCGAGACAGCTGACGGTCAGCTTCGCGGGTAGAGGGCTGGCTGGGCCGGCGCTGAAAGTGATGACGGGGCCGGTCGGCGACCCGATGATGGTTCCATTGCTGATGGTCCAGAGGTAGGTGACCCCGGTGACCGCCGGGTTGACCAGGGCAGACCCCGTGTTTCCGGTGGTGATGTACTCACCGCCAAGATTGTTGATGGAAAGGGTGGGGATGGCAATGGGCGGGAGGATCGTGTAGGTGACAGTGACCGGCTGGGAATCGCCGCCACTGTTGTGGGCCGTGACCTGGACCGAATAGGTTCCCGCGTTGGCGATGGATCCATAGAGCACCCCGGTACCCGGGACGATGGCAAGGCCGGCGGCCAGGGCCGTGCCGGTGGCGGTGTAGGACGCCGCCGGTCCCCCGGTGGAAAAAGGCGTCTGGGGGGGCAGGATGATCCCCATCAACTGGGTCACGGTCGGGTTCGGATAGCTGATGACCGGGGGAGCCACGGCGATCAGGGTGATGGTCACGGTGGCATGGGCGGTTCCGCCCGAATTGGTCGCGCTCACCGGGTAGGCGGTGGCGACCCCCAGAATGGCCGGGTTGGCCGGGGCGCTTGGGGTGCCCATGATGGAACCATTGGCGGCAACCGCCAGGCCGGCGGGCAGGGTCGCCCCATAGCTGAGTACCGCCCCCCCGGCCAAGGTCGGGTTGTCCGGAAGGATCGGGACGCCCACCGTGGCGGCAATGGGGGGGTAGCTCAGGGTGGGCGGCAGGTCCTTGACGGTCAGGGTCAAGGGAACCTTGAAGGAGCCGAAGTCATCGGTGGAAACCGTGGTGACATAGCTATGGGTTCCCAGCACCGCCGCCGGCGCCGGGAACGGGATCGTTCCCGTAACCGTGCCGTTGTGGCGGCTCAGGCTCAGTCCGGTGGGCAGCGCGGGGGTGATGGTGCAGGTCACGTCCGGCAGATTGAGGTTGGCGAATCCGCCCGGGAGCGGGTTCCCGAACAGCGCCACCGTCAGATAGTCGGCCGTGATCGGAGCATTGACGCTGAGGGTGACGGTCGGGTGGAAATAGACCAGGGTGATGGCTGGGGCACCGGGGTGGCTTTGGAGGGGCGCCGGGGTCTCGGCCGGCGCCGGGACACCAGGGATCCCTAGGAGTAACCCGAGAACTGTGGCCTGAATTGGGTATGCCAAGGTTCTGAACATGGGAGCACCCCGCGGGAACGTCCCAAATTATAAAACAAACATACAAACAAACAAGGGCGGAATGAATCCCTTACCGCCGTGCTCCCACTCCGGGGCTCAGGGCGGTCCCAGCCAAAGGCCCCGAGCCGCGGATGACCTATATTAAGGGTGGCCCCTTCCGGGGGCTGAACCGAGGGGGCCGTTATGCACCTCCACACTACGTTCCATCCGTTCCAGCACCACCCGCTTTCCGCCTACTCCGTTGAGATCGGCAACCTGCTGATGATCCTGCTGGGTATCGCCTTGGTCCTGCTGTTCAAGCCTGTGCTGGACTGAGAAAAGGATGGGTTTGCCCAGGGAATTTACCTTGGGGGGGCGCCGTTTTTACCGGCACCCGTTATCCGTGGATGGCGCCCTTCCGGGTGCCGTCCGCGGGGGTACCATGTCGAACCCAACAACTGGCTCGTCCACCGAAGGGCCATCGATCCGAACCTATCTGGATGGCTGGAATCTGCTGCTGATCCTGCTGGGCATCACCTTGGTGCTGGTTTTGAGGCCCTGGTAGCAACCGTTACGTATCTTCCAGGTAGTCCCGCCAGTCCCCGTGTTCCAGCTCGATCGCTTCCTTTTCCAGACGGTGCAGCCGGTCCTCGGGGAAGACATAGACCCAGGCCAGATAGTGGTGTCCCGAGTCCAGCAGCACCGGCAGGATCCGCCGCTCGAACAACTCGCCCTCCACGTCCTGGAGTTGATCCAGGTCCTGGAGGGCGAGGTTCAAGGCGTGCTCGTCGCCGTAGCCGATGAACTCCCCCGCCACCCAGCCCGGCCCCGGAGGCGCCGAATCCGGCTCGGCGATGGGCACCAGGGCCGGGTAGCCGCTGCTGGGCAGGTGGAACAGCCGGCCCGGCGCGAAGGCCGCCGTCAGCCCGTTTGGATCCGTCCGCTGGATCCAGCCATGGCTGCGACCGCCTTCGCGCAGGCCGTCATAGACGAAGAGACCGTCGGCCTCCACCGGACGTTATTCGGGAATGGGGAAGCGGCTGGTGAGGGCGAACACTTCCTCCCGGATCTTGACCAGGGCCGCATCGTCGGCGCGGTTGCGCAGGGCGGCGTCGATCCAGCCGGCGATGAGTCCCATCTCGGCTTCCTTCATGCCCCGGGTGGTGATGGCCGGGGAGCCGAGCCGGATGCCCGAAGGCTTGAGCGGGGGATTAGGGTCGAACGGGATGCCGTTCTTGTTGGCGGTGATCCCGACCCGGTCCAGGGTGTGTTCGGCTTCGTTGCCGGGGATGCCCTGCTGGAACACGTCCACCAGCATCAGGTGATTGTCGGTGCCGCCGGAAATGATGCGCCAGCCCCGGGCGGCGAGGCCCTCGGCCATGGCGTGGGCGTTCTTGACCACCTGGGCCTGGTAGAGCTTGAACTCAGGCCGCAGCGCCTCGGCCAGGGCCACCGCCTTGCCCGCGATCACGTGCATCAGGGGGCCGCCCTGCACCCCCGGGAACAGGGCCCGGTCCAGGTCCTTGGCGAACTTTTCCCGGCAGAGGATCAGGCCGCCCCGGGGGCCGCGCAGGGTCTTATGGGTGGTGGTGGTGACGAAGTCAGCGTAAGGCACCGGGCTGGGGTGATGGCCGGTGGCCACCAGTCCGGCGATGTGGGCCATGTCCACCATCACCAGGGCGCCGACTTCGTCGGCGATGGCCCGGAAGGCCGGGAAATCAAAGGTGCGGGAGTAGGCCGAAGCGCCCACGACGATCAGCTTGGGCTTGTGCTCCAGGGCCAGCCGGCGCACTTCTTCCATATCCACCCGCTCGGTGCCCCGGGCCACGTGGTAGCCGATGAACTTATAGAGGATGCCAGAGCTGTTGAGCGGATGCCCGTGGGTGAGGTGGCCGCCGTGGGCCAGATCCAGGCCCAGCACCGTGTCCCCGGGCTTCAGAATGGAGAAGTAGACCGCCATGTTGGCCTGGGCCCCGCTGTGGGGCTGGACGTTGGCGTGCTCGGCGCCGAACAACTGCTTGGCCCGGTCCCGGGCCAGGTCCTCGATGGTGTCCACGTTCACGCAGCCGCCGTAGTAGCGCCGGCCGGGATAGCCCTCGGCGTACTTGTTGGTGAAATGGCTGCCCATGGCGGTCATGACCGCGACCGAGGCATAGTTCTCGGAGGCGATCAGTTCCAGGTTCTGACGCTGGCGCTGCACTTCCAGGGCGAGCGCCTGATAGACCGCAGGATCCGCTTCGCGCAAGGCTTCATACATCTTCATCAGGATCTCCTCTGCGGAAAATCTTCTCACGGCCGGTTCCAGGGGGCGAAACAAAACCCAGGACCGGACTTGGGAATGGACCGGGTTGCGGGGGGCCGCAGGTTGGATCGATCGTCCCGTTCCAGCCATCCCTGCCGGGGGCCTAGGGATCATTCGATCGGGTTCCTTGGCTTGGCGCCGGTCCAACTCGGGTCCCGGGTCATGGCGCCGACCCACCTTTACCATTCGCAGCAGGCGTGCTGCGAACGGTTGCCGTGGCCCAGACCATTGGGGGCGGGCGTTGAGAGTGGGGCGCCCTGGTTCCGGAGTTCCCACCTGCTGGATTGCAACCTTGAAGGCGTTTGGGGCACCCAAACAATGTCGGCCGCTGACCCTCTGTTCGACATCTGGCTGGATAACGATGGAAAGCCTTTCGCTTCAAACCCCACGGCTCATCCTGCGGCCACTGCGGGCCGATGATCTTGAGCCTTTCGCGGCCATGAACGCTGATCCCGAGGTCATGCGCTTCTTTCTGGCTCCATGCTCCCTTGCTGAAACCGAGGCGATGATGGACCGGGTAGACCGCCATCAGGCCGAGCATGGCTTTGGGCTCTTTGCCGTGGAACGGCCGGAAATAGCGCCGTTCATTGGCTACATCGGGCTGCTGGTGCCGGCCTACGAGGTGCCCTTCGCCCCCTGTGTGGAAATCGGGTGGCGTCTGGCCAAGGCCCACTGGGGCATCGGGCTGGCTCCCGAAGGAGCCCGGGCCGTGCTGGAATACGCCTTCGGCCCCCTGGGCCTGGCCGAGGTGGTCTCGTTCACCAGCGCTCTGAATCAGCCGTCCATCCGGGTCATGGAGAAGATCGGGATGAGCAGGGATCCCCAGGATGATTTCGACCATCCGAAGGTCCCTGAAGGTCATCCCCTAAGGCGACATGTCCTGTACCGCATTCGCAGTTAGCAGCAAGGGCCCTGCTCACGACAGCTGAACCCGATCCCCGGGCGGTGAACACCGGGCCCAGGGCGCCCCACGCTCATCACCCCGTCCCCACTTGCGGGACACGGCAACCGTTCGCAGCACGCCTGCTGCGAACGGTAAAGGTGGGTCGGCGCCATGACCCGGAACCCGAACTGGGTCGGCGCCCAGCCCTCGGACCCGAACGAACGGACCCGGAGCCCCCGGCAGGGCATGCCTGGACAGGATGAAAGGTCCAACCCCCACCGCCTCCCCATCGAAAGTCCGGCACATGGCCCATTCCTACCCACCCCCTGTTCCACATGGAACATCCCGGTTCTGCCAAACTGTTAAGGAAAGGTGTGCCATGTCCATTCTTCCCCCCTGTGATGGCCCGGAACTCGAGGCTTTTGAACATCCGCTGGCCGCGCGCTATGCGTCCAAGGCCATGGTCCGCCTGCTCTCCCCCCTCTACCGCATGCGGGTCTGGCGCCGGCTCTGGGTCGCCCTGGCCGAAAGCGAGGCGGAACTGGGCCTGCCCATCAGCCCCGGGCAGATCGCGGAATTGCGCGCCACCCAGGATACGGTGGACCTGGAGGCCGTGGCCCGCCATGAAGCCGCCCTGCGCCACGATGTGATGGCCGCCATCCATGCCTGGGGCGAGCAGGCCCCCAGCGCCCGCCCCATCATCCATCTGGGCGCCACCAGTTGCTTCGTCACCGACAACGGCGACCTGCTGATCTGCCGGGAGGCCCTGACCCTCCTGCGCACCCGGGTGCAGGACGTGATCGCTGCCCTGGGCGCGTTCGCCGCCCAGTGGCAGGATCAGGCCTGCCTGGGCTTCACCCACTTCCAGCCGGCCCAGCCCACCACCGTCGGCAAGCGGGCGACCCTCTGGATCCAGGACCTGCTGCTGGACCTGGAGGATCTGGACCATGTGCTCCGCACCACCCCGGTGCGCGGGATCAAGGGCACTACCGGAACCCAGGCCAGCTTCCTGGAACTGTTCGACGGCGACGGCGAGCAGGTGGAAGCCCTGGAGGCGCGGTTCTGCGCCAAGGTCGGGGTCAAGGCGATCCCGGTTTCCGGCCAGACCGCCACCCGCAAACTGGAGGACCGCCTTGGCCAGGTGCTGTGCGGCATCGCCGCCTCGGCCTCCAAGTTCGCCTGCGATCTCCGGCTGCTCCAGCACCTGAAGGAGGTGGAGGAACCGTTCGAGAAACAGCAGATCGGCTCTTCGGCCATGCCCTACAAGCGCAACCCCATGCGCAGTGAGCGGATCAATTCGCTGGCGAGGTTCGTGCTGGGGCTGATGCCCAGCAGCTACCAGACCAGCGCCACCCAGTGGATGGAGCGCACCCTGGACGATTCCGCCCACCGCAGGCTGACCGTCAGCCAGGGGCTCATGGCCGTGGACGCCATCCTGGTGCTCTACCGCAACGTCGCCTCGGGGCTGGTGGTGTATCCCCGGATGATCGAGACCCGGCTCCAGGGCGAACTGCCGTTCATGGCGGCGGAAGTCCTGCTCATGGAGGGGGTGAAGCGCGGCGGCGACCGCCAGGATCTGCATGAGCGGTTCCGGGTGGCAGCGCTGGAGGCCGGCCGGAGGATCAAGCAGGAAGGCCGTCCCAACGAACTGCTTCAACTGCTGGCTGCCGACCCGGCCTGGGCCATGACCGAGCCGGAACTGGTCGCCCTGCTGGATCCGGTCCGGTTCACCGGCCGGGCCGGTGACCAGGTGCGACGCTTCCTGGCCGGGTCGGTGGCATTGGCCCTTGCGGACCACCGCCCGGGGGAAGAAGCCGCCATCCGGGTCTGAACGCCCGGGCCGCCGGGTTTCGGTTTTCCTTTTCCCTGAATCTTTGTCAATTGCCCATGGTGAATCAATGCTGAAAATTGCCGTAATCGGAGCCGGAACCCTGCTGGGCCGGGAATTGGTGGACACCCTGGAAGCCCGGGAATGCTCGGTGGCGCCCCTGTCCCACGGTCCCATGACCCGGGACGAGGAGTTCGCCGACCTGGTCATGTTCGCCCCCGAGGCTTCCCTGCTGGAGGAGATCGACCTGGCGATCCTGGCCGAAACCCCCGCCGCTCCCGAACTGCTGACCGGCTTTGCCGGCCGGGTTCTGGATCTGCGTTCGGAGCCCGAGACCTCCCTCGACCCCATGCCCCTGGTGGGATCCTGGCCCAAGGGCAAGCTGGCCCTGCGCGGCCGTCCGGCGGTGGAGCAGGTGCTGGCCATTTTGCCAAGGCTGGTGGCCGGCCTGGGGGAGGTGAGCGGAACCCATCTGCAGTCGGTGGCCCACCTGGGCGACCGGGGCGTGGATGGGCTGATGGAACAGACCGCCGCGATCTTCAAGGGCGAGGAACCCGAGATCGAGAAGCTGGGCTACCGGGGCGCCTTTGAAATGGTGCCCCAGGCGCCCCGGGGCCGGATGATCCAGGTGAAGGTGCCAGCCTTCCATGGCGATGTGCTCATCCTGCATCTGCGTTCGGCGGAGGGGCAGACCCTGACCCGGCTGGATGCGCCCCAGGGGGTGGAGTGGCGGGACCACCCCGCCACCTCCCGGGAAGTGGCCGTGAGCCCCTTCCTCCTGGCCCATTTCGCCCCCACCGATGAGGGCCGGGCCGCGGTCCTGACCCTCTGCTATGACCCCATCCTGTGGGGCGTGCTGATGCCCATCCTGCGCCTGCTGGAGCTCTGAGTCCGGTGAAAAAACTCGAAGAACCCCACGACCGGGGGGACTTCTTCAAGTCCCTGGGGACGCTCATGGCCGGATTCCTGGCCGAGCGGTTCTCGGACGTGGTGACCTCGGCCGCCCCCAAGCTGCTGCGCCCGCCCGGAGCCCTGGACGAGTTCGATTTCCTGGTGACCTGCACCCGCTGCGACAAGTGCGTCCAGGTCTGTCCCCAGGCGTCCATCTTCAAGGCCGGGCCCCAGTCGATGCTGGCGGCCGGTACCCCGGTGATCGACCCGCGCAACATGCCCTGCTTCCTTTGCACCGGCCTGCCCTGCATCACCGCCTGTCCCGAAGGGGCGCTGGTCTGGCCCAAGCGTCAGGCCGGCGGCCAGGAGCTGGAAGGTCCCCCCGCGGTGCGGATGGGCCTGGCCCGGCTCAAGCGGCAACGCTGCCTGACCTACGGCCGTGAGGACCGTCCGGCCCAGGCCTGCCGGACCTGCGTGGACCGGTGCCCGTACCCGGGGGTGGCCATCCGCATGACTGAATCCGGTCCGGACGGCATGAGCCACCCGGAGGTGTTGGAGGATTTCTGCACCGGCTGCGGGCTATGCAGCTTCGGCTGTCCCACTCCCGAACCGGCGATCGTGATCGAACCCAAAGGCTAATGAGACTCATTGTCGAATCACCGCCACCCTGGCATGATCGAGTTCTCCAAGGGTGGGCCGGCCATGAAAGCAGAAGGGATCGGATTCTCGGTACCCCGCAGGGAAGGCCCGGAAAAGGTTACCGGGGTGGCCCGCTACGTGGCCGACCGGATTCAGGACGGCGGGATCTTCGGGGTCACGGTCCGTTCCAGGGTGGCCCACGGCCGGATCAAGGGGATCCGGTTCGGGCCCGGGATCCCGTGGGAGGAGTTCACCGTCGTCACCGCCCGGGACATCCTGGCCCAGGGCTGGGACAACCGGGTGGCGTCCATCGAACCGGACCAGCCGTTCCTGGCCGAGGAATTCATCAACCATGCCGAGGAGCCGATCCTGCTCCTGGGCCATGCCGACCGCACCCTGTTGGAGCGTGCGAGGCGCGCGGTGACGGTGGACGTTGAGGAACTGCCGGCGGTGCTGGATCTGGACCAGGCACTGGCCTGTGCGTCCCTGGTTGGGGGCAAGGGGAACCTGTTCAAGGAATTCCGCATCGAATTGGGGGATCCCGCCGACATCTGGGCGAGGGCGGCCCACGTGGTGGAGGGGGAATACCTCACCGGGGCCCAGGAGCAACTCTACATCGAGACCAACGGCATGCAGGCCGAAGTGGCGCCCGGGGACCCCGCGGCCGTGACCGTGCGCGGTTCGCTCCAGTGCCCCTACTACGTCCATGCCGCCCTGACCGCCCTGTTCCGGCTCCCCCCCGGCCAGGTCCGGGTCCTGCAGATGGCCACCGGCGGGGCGTTCGGCGGCAAGGAGGACTACCCGTCCATCATCGCCGGCCACGCGGCCTTGCTGGCCTGGAAGGCGGGCCGGCCGGTGACCCTGGTCTACGACCGGGAGGAGGACATGGCCGCCACCACCAAGCGCCACCCTTCCCGCAGCCGCCTGCGCACCGCCTTCGACGCCGAGGGCGCGCTGCTGGCCATGAGTTCGGACTTCGTCCTGGACGCGGGCGCCTACACTACCCTCTCGCCGGTGGTGCTGAGCCGGGGAGCCCTGCACGCCCTGTCGGCCTACCGCTGCCCCCATGTGCGGATCCATGCCCGGGCGGTGGCCACCCACAGTCCCCCCAATGGGGCGTTCCGCGGCTTCGGCGCGCCCCAGAGCCTGTTCGCCATGGAACGGCACATGGACATTGCGGCCGCGCGGATGGGACTGGACCCGGTCGAACTGCGCCGGCGGAATCTGCTGCGGTTGGGGGACCGGATGGCCACCGGCCAGGTGGTCACCGAAGACCTGGACCTGGAAGGGCTCATGGATCGCGCCCTGGCCGATCTGGACTATGAAGGGAAGCGGGCTGCCTTTGCCCGGCACAATGCCGGGCCCAGCCCGGTGAAGAAGGGAGTGGGCCTGTCGCTGTTCATGCACGGCTGCGGCTTCACCGGTTCGGGCGAACAGCACCTGGCCTCGGTCACCGGGGTGGCCACCACCGCCTCGGGCCTTGTGCGGGTGCTGGCGGCCGCCACGGAAATGGGCCAGGGCAAGGAGACGGTGTTCACCCAGATCGTTTCCGAGGCGCTGGGGATCCCCAACGACCTGGTGGAACTGGCCGAGGCGGACACCCGGGAGGTGCCCAACAGCGGACCCACCGTGGCCTCCCGCAGTACCATGGTCGTGGGCCGGCTGGTGCAGGACGCCGCCCTGGGGCTGAAGCGGATGCTGATCCAGGAGCGATGCCTGGAGGAACCCTACGATGCGGAAGGATTCCGGACCGCAGTGGCCAGGGCCCATGCCCGGGCCGGCGGCCTGACCTGCAGCACGGAATACCGTCAGCCGCCCAACCTGTCCTGGGACGAGGTGAACTACCGGGGCGACGCCTATCCCACCTATGCCTGGGCCTGTTATGGGGTGGAAGTGAGCGTGGACACCGTGACCTGGGAGGTGAAAGTGGAGGACTTCGTGGCCCGGCAGGAGGTGGGGCGGGTGATCAACCCGGTCCTGGCCGCGGGCCAGATCGAGGGCGGCGTCACCCAGGGCCTGGGCTGGGCCCTCTGGGAGAAGGTGGAGCTGGACCAGGGCCGGATGATCAACAACCAGATGACCAACTACATCGTGCCCACCGCCATGGACCTGCCGCGGATCCGGGTCTATTTCGAGGAGAACAATCCCTATGCCCTGGGGCCGGGCGGGGCCAAGGGACTGGGCGAACTGCCCATGGACGGCCCCGCCCCGGCCGTGCTCAACGCGATCCAGGACGCGCTGGGGGTGCTGGCGTTGCGGGAGGTGCCGCTGACTCCGGAACGGCTGTTGGAGGCGATGGAGGCCGAACATGAACCAGGGTGAGATGAGGTTGGAGGTAACGGTGAATGGGGTGCCCCGAACCGTGGCGGCGTACCCCATGGCCCGGCTGCTGGACGTGCTCCGGGACGGCCTGGGTCTGGTGGGCACCAAGGAAGGCTGCGGCGAGGGTGAGTGCGGGGCCTGCTCGGTGATCATGGACGGCAAGCTGGTGAACAGCTGCCTGGTGCCGGCGGTCCAGGCCCAGGGCGCCCAGATCCTCACCATCGAGGGGCTGGCCCAGGGTGGGAGTTTGACCAGGCTGCAGCAGGCCTTCGTGACCTGCAACGGGGCCCAGTGCGGCTTCTGCACCCCGGGGATGGTGCTGGCGGCGGCGGACCTGCTGCGCCGCTGTCCGGACCCGAGCGAAGCCGAGATCCGCGAGGGGCTGGCTGGAAATATCTGCCGGTGCACCGGCTATGTGAAGATCGTGGACGCGGTGCGCCAAGCCGGGGCCCCTCCGGTGCGGCCATGAGGGGCGACGCCCCCCCATGCCAGGTCCAGGTGCCCGGTTCCCTGGGGGAGGCGCTGCTGCTGATGGGCCAGGAACCCGGCCGCTGGCGCCCCCTGGCCGGGGGCACCGACCTCATGGTGCCGTTCGCGGCGGGCCGGTTGGAGGCCACCCGGTTCCTCAGCCTCCAGCGGCTGGATGAGCTGCGCGCCATCGAGGTGGAACCCGGAACGATCACCTTCGGGACCCTGGTCACCTACAGTCAGGTGCGCCAGCACGGGGCGGTCCAGCGCCACCTGCCCAATCTGGTCCAGAGCGCCAAGGTCACCGGGGCGGTGGCCATCCAGAACCGGGGCACCCTGGGCGGCAACCTGGCCAACGGCAGTCCCGCCGCCGATTCCCCACCCAGCCTCCTGGCCTACGGGGCCGAGGTGGAACTGGCCTCGGTGCGCGGGGTCCGGTGGGTGCCCTACGAGGCTTTCCACACCGGCTACAAGCGGACGGCCATGGCCGCCGACGAACTGCTGACCCGGATCCGGGTGACGGTGCCGGCGCCTGGTTTCCATTTCTACCGCAAGGTCGGCACCCGGGCCGCCCAGGCCGTGGCCAAAATCTGCCTGGCCGCCTTTGCCCGGGTCGAGGACGGGATCGTCCGGGAGTTCCGGGTCGGCCTGGGTTCGGTGGCCCCGACGCCGGTGCGGGCCCGCTCCGTGGAAGCGGCGATCCTGGGCCGCAGCCTGGACGACCTGCCGGTCCGGGCGGCCCGGGAGGCCCTCCTGGCGGACATCGCCCCCATCGACGACATCCGCTCCACGGCCCGCTACCGGCGGACCGTGGCCGGGAACGTGCTGGCCCAGATGCTGGCGGAACTGGCCGGGAGCAACGGAGACCCGCAGTCCTTTTGCCAACCTCAATAAACGATTTCCCTTCAGTTGCGGTCCATAATGGTGCTTCCGCAAGCCTGCACGCTTTCCGGTCACCACCGCCAAACCATTGAAAAGAAGGGGAATCTCTTGAGATCCTTGTTCGCATGCCGAAGAAACACTTTGGGTGGGGCCGGGTTGGCCCTGGTCGCACTATTGGCCGCCCCGCCCCTTCCCCTCCGCGCCCAGGAGAAGAAGCAGGAGGAGGAGATGCGGGGCAAGGAAATGGGCAAGGGACGGCAGCCCGCGTTCCGCCCCCAGCAACCCGCCGCCAATCCCAGACCGACCGAACGGCCAGGCCCAGCGCCCGCCGGACGGCCAGGTCCGGCGCCCACCGCCCGCCCGGTCGCCGGTCAGCCCGGGCAGAATCCACATCCCATGGCCATCGTCCGCACGCCTAATGGCGGGGAGATCCACCGGGGGCCCGGGGGGGATATCCGCGAAGTGCACACCCCCAACGGGGCGGTGATCCGCTACGCCCCGGGCGGGATGCGCCAGGTGGAGATGCGCCGGCCCGACGGCGCGGTGGTGTTCGCCAACGGCAACGGCCGCGGGGGCTACATCCAGAGGCCCTTCATGGTGCATAACCAGGCCTTCGTGCAGCGCACCTACATGGTGAACGGGGTTCCCACCGTGAGGGTCTACCGGCCCTGGGTCTATGGCGGCGTCACCTTCAATGTCTACACCCCCACCCATTACTATCGGCCGGGCTTCTATTCCTACGCCTACCGGCCCTGGGGCCAGCCCGTCCACTACCGCTGGGGCTGGGCGGGGCAGCCCTGGTACGGGTATTACGGCGGCTATTACGCGCCCTATCCGTTCTATGCCAGCCCGGTGTTCTGGCTGACCGATTTCATGGTGGCCACCACCCTGCAGGAGGACTACCAGGCCCGGATGGACAGTGGTTCGGCGCCGGCTCCCGGCGGTTATGACGGCAGCGGCATGACCCCGGAGGTGAAGCAGGCCATTTCCGATGAAGTCCGGTTGCAGATCGAACAGGAAAGGGCCGAGCAGCAGGCCATGGGCCAAGGCTATGCCCAGCCCCCCAGCGGGCCGCCGCCCTTGTTCGCCGACAACGTCTCCCGGATCTTCCTGGTTCCGGGGGCGGTCCAGGCCTTCAACCGCGGCCAGGAATGCTGGCTCGCCGCCGGGGACGTGCTGCAGCTCAACGGCCCGCCGGCGCCCGGCGCCACCTATGCGGATGTGCTGGTGCTGGCCAGCAGCCACCGGAACCTCCCGGTGCGCAGCGTGGTTTCGGTCAGTCTGGTTGATCTGCAGGACATGCAGAACCGGATGCGGGCCAACATCGACCAGGGCCTGGGCGATCTCCAGTCCCGCCAGGGCCAGGGCGGGCTCCCGCCCTTGCCGCCCCAGAACCTGGGCAGTTCGGACGCCCCGTTCGCCAGCGCGGTCCAGCCCGAAGCCAATGTCGCCGGGGACCTGTCCCAGGCGGCCCAGGACGCCAACAGCTCAGGCCAGGCTGTGCTCGGCCAGAGTCCGGCCCCGGCTGCCCCGGACCAACCGGCCCCGGGCGCCACGGTCACCCTGGGCATGAGCGCCGCCGAGGTCCACCGGGTGCTGGGGAACCCCAAGCAGACCTTCAATCTGGGCTCCAAGCAGATCGAAGTCTTCCCCAACCTGAAGGTCACCTACGTCAACGGAGGCGTGACCGACGTCCAGTAGTCCGGATGTTCCACGTGGAACCTGGTCCAGGAGCCCGTCCCGGTGCAGTGCCGGCGGGCTCCTGGGCTTTGTTATAGGCCGTAGTCCTGCCAGCGGCGCCCGATCCGTTCCAGGATCGCTTCCGGGAACACCAGGTCCCTGGGCCACTCCCTGGGGAACCCGTCCAGCCGGGAACTCTTCCGGGTGGCGTCGATGCCCACCTTGCTGCCGAAAGCGAACCGGTCGCTGCTGTGGTCCAGCACGTCCAGGGGGCCGTCGGTGAACAGCAGATCCCGGCGGGGGTCGACGTTGCTGGTGACCCGGAACAGAACTTCATTGCCGTCATGGGGGTCGATGTCCTGGTCCACCACCACGATGCCCTTGCTGAACATCATCTGGCCGGTGCCCCAGATGGCGTTCATGACCTTCTGGGGGTG
>Ga0302279_10004566_pt1 | contig 16231 bp, 15 predicted proteins | sample III_Bog_N3_3_FD_194541 | JGI IMG/M metagenome (GOLD analysis project Ga0302279, IMG submission 194541) | Peat permafrost microbial communities from Stordalen Mire near Abisko, Sweden - III_Bog_N3_3 | ecosystem: Environmental > Terrestrial > Soil > Wetlands > Peat | place: Sweden: Abisko...
AGATCGTGGCGCTGGGATCGACGCCATCGAGCAGTCCATGATTTTCGACAAGTTCTATCGCGGGCAGGGCCAGCGCAACCGCGTCTCCGGAACCGGCATGGGCTTGGCGATTGCTCGCGCCATCGTCAGCGCGCATGGCGGGACTATCTCGGTGACGAGCCAGCTCAACCACGGCTCGGTGTTCACGTTTACGCTGCCCATTGCGCGGCCGAGTTAGTTCCCCCCGCCGCGCGAGCGGCAAGCGCTCATGGCCGCGCTGTAACTGGAACCCGGCGCCGGGCAACGGCAAAAAGCCCACACATACCCGAGGCCAGCAACAGAAGTGAGGAGGGCTCCGGAGTTACCGTTCCTATCGCGGCAATTGCGCCAGTGCCCGTAATCGGGCTGTCGACGGTTAGGGTTTCACCCGGCTCCGTGGCAAGACTTATGCCAGTTGAGGAATCCGCGGAGCAGTCCAGAGATGAGGTGTAGCAGAGAAAGGGGCCGTTGGTGCCAGGCGTCGGAGTTTCAAACAGCAGCAGCCCCATGTCGGCATCGCTGTAGTTATAGAGGAGCTGGCTGGCGGTTGCGGTTAGGTCTGCGCCTTCGACGATCTCCCCAGAGTTACCCCCACTTCCGGGTCCTCCGAGCACAAATAATCCCCCCGACCCATCTTTCAAGGTTAGATTCCAGTTCAGCAGGTCGCTGGTGGCGAGCGTACCGATCGCCCCGTCAGTCGTGATAAAGCCGGTCACACTGCCCGGTCCAACCGCTTCGTTGACGGTGTAGGTGATATTGGCAGCCATACCGGCAATCGGCGTGGCCAGGATTGAAATTGCTAACCCCAAGACATACAAGTTTTTCCGCATAGCTTTTGTCCCCCTCGATAGTTGCATTTGTTCCGTCGGCGAAACCCTGTGAGGCGCCTGGAACGCGGCGCCGCGCCATCAGGAACAGTTGATCTGAGGGCCCTATGCGACGCCACGGGTTTTCCCGTGTCATCGTTCTGATGCACGCATGCGCCATCTGCAAGGGGTAAAGGATTAATAAGGAGCAAAGAGGTTTTGTCGTCATCAACAGGATGGCGCAGGCGGTGAATATCACTCGATAGCGACGCCGAACATCAATCGCATCGCAGCATGATTCGTATGCGAGCCGCCCATCCAGGAAGCAGCCTTATCGTGGCACGGTTGGGTTCTTCGCCCCAATCACCCTAGCCACCCGGACTCTTCCAACACTTCAACTTGCGGGTGTTCCATGTCAGACGCGGGTGCATCGCGACCGGAGCTGGATCGCCGGGTATTTATATCTCGCTTCTCAGGCGTTGGATCCCCGCCTACCAACTCAATCCTCAGCTGCCGCCCCAAGATCGCAGCCGCGCGCTGCAAGCTGCCCAACGTGATATCGTCCTTCGCGTTCAGTAGTCGGTCCACCTGGGTGCGGCTCGTCCCTAGCAGCGCCGCCATTCTGTTCTTCGAGATTTTCTTGTCCTTCATAGCTCGGGCAAGCTGCCACGCAACCGCTTCTTTCACTGTCCGCGCCTCTTCGATCACGATCACGATGTATGCACCTTCCTTAGTGCAGTGTACTAAATAAGGTTCATTGAGATACCCCCCATTCACCTTCTGACCACTCGACTAACCATTAGCCAGGTAGCCACTAAAAATTCCCTACCCCCGTAAACGTCCCCGGCGTACACCCGTCTATTACAGCCGAACGGGTCGCATTGTTCCTCCCCGAAATGGAGAACGAGAGGAACTTCAGCTCGACCTTCCGGGCCACTAAAGGGTTGCGATGGGGAAACAACCTCTCCCAGGTCTGTCGCCCCTCCGCACAAAAACCGGGAAGCTGCCAACCGCAGCTTCCCGGTTCTCTATTGTCCCCCTCAACGGATGGCACCCCAAAGGCAGTCATCCAATACAGCTCTCGCCGGTGAGTGCAGTCATCCACGGTCGTCAACCTGCCAAAGATGAGCGACATCCCGAACTCAGGGAAGGACTCCTGTATATGTCTCTGCGCCCCTAAATCTCCGAGCACGCCAGCGGACTCAAATACAGGTTCGAAATGTTGCTCACAATCTCCGCATCCGTATTCCCCGGCTTCTTCGCCAACTCCCTCCACTCCGGATCTGCGGAAAACGCAGCCCAATGGGCCGTCAACTCCGCCGTGTCCGCGAACGTCAGCATATAAGTCAGGCTCGGCATGCGCGTGCCGACGAGCGTGTCGCCAAAGAACACCGGAGTCAGTCCCGTCCGCACAAAGATCCCAATCTCCGCCTCGTTGAACATCGCCATCTTGCGCGTGTGAGCCACCTGGCTCGGGCTCTCATACGTGCGCAATTGGAAGATGCGCTTGGACAGTTTGCCATCCACCAACTTCGGTGCCGTCAACTTCGGCCATCCGCTGAACGCCGACAGCAACGTGCGCTCCGCTCGTTCGAACGCCGGAGCCGGTGCAGGCGCATCGCGGAACCCAGACGCGGCTTTCACGTACTCCGCGTCCGCGCCCAGTCTGGCATCGAGCGACACCATCGCCGCCGCATCCGTCGACGGAATCAGCACATAATACGTCGGCGTCTCCGGCCCTACATCCAGCTTGAACGCTCCCACCGGCCCCATCCCCATCCGCCCGAGCGCAGGAATCAGCGCTCGCTCAAAGTACCCCTGTGTCAGCGCGGTCTGCGGGCCATTCCGCAGCGCATACTTCCGCAACTGATAAAACTCTGTCCCCACCTTGGCCGTCCCTGCAATCTGACCCATAGCACTCCCCGCCGCGCTCGCCGCGACTCCCGCCACCGCCGCTTTCACAAATTCTCGTCGCTCCATCCATCCTCCCTAACAAGAAAAGTCATCCTGAGCGAAGGTCGCATCGCGACCGCAGTCGAAGGACCCCGATGAAGTGTGCCTCACCTCAACCGCTCGCACCTTTCTGCCAACTAGAAGTTCTTCATCGCGATAATGGCCGATCACAACTGGCGCTCTTCTCCCCATGACCGGTTCAAAGTCGGGGCCATCGGTGTTCGTCGGTATGAAGCCGTTCCTGAAGGCCTATAGCAGCCGCTTTACCCCAGCGTCGTCGGCACGTTCATCCGCGGCATTGTCCCACGCAACCACTCCTTCGGCAGATAATCCACTCCCACGTTCTCCATCACAAACTGCAGCGACTGCGCATAAATCTCATGCATCAGCGACCGCGGATTCCCCAGCGCCGGCGGCCTGCCAATTTCGCCCAGCGGTACGCGATACATGCTGATCTTCTGCGCCTTGTCATACTGGAACAACTTCGGCTGCTCCGCTTCGATCGTGTCAAACGCCGCCGCCAGCTCCTTCATCTGCTTCGAATCGGTGGTCAACTTCGCCGCGAGTCCGCGCAGATAGCGGAATCGCCAAAGGCTCACATCCAGCGTCGTATTGCAGACGGCAAAGTGCCGGAACCAGTCGAGCCTTGTCGTAATCTCGGCGGACTGTTCCGCAGTCAGATGCGGCTTCGCATCTCCGAATGCCGCCGCCATCTCGTCCAGCTTGCCCAGGCAATCGGCCTTCTGCTTTTCCATTCTGATCACATTCTCCAGGGTCGGTTCAAGATATGCCGCATACTCCGGCAGATAGTACCGATTCGTATAGCGCAGCAGCACCTCACGCCGTGCTATCGTGCCCGCAAAATCTCCATTGGTCGACGACCCATGTCCCAGCGGGCACCAGCACCACGTCGCCGCATCCTCGCTCGCCCGCACGAACTTCACCATCGCCGGTGCCGCCGCCGCACCGTAGATCTGGGTCGCCCACTCGTGCCACATCGTGTCGAGATTCACATTGATGTTCCACGTCAGCTCGCGCCACGCATAGATGCAGTCGTTGTTCAGGATGTCCTGGAAGACATCGAATTGCGGCGGCTGACTCTCCCCGGCCGGACTGATCTGCACCCCACCATGCGGCCCCACCAGTTCTAACGCCTTCTTCATCGTCGTCGCCGTGTAGTTCACCGTCGATGCGGGGAAGTATTGCCGCCCGATAAACTGCGCCGACTGCTGGTACTCCACCATCTCGATGTGCGGCTTGCACTTGCCCAGCAGCGTTGTGAACCGCGCATTCGGCTCGCAGTCCGAGTGGTAAATCTTCGTCTGCATAATCAGGTCGGCTGGCGTCTCCTTGATCACCCGCCCCCACAGTTCTGGGTGGCTCATCCCGAACTGCCCATATCCCGGCGCGTGCACATAGTTTGTTCCCAGCCAATGCGGGCAACCGGACGACCATGTCCGCATATGCAGCTTCTGCCCCATCGGCGTCAGCAGCGCATGATAGCGTGACAGAAACTCGTAGACCTCGTTGGGAAACTTATCCAGCCCATTCGCCTGGCAGCGAGCATCCTGGCAAAACGCACTATAGTTGTCCCAGAACGTCGCCGAAATCCCATCCGCCCCGCACTGCTCCGCCCACTCCTTCACGTACGCTTCGAGCACCTTCCATCCATCCGCATCGCTCGGACACAACGCGGCTGATTCATGACTATTCGGCATCGGCGTGCCTTTCGCATTGGGATAGGCCTTTAGCGTCGCCGCATATAGCGCTGGCGCCCACGTCGCAAAATTGTTTCCATACGGCAGCAGCGCATACACCTCCACATCCGCGTCGTGGAACTCTCTCACCGTCGCCGTATTCCGCGCCTTGTGCTCTGCCGCCGACGCCACGAGACTCTTCCGATCAGCCCCGCTCAGCGCCGCATGGACCTCCGGCACGGCCTCCAGTGCAGGGGATGCCGGCAGGCTCGCAATGAAGAAGTTCGCCCCGAGCATCGCCGCCTGTTCTGCCACCGGATAACTCGCGTGCCACGTCGTATTCCTCAGGGCAAACTCCGGACTCCGCCGATACGGAGCGACACCAGCTTTCAACCAGTGATGCGGCTCGCCTGCCGCATATAGTGCCGACCGTTGCCTCGCGCACCACACAACTATCCCGCCCGCATACGTGACGGTGTACCCATCCATCTTCGGCTTCAACTCCGCCGGGAGGCGTCCCGCAGGGTCCCCCACAAGCGCAAAGAGCACCGCTCCCTTCACCGCGTCGGGCGCGCCATCATACTGCTGAACCACCGCCTCATCCAACCCCAGCTTCTTCGCCAGGATCTTCCCCGCCGACTGCATTGCCACCGAGTCATTCGGGACCAGAATCTTCTGCGGCTTCACCGCACTCCCTGCCTTTACCTGTGCCGCAAACAACTCACTCGGCCGTACCAGCGTCGCTGCCGCCGCGCCCATCCCAGCCAGCAGTAGAAAATCTCGCCGTGTTGTCGACATCTCATTGGGAAGTGAAGCCTGGGTCGGCGAATCATTCGCGTGGTCAGTCATCGGGAATCTCCTGGTCGAACGATTTCTGAATGTTGGCAGGACCGACGCATCTTCGCGCAGGACGCATCCCCTTCAGAAATGCGAGGCCATCCTAGTCGCCCCCGATTTACCCCGTCAAACGTGTTGGTTGGCTTAAGCCTTCGAGCTCACGGTCCCCTCTTGGGTGGCTCTGACATCATAGGAAGTAACCAGCGGCAGAAAGACGCGAACGGTAGTGCCATGTTCTTTCTGCTCATTCCCGCTTTCAATCGCGATCTTCCCCCCATGGCCCTCGACAAACTGCTTTGCGACGAACAGTCCGATGCCTGTACCCACCGTGGTTCGCGTCGTGAAGAAAGCGTCGAACACCCTTGGCAGGTCCTTTGCCGCAATCCCCACTCCATCGTCTCTCACCGTCAGGACAAGTCCGCCTTCCGCACCCGTCGTTTCGCTGACGGAAACGGACAAAGTCCCCCCGGCGCGCATGGCGTAGATCGAGTTCACAATCAAGTTGGAAATCACTTGCATCATTTCGCCCCGCCGCATCACAACCTTCGCTGGAGTACCAAGCGACCTCCGCACCTCGATGCCGGCGGCAATACAGCGCGGTTCGTAGATGGTGAGCGCATGTTCTGTTATCTCGCTGAGCGACGCCGGGCTCGCCGCGGCGAACTCGCGGTAGTATCCCAGTGTCTGCTTGGCGATATGCGACACGCGGCCAAGCTCGTCTTCCGCCGTTGCCAGGTAACCCTGCCCTTCGTCGTCCGGTATCTTCGACCGCAGCAGAAACAGGAGGTTCATCACCGATTCCAGCGGATTATTAATCTCATGCGCAATCGTCGCCGCCATCCGCCCCGTCGCCGCGATCTTCTCCGCTTGCAGCAACGATTGTTCGATCCGCCTGCGACCGGAGATATCGCGAAGAATCTTCGATGCTCCAATCACCTGGCCACTTGCATCTTTGATCGGAGAAACTGTCAGCGACACGTCGATAAGCTCCCCACCCTTCGTCAGCCGCGCAGTTTCGAAGTGCTCGACACGCCGCCCCGCACGAATGTTTCCGATGATGGTCTTTTCGTCCGAGTGAAGGTGTTCCGGAATCAGTTTCAGGATCGAGGCGCCGATCATCTCGTCCGCGGAGTAGCCGAACACCCGGGTCGCCGCAGCGTTCCAACTGGTGATAATGCCATCGAGGTCTTTGCTCAAAATCACATCGTCCGACGACTCAACGATCGCCGCAAGTTCGCCGAGGCGCTTGGCACTGGTCCGCAATTCCTCCTCGGCTCTTCGAAGATCCGTTATGTCCCGGACCGTCCCCAGGATTCTGCCGCTTGAGCTCTCCGCTTCGGGCTGAAGATTTCCTTTTACCTCGATGCGTCGAGGTGTCCCGCCCGAGCAATACATCAACCCTTCGAAGTGGAACGGCTCGTCGTGCTGCAACGTCCTTTCCATCGCGTGCCGAAACGCCTCGCGATAGTCGGGATGCACCACCTCGTTCAGAAACGCAGCGCCGCTGACCGGACCCTGTTCGCGCGTACGCCCGAATATCTCGTACATGCGATCGTTTTCCCAACTCCCGCGGTCTTCCGCAGTGTCCCAGACAAACACTCCCAGGCTCGCAACCTCGGTGGCGAGCTTCAGCCTGGCCTCACTTTCGCGCAGCCTCTTGGCTCCCACCACCGTCTCGGTCATGTTGCGGAAGGCATCGTAGACGCCCGCGACTCTGCCGTTCTCGTAGACCGGGATCAGGGAATAGCTGAAATAGTGGTCCTGGAGGACCCCATTTAGGAGGATCGGGATGAACATGTTGTCCCGCACCGCCGTCTTACCCCGTTGCAAGCAGGCTTTCAGATCGCCGCTCACCAGGTCCCATGCTTCCTGGAAGACATCACGGTACAGGCCGCCAAGGGCTTTCGGGTGTTTCACTGTGAGCGTTGGAATAGCCGCATCGTTGTAGAGAAACACCATTTCCGGCCCCCAGGAGAGGATCGTGGGAAACGGCGAATGCAGCATCAGGTTGACGGTGGCCAGGAGAGTTTCCGACCAACTTTCAATTGGCCCCAGGGGCGTCTCCGTCCAGTTGTAGGCGCGAATACGCCCAGCCATCTCACTTGGCCCGGCAATCGGCGCGTTCAATTCGGCTATGAGAGTGGCTTCATTCATGATCCTCCGGCCCCAAGAGTATTCAAGTTTCTAACACGCCAGGACAACTCGGCGCCAACACGACGAATGGGGTCCCGTGCAGTCGAGGACGGCGAAAAGAGTGCAGTCTCCCTTCCATCGCCGGACCCTGAGGATGCGGATACCGGGCAAACTTTGCCTAGTTCCTCTCTTAGATTTGGCGCTGAACGTGCATAAACACGTGCAAGGCATTCACCAACTTCTCATGCGCCTCTAACCAGCTGGCGCAAGGGAAGGCGAATCTAAGGCTTGGACAACACAGCAGCAACACCAACAACGGGTCATGCAAGGGAGAGCGATACAGGCGTGGCGATGGGAACCAGTAAATGACGATGGACTGAGTCCCCGCGTGCTGCCAGGAGCGCCCCAAAATGAAGAATCCGATATCGATATAAGGAGCTATACAAATGTTAAGTGTCCTCAACAACGTCTCCCAGTTGGGTGCGGAAAATGCACTCTCATCCACCAACGCCTCTTTGCAGAACACCCTGCTTCAGTTGTCCACCGGTCTGAAGATCAACTCCGGTTCGGATGATGCTGCCGGCCTCTCGATCGCCGCTGGCCTGGGCGCAAACATAGCGGCACTCACGCAGTCCAGCCAGAACGCCTCCAATGGCGTTGGCCAGCTGCAGACCGCCGACGGCGCGCTGTCTCAGGTCACCACGCTGCTCAATCGCGCAGTTACGCTGGCGACGGAAGCCGCCAATGGCAGCCTCACCACCGCGCAGAGCACGGCCGCAAACACCGAGTTCCAGTCGATCCTGTCTGAGATCAATCAGATCGGCTCGACCACGAACTTCAACGGATCGCCCGTCTTCAGCGCAACCGCGTTGACCACGTTCACCAGCGACGGCACGGCAGGCGGAGCCACAACGACAGGCACAACCACCGGCCTGCTGTCCTCGACCACGCTCGGCTTGAACGCCGACGTTCTTACCAGCGTAGGCGCGGCTGCCACGGCCTTGACCGACATCACTGCCGCAATTAACACAGTCTCCGCTACCCGCGGCGCGATCGGCGCATCGGTCAACCAGCTGACGGCGGACGCCAACGTGGAAAACACGGAAGTCACGAACCTGACCGCCGCGCAGAACACCGTTCAGAACGCCGACATCGGCAAAACGGTTGCGAAGATGACGCAGTACAACGTCCTCGAGCAGACCGGCATGGCAGCCCTGTCGCAGTCCAACCAGGCGCAACAGGCTGTATTGAAGCTGCTCCAGTAAAACTCCTACGATTCGTGATGGCGCCCATTGGGCGCCACCGATTCCCTTTCCTGCGTCTCGACACGGCTGGCGAAGGTGCGGGTTGCGTTACGCCGCGCCAGCGCCCCCGCGCTTACTCCTCACCCTTGTACGAATCCCCCAGCCCTTTCACCAGCAACTGCTTCAGCGCCCCACGCCCCAGCCGCGAGACGAACCACGGCCCCGGTCGCAGCGACCAGCGCAGCGCGCGATGATGGATCACCCGGATCGCCCTCTGCGCTACCGCCTCGAACCGCGCCGCAATCAGCCGCACCACCTCGTCCAGGTCCGCCGCCTTCATCTTGTAACGCGGCACCGGCCCAATCGGCGTGCGTAGCTCCTCAGTAACCAACGGAATCACCGGCAGCCACACCCGCTCGGATGCAGCGCATGCCTCCTGCGCGAAGTCCATCGGCACGTCACCCGGCCCCTTCGGAGTAGCGCGCTTATACTTTGCCACCACGCGTGCTCGCGCCTTCGGGTCCATTTCCGCCAGCGCCTCCTTCATCACCACGTTGTTCGCCGGAAAGATGAAGTGGTCCAGCAGAAACTTCTGGCAATTCCGCCGTCCCAGCATGTAGTCGTGCGCACGAAATCCGCGCTCGAAGAACCCGCCGAACGCGCCCAACGTTGCGCATTGCAGCGCCTTCGGAATCGGCTTGTGATGCAACGCCTCGTGCTTCAACTCCTCCACCAGCTCAGGGTCAGAAGGCGCGACCATAAAGTGGCTGAAGGTCGTGCCCCGCATCAAGTGGCTCAGCGACTCGCCGTAGAACCTCGACTGCGACATCAGCGCCTGGAATAACCTCACCAGCACGTGCAGCACACTCGAATTCTTGAGCGGATCGTAGTCCACCGCATAGCTCGCCATCGTCGGGAAAGGCGCAATGCTCACCACTGCCCGGTCCGCCTTGCACGGGTCCCGCTCCAGTTGCTTGTCTGGGCGCGGAGGCTCCAGCGACGCCAGATAGTCGTGCGCATAGTTGAACGGATCATTATTCGTGATCCCGCCATCCACATTCAGCGTCTCAAACGGGTCCGCCATCCCCGGAGGAAACGACGGCGACACCGGCACCTCCTCGCTCGCGCCCGCCCCATGCTGCTCCCACAGCGGGGGCGTGTAGTCCGAGTGCCTCCGCGTCAAAACCCGCGGCGCGAGGAACATGGGAAACGCCCCGGTCGCGATCGCGGAATTCCCCAGCAGCTCCATGTCGCCCTGCGGCTGCATCAGGTCAATGGGATACGCTGCCTCACCCAGCGGCCGCGTCGAGTCGGGCCGCACCGTCTGGAACCGGATCCGGTCGCCAAAAAATGACGTCGTCTCCTCCACCCCACCCGGAGATAGGCCGTTCAGCGAATACAGCACTCCGCGCAGATTCGTCAGCGATAGAAAAAGGGTCAGGTCCGGTGAAACATACGGCCGCGGCACCTCCGGCTCCGCTCCCCGCGTCAGCCCATACACCGCCAGCTCATCCAGCAGCGTCGAGTCCAGCAGCGACACCACCGGCCCCGGCCGCTCCAGGTCGCGCGTCTTCAGCATCTCGCGGATGTCCGTGATGTTCACCCACGCCTCGTAGAAGCGGTTGGTAGTCCCCCGCTTCGTCATGTCGGAGACGTGCTCGAACTCTTCCTGCAGCAGCACCGCGGACAGCGCCGCCGACAGGCCGCCCGCCGACGCCCCGGAAAACGCCTCGATGCTCACGTCGTGCTGCGGCACCTCCGCCCCATCCGCCTTTGCCTGGTACCAGGCGTCCAGCGCCTCCGTCAGAAAATCAAGAACCCCCGCCGTATAGGCGCCCGCCGAAATGGCCCCTGCCATATTGATGGCAATCCTGAAACTCTTCATCTGAAACCCTCTTGCCCTTTGGATCTGTCGCTCGTCGCTTGCAGCGACTATATCCGACAACCGTCGAAAACGGTGTCCCAAGTTGGCAGGTTCCTCGCTCGGCTCGACCGGCCGAGTTCGAGCGCCTGTTCAAGCTCTGCTGTCTCGCAACTGGCTGATGCGGAATTGATACCGGAGTCGGAGGGGTAATGCGCCAGTCGCAGCGGCAGACGCTGTCTAGTTCGGAGTGGGCTTGTCGATGTGGTCGATCACAATGATCTTGAGGACGACGCGGGAGTTGTCGGGGCTGGGGAGCGTGCCCTGCCAGGTGCCGGTAATCGTTTGCGCCGGAAGGGCCATGCCAGCCGCCGCGATCAGACTGGCCGCACACAGAGAGATTCTCTTCATGGTTTGCGGCCTCATACTTCGTTGCCGATGATAGGTAAGACGTGCCAGCCGACGATTCGGGCGGCAGAAATCCAATCCTGCCTTGGTATTTCTGGGTCTCCGGGGGGCCGCAAGCCGTCGGCGAAGGCGCGGCGAAAAGTCTTGCGGGGCCGCAGAATTCCTCTTGCGCGAAATTCGGGCCGCTGGTAGAGTCACAAAACCAGCCAAAAATAGCATGTGCCCCGAGACCTCGTAGTCCGGCACAATGCACGCCAGGTTTGCGTGGACGCCCGGTAACCCGGGTACGGATCTCACTAAGAGATCGACGGTACTTCGTTCGCCTTTGAATCTGGTTTTCCCGTGCTGCCTCGGAAGCTCCCCTCGCTTCGCCCGATCTTCACCCAGGTTTTCTCTATCCGATAGAAACCATCGGCATGCCGTCGTCTCCAAACGAACGTATTCCGGCCATCTTTAGAGCGTGTCTTGTACCTGAATCGCAGGCCCTCCCCGCACCATCGCCATTTGCACTGAGACTTTGCCATAGGAGAACAGCGAAAATGCGTAATCGACTGCTCGTGTTAAGTGTCATCGGCACTCTGGTCGGCTTTACGGGGTGCAAGAGCTCTGCTCCAACGACCCCCGTCGCAACCACGCCCAAGCTGGGCATCAATCCGTATGGTGCGCGCGGCACTAAGCCGGACTATAGCAAAGTCCCGCCGGAACTGATGAAGGTGTTCGACTACATCGACACGCACATCGACGACCACGTGGGAAACCTGCAGCATTGGATCCAGCAGCCATCGATCTCGAACTCGGGCGAAGGCATTCCCGAGTCGGCCGAGATGGTGAAGGGTTTCTACGATAAGCTGGGTTGCCAGACGACAAAGATCTACGACGTCGGCATCACCGAGTACGGATCGCCGGGAAATCCGGTGGTCTATGCCAAGTGCGACGAGGGCGCGCCGAAGACGGTCGCGGTTTACTGGCAGTACGACACCATGCCGGTAACGCAGCCGAGTTTGTGGGTGGCGCCGCCGTTTGAGGGCAGGATTATTCCCGGGTCGCAAGCCGGCGTGCCGCAGTATCCGAAGATCTTGATTGGCCGCGGCGCGACCAACTCCAAGGGCGGCGAGATGGCGTTTCTGAATGCGATGATGTCCTACAAGGCGGTGATGGGCAAGCTGCCGGTGAACCTCATCTTCGTCGCCGAAGGCGATGAAGAGCGCATGGACATTGGCCTGCGCAAGTTCATGCAGGACCACTCCGACCTGTTCAAGGAGGCGGACGCGCTCTACTCCGGCGGACCTTCCGAAGGTTGCGTGTACGTCGAGTTGACCACCAGCGGAGCGGCCTGGGGCCGCGGCCCGACCATCTCCGACGTGCACGGCGTGATGAAGCGCACAACCGATTCAGTGGCATGGCGGCACATGCACATGCTCGCGTCGCTGACCTCGCCCGATGGCAATACACCGCTGATCAAGGGATTCTTCGAAGGCAAGGAAGAACCCACCAAGGACCAGATCGCGCAGATGAAGGAGCAGGCGAAGAGCATGGACCTGGTTCGCCAGGCCCAAAGCGCTGGGGTTGCGCGGTTCATGTCGGACGATCCGTACCAGGTGCTGTACGACGGGCGCTTCGGGACGTCGTTCAACCTGGATGGCATCTGGGGCGGCAACATGTATGCGGGCGGCGCCGGCGCGATTCTGCCCAACAAGATTACGTCGAAGCATAATTTCCGCTACGTGCCGAAGATGATGGGTCCGGACATTGTGAAGAAGCTGCGCGCGCAACTGGACGCGAATGGCTACAAGGATGTCGAGGTCAAGCTGATTGGCGACGTTCCGTGGTCGCGCGGCTCGTCCATGGACACGGACATCACGCACGCGCATCAGCAGGCGGCGGCGATGCTGGGTCTGCGCGCGGGCGGTGGACGCTTCGGCGGTGGAGGCGGAGGGGGCAATCAGACGGCTCCGCGTGCGCCGGATGCTCCTACCGAAGCGGCACCGACCGGAGGCTACTGGCCGTCATACCTGTTCTCCGATGGAGAGGTCGGGCAGAAGGTAGGAACGGTCAGCATTCCCATGGGGATGGGCGGCGGTGGTGGCGGCGGCGGCGGCCGGGCCCACGCAGCCAACGAATACTACGTGGTGGAAGCGCAGGGATGGCAGGGCGGCATGGCTACGGCCGAGAAGAACGCCGTCGCTACCATCTATGAGTACGCACGTACCACCACAGTCGCGCCCAAGCCGAAAACCACTGCTGGAACCCAGTAGCGGGGATGCAAATGGGAAACTGAAGAGGCCTGAGTTCGCTCAGGCCTCTTCTTCTTGCGAAAGAAAACTTTCGGTTGCTTAGTACATCACCATCTGTTTGTTGCCGCGCCACGCACGGTCGCTTTGGGCTGCGGCAAGAAGCCTCTGCTGGTCATCTTTCCATGCTCGCAGTTCGTTGAGTTCCGTTTTCGCTCGTTCCAGCCGTCCAATTACGAACGTGGAGAGAGTAAAGACCACAAGCAGGGACGCTACAAACCCAAGAAAGAGAATCATCATTAATTCAGTTTTCCTTGCGAGATATTTGACTCGCCCCGGTTGACTCAGATTATTGGTACAACATGAGAATCCGGAGGAGTCATGCATACGACCAAGCAAGTTGAATGCCACGGAAAGCGCGCAGACACGGCAGATTTTGCCTAATCAGGCTATTTGCTTTTCACCGCGATCACTTCGACTTCCAGCAGCGCCCACGGTGCGGCCAGAGCGGCCACCTGCACGGCCGATCGTGCGGGTTTGTTGGGCTGGTCCTTGGTGCCGAAGTATTTGACGTACTCGGACTGCATGCCCGCAAAGTCCAGCTTGCCAGTCTTGGGATCGGGGCCAAGGAAGACCGTCATCTTGACGACGTCCTTCATGTCGAGGCTCTGGGTTTGCAGCGCTTTCTCAATCTTGGCGAAGATGCTGGCCGCCTGCGTCTTGGTGTCGCCGTAGTCGGCGAGTGTGCCCTTGGCGTCGTCGGCGGGAGTGACGGGCGAGGCCAGTTGCCCGCTGAGGTAATAGGTGTCGCCGGCCCACACGCCGGTGGCTATGGCGGCGGTGTCGGTCTGGACATGCTTGACCACAACCTGGGAGTGAGCCACGCAGGAGGCGGCCAGGACGGCTGCTCCAATCATCTGATTCCATCGTTTCATCGGTTCCTCCAGAATGTATTGGTTAGTCGGCTTACGGCCTATGTTATACGGCGTGACCGAGTTCCCGAGGAGGAAGCCCCATTTCCCGTTGAACCGGTTTCCGCGGGCCGAAACGGCCTCGTTGGTCGCCGAAGGAACGGGCTCAGGGCTAAAGCCAACTGATCTTATTGTTATTAACCGTAGGCTGAAGCCCGTTGCTACTCCGTACTTTGCGAGATATTACACGGCGCCCGCAGCCCATTGGGATGAAATTTATCGGTCCACATGCCGATAGAGGCTCACCAGTTGACTGCGATCGATCTGGTTTGCGGCTTGCGAAGAGGGCCAATTCCATCGATCCCAGGGTAGACCTGCTGTCACCGCGGGCGACTTTCGATTCAACCGGCTCCTCTTCCTGCTTACGTACCGATGAATGGACCTGATGAAAAAGATGTCCATAGATAAGAGCACTATCGGCGGCATAGTCCTCGCCGTGGCCGGAATCGGCGTCGGCCTGGTGCTGGATGGCGGCAGGCTGGCGCAGGTCCTGCAGCCGACCGCGGCCCTCATCGTCATCGGTGGGACCATCGGTGCGGTGATGGTGCAATTCCCGCTCCGGACCGTGCTGCTGGCCATTGGACAGCTCAAGCATGTTTTTCTGAACGAAGAGCCCGAGTCGGACGCGCTGGTCCAGAACCTCCTGCGCTACGCGTACAAAGCCCGCAAGGAAGGTCTACTCTCACTCGACTCCGAGCTGGCAAAGATCCAGGATCCCTTCCTGAAGGAAAGCCTGATGCTGGCAATCGATGGAGTCAGTGCCGTCGATCTGCGCAAGATGATGGAGCTACAGCTCGACTATCAGGGAGAGAAAGAGGAGCGCGTTCCAAAGGTCTTCGAAGCCGCCGGCGGCTTTGCCCCCACTATCGGCATCATCGGCGCCATTCTCGGCTTGATCCAGGTCATGCAACACCTCGAGGACATCAATGAGGTCGGTAAGGGCATCGCGGTGGCCTTCGTAGCAACTATCTATGGCGTCGCCTCCGCGAACCTCCTCTTTCTGCCGTGGGCTGGCAAGATCAGAATCCGCCTGCGAGAACGGCAAATCGTCCAGGAAATGATGCTGGAGGCTGTCCTTTCCATCATTGAAGGAGTGAATCCCCGCGCCCTTGAACTGCAGTTGGGCAGCTACATGATTGCTCCTGGCAAGCGCGGCCCGCAGAAAGTGGCGGCGCGATGAGGCCCAGAAGAAACAGGCACGCCGAAGAACCCGTTAGCCACGATCGCTGGTTAGTGTCTTACGCCGACTTCATTACCTTGCTCTTCGCTTTCTTTGTGGTGCTGTTCGCCTCGTCGTATCGCGACAGCCGGACCATCAAGAAGCTCTCTGAGGCCATCCGTGTTGGCTTCCAGCAAATGGGAGCATTCTCCGGAGGCGACATGAACCGCGGTGTCGCCTATCCCAATCTCCCGCCGGACCCATCCACCTACACGCCGGCGGTGCATCATCCGTCCGAAGCCGTATCCTCCGCCGCGGCCGTCGACATCGTGCAGTTGCGTCAGCAGCTCGAGAGTGCCATGGGCCAGGAGCTCAAGGACCACGAGGTAGTGATGCGCGTCACTCCCGAGGGATTTGTGATCAGTCTGAGTGAGCTGGGTTTCTTCAATAGTGGACAGGCCGCGCTGCTGCCCGGGGCCGCGCCAAAACTCCAACGGATTGCCAAAGTCCTCTCATTGCATGGCTTGGACCTTCGCGTCGAGGGACATTCCGACGATCAGCCGATCCACACCGCGCAGTTTCGCTCCAACTGGGAGCTCTCCACCGCACGCGCGATGGCGGTGATGACGCTGCTCGTCGATGAATCCGGCTTCGATCCGCAAAAGATCTCGGTGGCAGGTTATGGGCAATACCGGCCCATCGCCACCAATGCAACCCCGGAAGGCCGGAAATCGAATCGGCGCGTCGACCTGGTGGTGGTTGCAACTACGCCGGCGCAGCCCCATACCCCATAGAAACAAGTAGAGAACTAAGTTGCATTTCGGTGTCGCCACTCGCGATTTCGCCGCTCGATTTCTGCGCGAGTAACCCGAACGTAGCAAGTGCGTATAACACGAAAGTTCCCTGAAAATAA
>Ga0302279_10004570_pt1 | contig 16218 bp, 9 predicted proteins | sample III_Bog_N3_3_FD_194541 | JGI IMG/M metagenome (GOLD analysis project Ga0302279, IMG submission 194541) | Peat permafrost microbial communities from Stordalen Mire near Abisko, Sweden - III_Bog_N3_3 | ecosystem: Environmental > Terrestrial > Soil > Wetlands > Peat | place: Sweden: Abisko...
CATGGCGGCGCTCACCGGAGGCGGCATCCGCGCCAAGCCGGGCGAGGTGTCGCTGGCCCACAACGGCGTGCTGTTCCTTGACGAACTGCCGGAGTTCAGCCCGCAGGCGCTGGATTCCCTGCGCGGACCGCTGGAGACCGGCGAGGTGATGGTCGCCCGGGCCAATTACCACATCCGCTATCCAGCCAAGGTGCAGCTGGTGGCGGCGCAGAACCCCTGCCGCTGCGGCTATGGCGGCCTTGGGCGCGGCCACTGCGGCAAGGCCCCGCGCTGTCAGATGAGCTACCAGTCCCGGGTGTCCGGCCCGCTGATCGACCGCATCGATCTGACCGTCGACGTGCCGCCGGTGACCGCCGCCGACCTCTCGCTGCCGCCGCCGGCCGAGGGCACCGCGGAGGTCGCCGCCCGGGTGGCGGTCGCTCGCGACCTGCAGGCGGCCCGCGCCAAGGCGGCGCCCGACGAGCCGCCGGCCCTCAACGCCCGCGCCGAGGGCGCCTGGCTGGAGCGGATCGCCGCCCTCGACCAGCCGGCAGCCGCCCTCCTCGCTCGGGCCGCCGAGGCCGGCGCCCTCAGCGCCCGCGGCTGGAGCCGCACCATGCGCCTGGCGCGCACCATCGCCGACCTGGAGGGCCAGGACGCCGTCCGCCGGGTCCACGTCGCCGAGGCGCTGATCTACCGCCGCATCATGCCGGCCGCCGAAGGGGTGGGCGAGAGCCGGGCGAGCGTCTACGGAGTGTAGCGGCGGCGAGTCACTTGAGGCCGCGACGGCGCGCGGCGGGGCATGACGACCACTCTCACTGAGACCAGAATCCCCGCCAAGCAGCGCCTCGCCGCCGAGCGGGCGCAGTTCCTGCTGGCCTGGGTGCTGCCGCTGGCAGCCGTCGGCCTGGTCAGTTTCGCCGGGCCGATCCTCAACGATGGCGACACCTTCTGGCATCTCGCCGCCGGGCGCTGGATGATCGCCCATGGCCAGGTTCCGGCCGTCGATCCGTTCTCCTACACCTTCGCCGGTCAGCCCTGGGTCGCCCAGGAGTGGCTGAGCGAGGTGCTGATGGCCGGCGCCTGGCAGGCGGCGGGCTGGGCCGGGGTTATGCTGCTGATCGGCCTGGCCATGGGCGCAACCACCGCCCTGATGCTGGGCTGGATGCGCCGCTGGCTGGCGCCGCTGCCCGCCATCGCCGCCCTGGTCGTCGGTCTGGCCTGCGTCGCCCCCAGCTTGCTGGCCCGGCCGCACATCCTGGCGCTGCCGGCTATGGCGCTGTGGACCGTCGGGCTGCTGGACGCCCGCGCCAGGGCCAAAGCGCCCAGTTTCTGGCTGCTGCCGGTGATGATCCTCTGGGCCAATCTGCATTCCAGCTTCATCGTCGGTCTGGGGCTGGCCGCGGCGCTGGGGCTGGAGCAGGCGCTGGACTTCAAGGCCTGGCGCTGGCGGACCATGGGGCTCTGGGCGGTGTTCGGCCTGGCCAGCCTCGGCGCGGCGCTGTTGACCCCGCACGGCGTCGACGGCTTCGCCTTTCCGCTGCGGGTCATGGGCATGAAGACCCTGCCCAACATCACCGAATGGCAGGGCCCGGATTTCCTCAAGCTGCAGCCGCTGGAGATCGCCGTGCTGGCCGGCGCCTTCGCGATCTTCTGGCGCGGCGCCAGGCTGACGGCGGTGCGGGCTGCCCTGGTGCTGTTCCTGGTGCATCTGACCTTGCAGCACGTGCGTCAGGAGGTGCTGCTGGGGGTGATCGCGCCGCTGCTGATCGCCGAGCCCCTGGGCCGCGCCGTCGGCCCGCCGCCGGCCGCCAGCGCCCTCTCCGCGCGCCTGCCCTGGCCGCAGTTGGCCCTCGGCGCCGGCCTGTTCGCCGCCATTGTCGTGCTGCGGCTGGCGAGCCCGGTGACGCGGGTCGACGGCACCACCGCGCCGGTCAGCGCCCTGGCCGCCGTCCCCGCCGCCCTGATCCGTCAGCCGGTGCTCAACGACTACGACTTCGGCGGCTATCTGATCTTCAAGGGCGTGCGCCCCTACATCGACGGCCGCGCCGACATGTACGGCGACGACTTCGTGGCCGAGGACAGCCAGATCCAGCTGGCCAACCAGGCCGATCTCGACGGCGCTCTCGCCAAACACCACATCGCCTGGTCGATCATGGCCCCCGGCCGCCCGGTGGTCGCCGCGCTGACCCGGATGGGCTGGCGGCAGGTCTACGCCGACCGGTACGCGGTGGTGCAGACGAGGCCGTAGGCTGGCTGCTCCATGCCCTCACCGTACCTCTCCCACTGGCGTGGGAGAGGGATGCTGAAAGGCTGGGGTGGCGGTTGGAGTGAAAGAGCACCGACCTCTAGGTATCCCTCTCCCCGGTCACGGGGAGAGGTGCGGTGAGGGGGCCCGCGGCGACCCGGCTCCCGTCTAAGCCGTCTTCTCCAGCACCAGGTCCAGTTCCTTGATCATCGCCTGGCGTATCTGGAATTTCTGCACCTTGCCGGTGACGGTCATCGGGAACTCGTCGACGAACCGCACATAGCGGGGGATCTTGTAGTGGGCGATCTGGCCGCGGCAGAAGCTGCGGATCTCCTCGTCGTCGGCGGTCTCGCCGGGGTGGAGGCGGATCCAGGCGCAGAGCTCTTCGCCGAACTTGTGGTCCGGCACGCCGACCACCTGCACGTCGGCGACCTTGGGGTGGGTGTAGAGGAACTCCTCGATCTCGCGCGGATAGATGTTCTCGCCACCGCGGATGACCATGTCCTTGATCCGCCCGACGATGTTGCCGTAGCCCTCGGCGTCGATGACACCGAGGTCGCCGGTGTGCATCCAGCCGCCCTCGTCGATGGCCTCGGCGGTGCGCTCGGGGTCGTCCCAGTAGCCGATCATCACCGAATAGCCGCGGGTGCAGACCTCGCCGGCGACGCCGCGCGGGGTGGTCTCGCCGTGCTCGTCGACGATCTTCACCTCCAGGTGCGGCTGCACCCGGCCGATAGTGGAGACACGCCGGGATACCGGGTCGGTTTCCTCGGTCTGGAAGCTGACCGGGCTGGTCTCGGTCATGCCGTAGGCGATGGTGACGTCCTTCATGTGCAGCTTGTCGATCACCTGCTTCATCACCTCCACCGGACAAGGCGATCCGGCCATGGTCCCGGTGCGCAGGGAAGTGACGTCGTAGGTCTCGAACGCGGGGACGCCGAGGACGGCGATGAACATGGTCGGCACGCCGTAGAGCGAGGTGCAGCGCTCGGCCTGCACCGCCTCCAGGGTGGCGACGGGGTCGAAGGCCGGCGCCGGATAGACCATGGTCGCGCCATGAGTGACCGCGGCCAGGTTGGCCATCACCATGCCAAAGCAGTGGTAGAGCGGCACCGGGATGCAGATGCGATCGCCGTGACCGAGGCTCTGGGCGCGGCCGACGAAGAAGCCGTTGTTGAGAATGTTCCGGTGCGACAGGGTCGCGCCCTTCGGCAGGCCGGTGGTGCCGCTGGTGAACTGGATGTTGATGGCGTCGTTGCGGTCGAGGCCGGCGCCGATCTCGGCCAGCCTGGCCTTGTACGCGTGCCCGGCCAGCGCCGGCACGTCGTCGAAGTCGAGCCAGCCCGGTCTTGGCGCGCCGCCGATCTTGATCGCCGCTTTCAGCAGCGGCAGCCGGGCCGCAGAGAGCGCGCCGGGCTTCGAGGCAGGCAGCTCCGGCGCCAACGCCTCGACCATGCCGACATAGTCGCTGGTCTTGAACCGCTCGGCGGCCACCAGCACTTTCACCCCCACCTTGTTCAAGGTGTATTCCAGCTCCGAGAGCCGGTAGGCGGGGTTGATGGTCACCAGGATCACCCCGGCCTTGGCGGCGGCGAACTGGCAGACCACCCATTCGGCGTTGTTGGGCGACCAGATGCCAACCCGCTCGCCGGGCGCCAGACCCAGCGCCAGCAGGCCGGCGGCGAAGGCGTCGGCGCGGTCGGCAAGCTCGCGCCAGCTCCAGCGGATATCCTGGAACACCGACACCAGCGCCTCGGCGTCGCCCCAGCGGGCGGCGGCCTTGTCGAGCGCGACGCCGATGGTGTCCTCGCTCAGCGGCGCCTGGTCCGCGCCCTTCACCCAGCTCAGGTCGGCGTCCATCAGAGTTCCTCCCGGCGACACACTAGCGCCTTCTCCGCTCGCGGGAGAAGCCGTCCCTACCCGTGCGGCGGCGGGTCGGCGGCGGCGACGTGGTCGGCGGGGGCGGCGACCACCACCAGCGGCGCGGAGGCCAGCCAGCGGCTCGCCTCGGCCTGCACCTCATCGAGGGTGATGTCCTCATAGTCGGACTGCCAGGTCTTGGCCGAATCCAGCTGGTCCGGATGCGCCCAGGAGCCGTCGAGCATGGTCACCCACCAGGGATTGGAAATTTCCCGGGTGGCGCCGCCATCGAGGATCGGCCGGCGCGCCCTGAGCAGCATCTCCGGCGTGACGCCGCCGCTGGCGAGCTTCTGGGCGATGGCTCTCAGCTCGGTGACCACCGTGTCGGTGGCCTGGGGCGAGGTGTTGATGGCCACGGTGAGCGAGCCCTGGTCGCCGCCGCGGTCCATCTGCACGTCGACCTGCGGGGAATAGGCCTTGCCGAGCCGCTGGCGGATATCGTCGATGGCTTCGTTCTGGACGATGCCGCTCAGCAGGTCGACCGTGCGCTGCTCGCGCACCTTGTCAGGCGTCCAGACGAACAGTGGCCAGGTGACCAGCACCGTCGCCTTTTCCGGCGAGCCGTCATGGCTGACGCGGACCTCCGGCGGAGCGGTTGCGGCGTAGCGCACTTTCGGCGCGTCGGGCCGGGCCACGTCGCGCCATTCCCGGGTGGGCAGCGCCCCCAGGGTCTTGGCCACGGCGGCGGTCGCGGTCGCCTCGTCGATGTCGCCGACGATGGTGATCTCCAGGGCGTCATTCTTCAGCACCGGACCCAGGATGCGGGCGAAGTCGGCGCTCTTGACCCCGTCGAGGTCGTGCACGTCGGGCAGTCTGAGGATCTGCGGCGGCGGCAGGGCCTTGTCCCGGGCCAACACCGCCACCTCCTCCGGCTCGCTGCGGGTGACCTCGTGCAGTTCTCGCACCGCCGTGGGAATGCGCGCGTCGATCTCCGGCCGGAAGCCGGGATCGGAGAAGTAGGCGGTGATCAGCTGCAGCTCGGTGTCGAGATCGGAGGGGCGAGTGGCCCCGGCCATGACGAAGGCGTCGCGGCCGACCTCCAGCTCGAAGTCGCAGGCGTGGCCCTCGCAGAACCGGACGGTGTCGTCGAAGGTGTTCTTGCCGAGGCCGCCCTGGCGCAGCAGCGAGGCGCCGAGGCGGGCGGCGGCGACGTCCGGCGTGGCGATCTCCTCCTGGCCGGCGCCGAAACGGATGCGGATTTCCACCCGGTCCTGGGCGTTCTCGCTGGACTTGAAGTTCATCCGCACGCCGTTGGCGAAGGCGATCCGGACGGCGCCGATGTCCGGCAGCGCCTCGCGGCTGACCACCTGACCGGGCGGTCCGAAGTCGGTGTAGGCCCAGTCATGGCCCTGATGTTCGGCGGGCGCGGACGGCGCGGGCGCGGCCTCGGCGGTCTTCCAGGCCGCCAGCACCGGTCCCTTGGGCTGGTCGCTGGGGGTGGTCATGAGCAACAGCGGTTGGCCCGCCTGGCTCCAGACCCGGTTGAACTCGCCGTCGATGGCCTTGCGGCTGAGCTTGGCCAGCGCCAGGCGACCGATCCGCTGGTCCTCGGGCGCGGTGGAGAAGGTGCCGTGCTCGGTCAGGTTGGAGACGATGCTTTGGGCGAGCTGCGAGCCGGTCATCGTCGGCGCCTCGCCGACCTCAGCCTCCACCGAGGCGTTCAGCCCCTTCAGGCTGGCCTGGTATTCCTCGTCGGTGAGGCCGTAGAGGGCCATCCGGCGAGTTTCATTGGAGATCGCCGCCAGGGCCGACTGCCAGTCCTGGTCGCGCAGCACGGCGGTGACGCAGGTGAGCTCGGCGGCGTCGAACAGCTGCGCCCGCTCCACCTCGGCCGAAACGTAGGGCGGCGCGGCCCCGTCGGCGAGACTGTTCAGCCGCTGGCCGAGCACGCTCTGCCAGGCGCCTTCCTCGAAGTCCCGAACGCGTGAGGCGACGCCTTCCTGCAGCACCGGATCCTTCGGCGAGGCGCGGCAGACCTGCAGGGCGGCGGGCACATGGTCCTCGGTGAGGGTGAAGGCGTCGGCCGGGCGCTTGGGATCGATGTGGCCCTTGTCGAGCTTCGGCGGCTTGGGGGTGTCGTTGGTCCAGGAGCCGAAGGCGTCGATGATCCGCTGCTTCAGCTCGTCCCGGGGCAGGTCGCCGACGGCGACCACGATCGCCGTCTCCGGCCGGTACCAGCGATGGTAGAAGCCGCGCAGAAGGTCGGCGTTGGCGGTGGTGATCACCTCCTTCAGCCCGATCGGCGCGCGGTGGGCGCCCAGCAGCCCCGGGGCCAGAAAGTCGTCGCTGGCCTGGGCGATGTCGACCATCGGCCCGCGGCTGCCGATATATTCGCTCATGATCACCCCGCGCTCGCGGTCGACCTGGGCCTGGTCGATGTTCGAGCCGTCGGCGACGTCGCGCAGCCAGGCGAACGACATGTCCAACCGGTCGGGGGTGATCTCGGAGACGTCGAGGCTGAAGGTGGTGGAATCGAACGAGGTCTCGGCGTCCTGATCGCGGCCGATGGAGACGCCGATGTCGGCGAACCGCTTCATCACCGTGCCGGCGGGAAAGTTCTTCGAACCGTTGAAGGCCATGTGCTCGAGGAAGTGGGCGACGCCGCGCTCCTGCTCGGTCTCGTTGTCGCTGCCGGCGCCGATGTAGAGGATGATCGAGACCTGCCGCGTGCCGGCCCGGCGCATCACCCCGTAGGTGAGGCCATTGGGCAGCTTGCCGATCTCGGCGTCCGGATTGGGCCGGGTGAACGGATAGGCCGGGTCGTCGGTGGAAAGCGTCGTCGCCGGAGCGGCGGTCGCGGCAGCCGGATGCGGCTTGTGGGCCGGCTTGGCGTCGGTGACGCTATAGACGCCCAGACCGAGCGCGACGGCGGCGAACGCCAGGAGAGCGGATTTCAGACCATGGATCATCGAGGAGGCGTCCTGAGGGAAGACTTCGACCATATCGCGCGCATGGCCGCACCCCAAGGCGCAAGGCGACGGGCGGCCCTCTAGTCGCACTCCGCGGCGGCTTCATGGCGCCCGATGAGCCAGCTCAGTGCGATGGCGCGTTGGTCATCGGCCCGGCGCGGCAGAAAGGCACCAGCGCCAGGCACGCGACGAACACCCAGGCGGTGATCCGGAACACGTCATCGAAAGCCAGGGTCAGCGCCTGGGCCGAGACCCCGCTGCCCAGGGTCACGGCCGCCGCCTGCGCCGCGCGCACTGGATCGACGCCCTCGAAGCCGAACCGCTGAGAGAGGCCGCTCATCGCCGCGACCGCCTGGTCCGGCGAAGCGCTGACCGAGCGGGCGAGGCTGGCCAGGTGCAGGCGGAAGAAGTCGATCAGCCAGGTGTTGACCAGGGCGATGCCCACCGCCCCACCGAGGTTGCGGGTCAGGCTGTTAAGTCCCGAGGCGTCGCGCAGCTCCAGGTCCGGCATGCCCGACAGCGACATCCCCACCACCGGCACCATGCTGAACAGGATCGCCGCCCCGCGCACGCTCTGCGGCGCCAGCAGCTGCCAGAACCCCCAGTCGGGACCGATCGCCGACATCATCCAGAACGAGATGGCGTAGAGCACCAGGCCCAAGGTCATGACGATCCGTTGGTCGATGCGGGTGGCGAGCCAGGCGGCGGGGCCGGCGGCCAGGGTCATGGAAACCCCGGTGACGAACACTGTCGAGCCGATGTCGAGGCTGGAATAGCCTCGCACCTGGGCGAGATACACCGGGGTCAGGTAGACGCTGGTGTAGAGGCCGAAGCCGACCGCGAAACTGAGCAGGCAGGCGGCGGCGAAACCCTTGTGCCGCAGCGGTCCCAGACGCACCAGCGGGTGGCTGGCGAAGAAGCAGCGCTCGAAGAACACCGCCGCCGCGACCAGGGCCGTCCAGGCCACCGCCGCTACCGTCCGGTCCTGCAGCCAGCCGTGCGGCGGGCCCTCCTCCAGCACATATTGCAGGCCGCCTAAGAATACCGCGAGGCTCGCCGCGTGCAGCCAGTCGATCCGCTTCAAGAGCGACGGCTCGGCCTTGTCGACCGGTCCCAGCAGCACCAGCGCCGCGGTGACCAGCAGGCCCGGCGCGACGTTGATGAAGAACAGCCAGCGCCAGCTGAAGCTGTCGGTGATCCAGCCGCCGATCGACGGACCCAGGGTCGGCGCCAGGGTTGAGATCACCCCCAGCGCCGCCGTCGCCATCGCCGCCCGGGCGCCGTCGAAGAAGGTGAAGCCGGTGGCGAACACGATCGGGATCATCGCCCCGCCGACGAACCCCTGGACCACCCTAAAGACGATCATCGACGGCAGGTCCCAGGCCAGACCGCACATCAGGCTGGCGAGGGTGAACAGCCCGGCCGAGGCGACGAACATCCAGCGGGTCGAGAGCGCGTGAGCCAGATAGGCCGACAGCGGGATCATCACGATCTCGGCCATCAGATAGGCGGTCTGCAGCCAGTCGATCTCGTCCAGCCCCGCCGACAGCCCGGCCTGGATCGGCGCCATCGAGGCGGCGACGATCTGGATGTCAAGCACCGCCATGAACTGGCCGACGCACATGACCAGGAAGATCGCCAGCTTGCGCCCGTCGCTGAGGTGCGCGGCCGGCCGCAGCGCCTGCGCGAGTTCCAGGGTGGCGTCGGTCACCGGCTCACCATCCCCCTTGCGACCCCGAGCGGCATGGTAGCATCATCGCCGCCGCGCGGGGCAAGCGCTGGGGATTGGTCAGTCATGACGAGCGGCGGTTCTGCACGCACGGCCGCCGGCGGTGGGCTACCCTGGCGCGCGCTGATCGTGGCGGCGGTCGCCCTGGTGGTGATCGCCGCCGGCCTCGTCTGGATCTTCTCCGACAAGTCGCGCGCCTCCACAGACGACGCCTATGTTCGCGCCGACGAGACCATCGTCTCGCCGCTGGTGCGCGGGATGATCGTCGAAGTGCCGGCGCGGGAGAACCAGCCTGTGAAGGCCGGCGACCTCCTGGTCCGTCTGGACCCCGAGGAGTTCGACCTGGCGATCCAGAATGCGCAAGGCGACCTGATGGCCGCCGACGCCGCCGAGAAGGCCGCCCGCGCCGGCCTCGCCCGGCTCGACGCCGAGGAGAAGCTGTCGGAGAATGAAGTGAAAGGCGCCGAGAGCCTGGCGGGATCCAAGGGGGCCGCCGATCCGGCCCTGCGCCAGGCCTTCGAGACCGCCCGCGGCCAGGCCCTGATCGCGGTGAGGAGCCGCGGCGAGATCGAGGCCGATCTGGAGCAGGCGCAGGCCGCCCAGTATCGCGCCCGCACCGAACTGGCCGCCGCCAAGGCCGAGAAGGCGCACACCGCGGTGACCGCCCCAGCCGCCGGCATCGTCGCCGACATCGCCGCCACCCCCGGCGCGGTGGTGCAGCCCGGCGTGCGGCTGATGACCATCGTCAGCCAGGCCGCGCCCTATCTCACCGCCAACTTCAAGGAAACCCAGGTCGGCCGCATGCGCCCGGGCGCGGCGGCGAGCGTCAAGGTCGACGCTCTGCCCGGCCGCACTTTCAGCGGCCACGTCGACAGCCTGTCGCCCGGCTCCGGCTCGGAGTTCGCCCTGCTGCCGTTCCAACCGGGCACGGGCAACTTCACCAAGATCGTCCAGCGGGTGCCGGTGCGCATCGCCCTCGACCCTGGTCAGCCGGGCCTGGACGCCCTGCGGCCGGGCCTGTCGGCGGAGGTGACCGTGACTCTGGCCCCGGCGGGCTGACCGGCCCTCGGCCCAACCGATACCAAAAGGCCAGGTTTGGCCGGCGACATCGACAATCCTGGCGGCGCGCAAGATAGCCCGGCCAGGAATGTCGACTTTCTGAGATCCCGTTCGTCGTTCCGGCGCCTGGCCGATGGGGCGGCTCAAACGAGAGAGACAGACAATGCGTGTGATGGTGTTCGTGAAGGCGACCGACGACAGCGAGAAGGGCGTCCTGCCGACGCCGGACCTGCTCGAGGCGATGGGCAAGTTCAATGAGGAACTGATCAAGGCCGGCGTCTTGCGCGAAGCCGACGGGCTCAAGCCCTCCTCGCAGGGCAAGCGCGTCGCGTTCGACGGTCCAACCCGCACGGTGATCGACGGGCCGTTCGCCGAGACCAAGGAGGTGGTCGCCGGCTTCTGGATCTGGGACGTCAAGGACATGGACGAGGCGGTCGCCTGGGTGAAACGCTGCCCCAATCCCATGCCGGGCCCAAGCGAGATCGAAATCCGACCGGTCTACGAGATGTCGGACCTGCAGCCCTAGTCCGCGATAGGATCGCCGAACTCCCGGTCGCGCCGGCCCGTCAACCCTCCAGCAGATCGCGGATCTTCACCGCCAGCGCGTGCATGGCGAAGGGCTTGGTCAGCAACTCCATGCCGGGCGCCAGATAGCCGTTGCCGATCACCGCGTTCTCCGCGTAGCCGGTGATGAACAGCACCTTCAGGTCCGGCCGCGTCGCCCGGGCGGCGTCCGCCAGCTGCCGCCCGTTCATACCGCCGGGCAGTCCGACATCGGTGATCAGCAGATCGAGGCGCGCTTCGGACTGCAGGATCTTCAGGCCCTCGGCGCCGTCGGACGCCTCGATCGCCGCATAGCCCTGCTCCTGCAGCACCTCGACGATCAGCATGCGGATGATGATCTCGTCGTCGATCACCAGCACCTGTCCGCCGGCCCCCGCGTCGACCGTCGGCGCCGGATCGACTTTCTCGTCGGTCTCGGCCTCGCCGAAATGCCGCGGCAGGTAGATGCAAAGCGTGGTCCCCTTGCCGATCTCCGAATAGATCCGCACCTGGCCGCCGGATTGGCGGACGAAGCCGTAGGTCATCGACAGACCGAGCCCGGTGCCCTGGCCGAGCGGCTTGGTGGTGAAGAACGGGTCGAAGGCGTGGGCGATCACCTCCGGCGTCATGCCCGAGCCGGTGTCGGTGACGCAGAGCGACACATACTGGCCCGGCGGCAGCTCACGCTCGCGCGCGGCGCGGTCGTCGAGCCAGCGGTTGGCGGTCTCGATGGTCAGCCGGCCGCCTTCCGGGGCCATGGCGTCGCGGGCGTTGATGCAGAGGTTGAGCAGGGCGTTCTCGAGCTGCGAGCGGTCGACCCGCACCCCCCATGCGCCGCCAGCGCCGACCACCTCCACCTCGATCGAGGGCCCGACGGTGCGGCGGATCAGGTCTTCCATGCCGCCGATCAGGCGGTTGATGTCGGTGGGTCGGGGATCCAGCGTCTGGCGGCGGGAGAAGGCGAGCAGGCGCTGGGTCAGGGCGGCGGCGCGGCGGGCCGAGGTCTGCGCGGTCTCGATGTAGCGCTCCACCCCGTCCGGCCGGCCCTGGGCGATGCGCGTCTCGATCATCTCCAGGCTGCCGCTGATCGCGGTGAGAAGATTGTTGAAATCGTGGGCGATGCCGCCGGTTAGCTGACCGACCGCCTCCATCTTCTGCGCCTGACGCAGCGCCTCCTGGGCGACCAGCAGCTCCTCCTGCGCCTCCTTCTCTACGCTGACGTCCCGGCCGCTGCAGTAGTAGGCGTCGCCCAGGGGCGCCGCCGACCAACTGAACCAGTTGTAGCCGCCGTCCTTGCGGCGATAGCGGTTCTCGAAGCGCAGGATCGGGCTGCCGCCGACCAGTTCCTCGAAGCCTCCGCGGGTGCGCTCGGCGTCGTCGGGGTGCAGCAGCTCGAAGATCGATTGGGCCTGCACCTCGGGCTCGGTCCAGCCGAGCACGCTGGTCCAGGCAGGATTGACCCGCTCGAAGTAGCCGTCGGCCTTCAGCACGCCCAGCAGGTCGGAGCTGGTCTGCCAGAAGCGGCCGCCAACGGCGGATCGCTCGACCACCTGTCGCTCCAGATCGGCGTTGAGCGCCCGGAGCTTCGCCTCGCTTTCGCGCAGCGCCTCGTCGGCGCGGGTCCGCCCGGTGACGTCGAAACCTTCGACGAAGATGCCAGTGACCTTGCCCGCCTCATCGGTGGTCGGCTCGTAGATGAAATCGAGGAATCGCTCCTCGACGGGACCGCCGAGGGTGCGCGTGACGCGCACCGGCGTTTGCTCGGCGACGAACCGCTCGCCGGTCTCGTAGACCTTGTCGAGCAGTTCGAAGAAGCCCTGGCCCTCGATCTCAGGCACCGCCTCACGGACCGACTTGCCGATGAAGTCCCGCTCGCCCAGCAGCCGCACATAGGCGTCGTTGACGAACTCGAACACATGCTCCGGCCCGCTCATCACCGCGATGAATCCGGGCGCGCACTGGAACAGCCGACGCTGACGCACGATCTCGGCGGCCAGACGCTGCTCGGCCAGGACGTTCTCGGTGGTTTCGGTGCACACCACCAGCACCCCGCCCACGCCGCTGGCCGCGCGCTCGTCGTCGATGGGGCTGTAGCTATAGGTCCAGTAGACGTCTTCTCGCGCGCCATGGCGGGTGATCGGCACCAGGTGGTCGACGTTCCAGGTGGCTCCGCCGCCGGACATCACCTGATCGATCTGCGTGCCGATGATGTCCCAGATCTCGTCCCAGACCTCTCGCGCCGGGCGGCCGAGCGAGCTCGGATGGCGTTCCGCCCCGATCGATTCGCGGTAGGCGTCGTTGTAGAGGCAGGCGAGATCCGCGCCCCACCAGATGTACATCGGGTGGCCGGTGTTGAGCAGCAGGCGGACGACCGTGCGCAGGGGCTGCGGCCAGGTCTCCGGAGGGCCGAGCGACGACGTGGTCCAGTCGTGCGCGCGCATCAGCGCGCCCATTTCGCCGCCACCGCTCAGGAAGTCAGGCGTGGGGCGTTTCAGCGGCGCTTCTCCGTGCTCAAGCTTGTTATTGTTCATCTCCTGGGAGCGAACCGTAAGCTTCATCGCATGTTCAAACGCGCGGCGAAGCAGAAAAGCCTCCTTGCACGTCCACCCGCCGAGCGAACGACCACACGGGCTATTCGCGCTTGGCGACCGCTATGAGCAGGGCTTCCATTCGAGCCAGCTTCGCGCACATCACGTAGGGCAAGCCGACTGCGGCGCCCAAGAGGACGCACCCTGAGAAAGACACGGCGAGCACCGCCGGCGTCATAGAACCCCCAGGGCCTGCAGCAGTCGCTCGGGGGTGATCGGATAGTCGCGCACCCGGGCGCCGCAGGCGTTGTAGACCGCATTTGCCACCGCCGCCCCGGCGCCGCAGATGCCGGCCTCGCCGACACCCTTGATGCCCAGCGGATTGGCCTTGTCGTCCACCTCGGGGAGGAAATAGGCGTCCAGGTCGACGATGTCGGCGTGGACGGGGGCCAGATAGGTCCCCAGATCCTGGTTCTGCAGGCTGCCGTAGCGATCGTCGACGCGGTTGGTCTCGGTCAGCGCCGTGCCGACGCCCCAGATCATCCCGCCGGTGATCTGGCTGCGGGCGGTCTTGGCGTTGAGAATCCGGCCGCAGGCGAACACCCCCAGCATCCGGCGCATGCGCACCTCGCCGGTGACGGTATCGACCCCCACCTCCGCGAACTGGGCGCCGTGGGAGTAGCTGGCGAAGTCGCGGATGTCCGGCGCCGGCGACGACGAACCCTCCGCCTCCACCCCTTGCGGCGACAGGCGCGCGACCAGCGCCGACAGGGTCTCAGAGCGGTTCTCGGCGGTGATCAGGCCGTCACGGAAATCCACCGCCTCGGGCGCGGCGCCGAACAGCGGCGAGTTGGGATCGGCGACCGCCATCTCGGTCAGCTTGGCTCTGAGCGCCATGCCCCCGGCCAGCGCCCCGGAGCCGGCCGAAGCCGCGCCGAACTGGCCGCCGGAGCCGGGCGCTGGGGCGAAGCCGGAATCGCCGATCTCGACGATCACCTTGTCCATGGAGACGCCCATGGTCTCAGCGGCGATCTGGGCCAGGATGGTGTAGCTGCCGGTGCCGATGTCGGTCATCCCCTGGCGCAGGCGGATGATCCCGTCGGCGTCCACGCGCAGCGAGGCCCGCGCCGGCAACAGGAAGTTGCCCCGGATGCCGGCGGCCATGCCCATGCCGACCAGCCAGCGGCCGTCGCGCACCTGGCCGGGCTTGGGATTGCGCTTTGACCAGCCGAACTTCTCCGCCCCGTCGCGCATGCACTCGATCAGCTGTCGGGCCGAATAGGGCTGGCCGGTCTCGGGGTGCTTGTCCGGTTCGTTGCGAATGCGCAGCTCGATCGGATCGAGGCCGAGCTGGTCGGCCAGCTCGTCCATCGCCGCTTCCAGGCTCATCATCCCCGACGCCTCGCCGGGCGCGCGCATGGCGCTGGCCACGGCTACGTCGAGCAGCTGCAGCCGGTGGCCGGTCAGCCGGTTCGGCGCCGCGTAGAGGGCGCGGGCGAAGGCGGCGGCGCGCTCGATGAACGGCTCGTTGCGGGCGCAGTGGGTGGCCGCCATCAGCGCCAGGGCGGTCAGCCGCCCATCCGCCGTCGCGCCCAGGCGCACGCGCTGGACCGTCGCCGGCCGGTGGACGGTGGCGTTGAACATCTGCTGCCGGGTGAAAGCGATCTTCACCGGCATCTTCAGGTCCCGCGCGGCCAGCGCCGCCAGAGCCAGGTCCTCGTAGTTGGAGCCCTTGCCGCCGAAGCCGCCGCCGACGTAGCGGCTGAGCACATGCACCTTCTCGCGGTGGATCTGCAGCGTCTCGGCCAGCAGGTGCTGCGGGCGCTTCATCATCTGGGTCGAGGTGTGGACGATCACCGCGTCGCCCTCCCACCAGGCGGTGGTGGCGCAGGGCTCCATCTGGCAGTGGTTCTGGATCGGGGTGGAGTAGGTCTCGTCGAGCTTTACCGGCGAGGCGGCGAAGGCGGCCTCGAAGTCGCCGATGTGGGAGTCCTGGTCCTGGGCGGTCGCGACCGCCTGGCCGGCGTCGAAGGCGAAGTCGCCGGCGTCCTCGCGGTAGCGAACCTGCACCAGGCCGGCGGCGGCGTTGGCGTTTTCCAGGGTGTCGGCCACTACCAGCGCCACCGGCTGGCCGAAATAGCGGACCTGCGGATTGACCAGCACCGGATCTGCCACCGCCTGGCCCTGGACATAGGCCTTGGCGCCGGCCTCGCCCTGGCCGCTGGGCGGATCGAACACGTGCCAGACCAGCTTGACGCCCGGCGCGGCCCGAGCGGCAGCGTCGTCGACGCCGATCACCGCGCCGCAACCGATCGAAGCGGTGACCAGGGCGCCATAGGCCGGCGGCGAAGGCGTCTCGACTTCGTAAGCGTAAGGGGCCGTGCCGGAGACCTTCAGCGGCCCCTCGTAGCGGTCCACCGCCCGGCCGATGATCCCGGACTTGTTCTGGTTGACCGGATTGGGCTGGGCGTAGTCGGCGATGCTGCTCATCGGGCTTGGCTCCCTTGCAGAGCGTCGGCGATCACCCGCCGGGCCAGGACGATCTTGAAGTCGTTGCGCCCGCGCCCGACGGCGCCGGCGAGTTCGGCCTCCGCCGCGTCGGCCGGCGATGCGCCGGCGGCCAGCGCCGCCTCGGTCTTGCTCGCCCGCCAGGGCTTCAGCGCCACCGCGCCCAGGCTGATGTTCGGGCCGGCGATGGCCAGGCTGAACAGGCCGCCGGCGTAGGACGCCCGGTCGCGCACCTTGCGGTACTCCTGGCGGCCCTTCGGCGGCGGCGGCAGGATGACGGCGGTGACCAGTTCGCCAGGCTCCAGATTGGTCTCGTGCTGCGGCGTCTGGCCGGGCAGGCGGTGGATGTCGTCGACGCCGTGCTCGCGGGTCGCGCCGCTTGGCCGGACGGTTTCGACCCGGGCTTCCAGGGCCGACAGGGCGACGGTCATGTCCGACGGATTGACCGCGATACAGGCCTCGCTGGCCCCGAGGATGGCATGGCCGCGGTTCAGTCCCTCCAGCGCCGAGCAGCCGGCGCCGGGGTCGCGTTTGTTGCAGGGCTTGGCGGGGTCGTAGAAGTAGGGGCAGCGGGTGCGCTGCATCAGATTGCCGCCGACGGTGGCCTTGTTGCGCAACTGGCCGGACGCGCCTGACAGGATCGCCTGGGCCAGAACAGGATAGTGCGTCCGTACACGGCGATCAGAGGCGATGGCGCTGTTGCTGGCCATGGCGCCGATGCGCAGGCCGCCATCGGCGGTCTCCGAAATCTCCGCCAGCGGCAGGCGGCCGATGTCGATCACATGGCCCGGCTGC
>Ga0302279_10004574_pt1 | contig 16208 bp, 14 predicted proteins | sample III_Bog_N3_3_FD_194541 | JGI IMG/M metagenome (GOLD analysis project Ga0302279, IMG submission 194541) | Peat permafrost microbial communities from Stordalen Mire near Abisko, Sweden - III_Bog_N3_3 | ecosystem: Environmental > Terrestrial > Soil > Wetlands > Peat | place: Sweden: Abisko...
GTGAGCTTGGCCACACACAGGGTAAAGCCCGTTTCGGCCCTGCGTACAAGCCCTATTTTTCAGCGCGCCAATGGCCATCCTGCTCGCGCCCAGCCGCCAACCGGCGCCAGGGGGTGTGACCGGTTACGGGAAATCGCGTTTGAACAGGCGCCGGATATAGTCTATATCAGATCCTCGCCAACTGTAAATCGCCTGATCATCATCACCGACTACGAAGACTTCACCATTACCGCAGATCAGCCTGATCCAACAGTATTGGGCGTGATTAACGTCCTGAAACTCGTCGCCATGCAGGCAATCAAATCTCTGGCTCCACCGCGCTCGGTAGCTCGGCATCACCTGCATGGCGCGCGTCGGCCATAGCAGCAGGTCGCCGAAATCTGCCGCGTTCGAATCGCGCAGGGTGCGTTGATACTCGGCGTAGACGCGCGCGCTGGCCCGCAGACCTTGCTCGTCGACCGCGGTGTCGGTCCGCTTCGCTTCGGCGATCATCGCCTCGATCCGCGCCGGCGCCTCGTCGGGCGTGATCAGGTTGTCCTTTAGCTTGGACAGCCGGTTGCACATGACCTTCAGCGGGTCGCGCCCGACGCCGGTGCCGTCGTCGCCGCCGGCGAGGTTCATGCCTTTCAGGATGCGCTTGACGATGCGTCGGCTATCGTCCGCATCGAGGATGTCAAAGCCTGGGCGGAGGCCGGCGACCTCGGGTTCGGCGCGCAGTTGGCGCGCACCGAGAGAATGAAAGGTGCCGATCCAGGTTGGCGGGCGCTCGCCGCCAAGGCCCGCGCGGATTCGTCCCGCCATTTCCGCCGCAGCCCGATTTGTGAAGGTGACGGCGATGACCCGCGAGGCGGCAATGCCTCTCACGACGATCCGATAAACCACTGCGGCCGTCAATGTTCTCGTTTTGCCGGAACCAGCGCCTGCCAGTACCAGCGCAGCGCCCGGTTGCGTGGCCGCCGCGGTCTGGGCCGGCGTCAGCCCTTCGAGCACCGGGTGGACCATTTCAGCGCTGCCCCCGGTGCGCCATGCCGGACATCGCTCGCTGCAGCGCCGATGGTCCGCGATCAGCGCACGCCGCGCGATCCGCCCGCAGTTGCGCGAGGTGGGCTGCGGTCAGGTCAGCGTATGGCGCGAGCGGCTCGGCAAGCTCCTCCGGGCGGAGGACCTCGCCACGCGCCGCACCGACCCAGACGGTGACCGGGTCGCGCTCGTCGATTTCCTCCTGATCGCGAACCACCTGCGCGAAGAAGCTCATCAGCGGATTGTCCCAGCCGACGACTACGGTGACACCGTGCTCGCGCGCCGGAATGGTGATTCGGCTGCTCATGACGGGTTCCTCGCATCGCCGTTTCGGTCACTCTGTTGTCGCCGCCCGGTTTGTGAACGGGCTGTTGGATTCAGTCTGTCCACTGGATGTTTTCCTTGCAGATTTTTTGGAAACACCCCCCGGTCCGCAGCTCGGCGTCGGCGACACCATTGCCGGCGAGCGCCCCTGCCCGGCGCAGCGCGCGACCCGCGCTTGCGGGTTGCGGGATGCGCTGGGTCGGGGCGCCGCAGCCGGCAATGGAGCGAAGCGGTGACGACGACGCCGAGCTGCGACCCCAGTCGGTGCGCCGGCCGGCGTCAGATCCGATAGCCGCAGCGTCGCAGGTGTTCTGCGTAGCGGTCATCGAGGACGCCGGCGCCATGCGCGAGCTGGGCCAGGTTGAGGTCGCCGCCGAAGTTCACCTCCAGCGGCACCGGACCTGCAGCGCTCAGTGCGATGTCCCACGATTGGGTGCGGATGCCGGGCAAAAGCCTCGACGCCTCCTCCGCCAGGGTCATCAGCGAAAACCAACCGGGAATCGGTTGGCCGACGATCGGGCGGCCGGTATCGGGGTGGGTGCCGTTGACAATCATCTCGGCTCCAGTCCCCCGCACGACGCGACTCACCAGCCCGGTCTCTTGATCAATCGCGCCGAGCATGTTGCCTGGCCGCCAGAAATTGTCGGCTGGGTTCTGTCCGGTCGGGATTTTCGCGACAGCGGAATGAATGCGGGGCCCGTCCGGTGTCACCAGCAAAAGCACCCGGACGGACCAGAGCCGCGAGCCGAACAACTCTGCGACGTCCGGGTCCGGCTCAAGCCGGCGCTGGAGCAGATATCCCGCCTCCCTGGCCGCGAGACGTTTCGCCAGGTCCGCTGCCGACACCGGCTCGGCACCCATCAGGAGAACCTGATCTGTCGCCGCGTCGTACCGATCGGCGTTGACGACGGCTAGGCTGTACCTGCCGTCGATCGGCTTTGCGAACAGCGGATAGTGTGCGGGCTTGCGGAGAAACGCAGCGATGGCGTCGGCGCCGCCCAGGGTGTACGCAGCGCAGGCGTTGCGCGCCGGCTTCGTGATCGCAAGCAGCTCCGGCGTCAGCAGCCCGGCGCCGGTCATCAGGGTGTGGAACAGCAGCTTGTCGGCCGCTGTCGCATACCAGCCGGTGTCGTTGCAGGCGATGTGCATTGACTGCTGCGCCTGCTTGCCGACGAAGCGCCGTTGCTCCGCCAGGCCTAGCTCCCACAACTTGTAGTAGAAGTACTCGTTCGGCGTGAGCCGGCCTGGGCCGATCCGCAGCGCCACCACCTCGCGGAGGATCGAGGCCATCCGCCGACCGGCGGCGACGGCCGCTTGCAGGTTGCTCGGGAAGTCCACCTCGGGAATGCCGTTGAGCGCCGCGAAACGGCTGTCCTGTCCGGCGGCCGGTGCGCTGGCGCTCATCGGGTCCGGCTCCGCGCGGTTGCTGCGCTAAGCCAGGTGATTTTCATCGTCACGACCATGCCTCCTCTGGTTCGATGCGGCATGGCTAGCGGATGATTTGGTGAATGGAGCTTCGGATTGATCGCGGCCGGCCTGGTTCGCGGGCAGCCGTTCGCACACCGTCCGGTTTGTGCTTCACTTGGCCGCGAGCGATGGTCTTCGGGATCTGACCTGATTCACTGACATCCGCATCGAGCTGCACGCCTCCGACGCGGCAAGTGGCCGGCGCCGAGCCTGGCGGGTCGTCGCGGGCACGGACCTGTTCGGCCACTGGACGGCGCACGTCACCTTTGGCCGGATCGTTTCGCCCCAGGACGAACCCTGCGCTACGAGTTCGCGAGTCAGACCGCGGCGACTGCCTTCGTGCGAAGCCGACTGCGCCGACGTGCGACGGCGACCCGGCGGCTGGGGGTCCCATACCTCCCGGTCGACGCCTCACCTGCGGCCGATCAGCTTCTGGTCCTCACTGGGCTGCGACGCGTCGCCGGCACTCAGGAGCCAACCATCGCCCCCGACCGATGCTCGCCAACAGCTATCCCGCCGATCCACGGCGCGGCCGGGGACGCGCGCGCATTGCCGCCGCCGCGTCCTGGCCGCGCTTCACTGCAGACGTTTTGGCCGGCCCTCGATGGTGCCGGCGCGGCTTCGCAGGCCCCAGATCGTACGGGCCAGGTTCAGCTCGCCGGCCTTGGCCTTGGCGACCATGCCGTGGAAGTAGCCGCCCGGCGAGGACGTGAAGTGCCCGGCCGGCTTGGTCGACACGATGGCGAGGGCGATCGCCGCCTCTTCCCGCCCCATGGCCCCGCACGCCTCGCCCCATAGCGGCTGGGAGATACCGAGGTCGTGCCGCAGGGAGCCGGCGGCATCGACGATGTCGGGCCAGCACGGGGTTGAGGTCCGCAGGTAGGGCCGCAGCCGCGGCGCCAGTGTGATCAGTTCGTCCGTGTTGATCCGCAGCACCGTGCGGTTGTCCGTCCTCGCCGCCCGTTCGGTCCGATCCGCCTGCTCCGCCTGCTGCATCACCGGCGGGACCTGGTCTGGCACTGCCTGATCGGCCTGCGAGCTACTTTCTTCGGGAGCCGCTACTGTATCCTTGGTAGGATCAGTTGGTTTGTAGGTATATTGGTGGGGCCGGTATTCCGGCCCCTTGGGGTCGGAATCCACACTTTCCAGTGCCTCCTGGGCGGCTTGCGGCAGCAGACTTTCCAGCCATTCCCGCGCCTCAAGCTGCCGCCGCTCCAGCGACGCGACGCCGAATTCCAGCTCCGGCCCGCCCTCCAGCTTCGTCAGCGCGCGGCCAAGCCCCCTCGCCTCCTCTGCCAGACGCTGCCGGGCTGGGTCCGTGAAGCCGAGTTCGTCGGCGGTCTCCATGATCTGCGCCAGACCGTTGCGCGCGATCGTGGCCCGCCGGTGGAGCTGATGCACCCGCTCCTGCTCAGCCCGGCCGGCCGCGGCGGCAGCCTCGAACTCCGCCTGGCGAGCAGCCAGCGGTGTGAGGTCGAAGCCGTATGCCTCGATGATCCGCCCATCGGCCCCGCGCTTCCCGTAGCGCTTGCCATTCGGGCTGTCCCGCATGACGACAAGACCCGTCTCCACCAGCAGACGGTTCAGCGCCTTCGCCTGGGAGACGCCGAGGTCGAGCGCCTGGCGCTGCAACGCCGCTGATGGCCAGACGATCGGATGACTGCCTTCCACCCAGTCCTGCGGCCGGGTGAAGGTGAACAGCCAGTCGATCGCGTGCACGATCCGCGGGCCGAAGCCCATATGCGGTGCAGCCGCCTTGAAGGCGGCCAGGACCTGACCTGGCTTCTGCCCCCCCTGCCCTTCCGGCTGCCCGGTAAACCCCCGGGCCAGCTTGTCGGCCTCCAGCATGGCGGGCGACAGGCGACGCAATCCACTTGGCCCTTTGCACACGGCTCTCCCGTGCGCCTCTCGGGCGCTTTCATTTTCCATCGTGATCCTCTGCTCAGTTGGATCGCGACGGGCAAGCCTCTCCCGCGAACGGAAACGGCAATTTCCGCTTGCCTTTGAGGCGTCTGATGACTACGTTGAGGGTAGTGAATAGCCCCGGCCCGTAGTCATCAGGCCCATCGCGAGTTGCCACGAAGCCCGCCCGGCAAGGTGGGCTTCTGGCGTTTCAGGGAGTCTTCAGTCCGTTCTTAGCCTCCCACATCGCTGTTTCGGCCCCACTGTTCTCGCCGCCCTGTTTGCTAACGGGACCTGAAATCTCTGCGGCTACGCTGGCCCCCCCGCGCTTAAATCGTCGAACCAATCAGGGCGAACGGAGTCGGGGGAAACTGTATTTCCGCGTTCAGCGGTTCGAGGCCCTACGGCCCTGGGGCTGGCGAAACGGGAGATGATCGCTGCATGAAGGACACCTCTTGACCGCGTGACGCGCGACCGTTGGGACCCTGCTCGCAAACAGTGATGGCAAAGGTGATCGCCACGGGTTTGATCGGATGGCGTTGTCGGCCGCCGTCAGGTCGCGTGGCAGCGGCGCCAATTCGGCCCGGGCGGCGGCGGCGGGCACCGGCCGACAGACCGGGTGCTTGAGCAGCCCGCCCCTGTGTTCGATCATGTCGCGGTCGCCGACAGCGCGCAGAGCGCCCAGATCGGCCCAAGCAGCAAGTCGTCGGCGCCCATCACCTCTCTCCCGCGCTGCCATCAGCCCGGGTTAGCATACTTCCGTATGTATGGAAATACGACGCCTTACTGCTGCCCAAGCCACTTCGTGAGCAGCTCATCGACGAGCTCGGAGAGATCCTGGCCAGTCTCCAGATCCAGCAAGCGCCGCACGGCCTGCTTATGCGTCATCTTCCGCAACAATATCGTATAGCGGCTCCAGTCAGGGTCGCTGCGCTTTCCAGTCGCCGGTCTCCCTTTGGCCCCAGCAGCAGAGCCCGAAGCGGGAGGCGACATGGTCGGTTTTTCGGGTCGTCCCGGCACGATCGCCGGCGTCTTCCGGCGCGCTGATACGCCAGCGGGTTTACTCTGATCGGCCATAGATTGAGACCATTCCCCTTCCGGTGACCGCGCAGCCCCCCCGCCGTGCCGCGCGGAGGGTCAGCGGCGCGAGACACCTAAAGCGGCAGCAACCCCTGCCGCTTCTCCTTGCCACCACCATCGGCCAACGCCCCCACTTCCCCATCCGCGAACCGCAGTCGCAGCCGCGCCCCGGGCTGCACCGCCCCGGCAGAGGTCAACGGCCGCCCCCCAACGTCAGACACCAGCGCGTATCCGCGCTGCAGCACCGCCAGCGGCGACACCGCCTCCAGATGCGCCGCAATCCCCGCCAGCCGCCCCCTAGCCACCCGCAAGCACGCCAGCAGCGGCGCGTCGGAGAACCGCAGCAGCGTCCGGTTCCCCCGCTGGTGAATCCCCGACACGGCCACCCGCAGCGCGCCCACCAGCTTCGCGCCGCACAGCTCCAGCTCGGCGCGGCGGTTCTGCACCAGGTTGGGCAGCGCCACGATCAGCCGCACGCCGCGGTCCTGCACCCGCTCCCGGCACGCCGCGACCAACGCGGGAGCGTCCGGCAGGCGGCGTTCCACCCCGGCCAGAGCCGCCCGCCGCTTTTCCACCAGGTTGGGCAGCGCCAGCACCAGCCGCTCCGCCCGGTCGTCCAGCCGCTGCCGCGCCGTGCCCACCAGGCTCGGCAGGTCGGGCAGGCCGCGCTCGGCGCGCGATAGGCGGAACCGCTGTTCCTGCACGAGCCGGTTCAGCGCCCCCACCAGCCTGGACGCCCGGTGTTCCAGATCGGCGATCAGGTCGGACCGCGCCGGCACCGCCATCTCCGCCGCCGCGGTCGGCGTTGGCGCGCGCCGGTCGGCGGCGAAGTCGATCAGCGTGGTGTCGGTCTCGTGCCCCACGGCGGAGATCACCGGGATGCGGCACGCCGCCACCGCGCGGACCACGACCTCCTCGTTGAACGCCATCAGGTCTTCCAGGCTGCCGCCGCCGCGCGCCACGATCAGCACGTCCGGCCGAGGGATCGCGCCGCCCGGCGCCAGCCCATCGAACCCCCCGATCGCCGCGGCGACGCGTTCGGCCGCGCCCTCGCCCTGCACCGGCACCGGCCAGAGCAAGATCGTGCGCGGGAAGCGGCGCAGGATGGTGGTGCGGATGTCCTGGATCACCGCGCCGCGCTCGCTGGTGATCACGCCGATCACCCTTGGCAGCACCGGCAGCGCCCGCTTGCGCTCGGCTGCGAACAGCCCCTCGGCCGCCAGGCGCAGGCGCAGCATCTCGATCCGCGCCAGCAGCGCGCCGGCGCCGGCATACTCCATGCGCTCGACGATCAACTGGTAGGATGACCGCTCCGGATAGGACGATAGCCGCCCGGTGGCGATGACCTCCACCCCGTTCTCCGGCTTCATGCCCAGCCGGGCGACGCCGGATTTCCACACGATGCCGGCGAGTTTCGCGCCCTCGTCCTTCAGCGAGAAATACAGGTGGCCGGAGGGGTAGCGCTTCAGTTCGGTGATCTCGCCGCGCACACGGACGCGGCCGAAATTGCCCTCCAGCGTGCGCTTCACCGCTCCGGCGATTTCCGAGACGGTGTATTCCGGCACGTTGGAGGCGGGCGGCGGCGGGGCCAGATCGTTCATGGCGCCACCCTATGCTATGGCCGGGGCGAGCCGGAACAGGGGCTGGACCAGGGGAGCGTGCGGTGGTCGGGCTGTGGTGCCCGCCCGGCAACCCGGAGATCGCGAGAAGGTTCTGTACGATGGCTGCTCTGCGCCCACTACGGACGCACCGCTACTTGTTAGGTGTTCCCGAAAGCCGCCGTTCGCTATCTATTTCAGCCATATGGATTTTGAATAGATCGCTGCCGAGACCTCAACGTGGTGCCCCCAAACCGGCAACAGCTAATCCGACCAGAAGTCAAGCGCAGTTCGGTTGATCAGCGGTAGGGAGCGATCGTGTCGAGCGCTGCTCTAAGACCGTGGCGATCCGGTCCCGCGCCGTGCTCGACCTTCCAAGCCGCTACGCTGAAGGTAACGCCAAAGCTGTCAACAAGTTCCTGCAACACGGCCTGCAAGCGAGCGGTGTCGAACGGCAACCCCGCCAACTGCCAAGCGTTGGACGCAGCCGACGTCGGCAGCAGGAACTCGCCTGCAAAAGCACGAGCGCGAGCCTCAACGCCCGCGGGCATGCGGCTACGCAGCACCTCGACGGCGCTCAACGGATGATCGCCATCGAGCAGCAGATGACAAAGCTCATGCGCCAGAGTAACGCGAGCGCCGCCATTCGTGACGATGTCGCCCCGCTCCTTGCCGAGCCGCCGGCTTGACTCGTTGATGAAGGCGCCAGGCCCGTAATGTCCGCCGGCAATTGCTAGCCCATCGAAAGACCGTGGCTCAACGGCATCCCACCGGATATCGATCCCGATCGAGCCCGCGAGCTCGAAGATGTCAATCCGGTCGTTCGGCGCAAACTCGAGATGGCGCCGCAACTTGCGCGCGACTATCTCGCCCTGGCCGTGCGCCGGAATGGTCTGCGGCAGAAGGCCGATTATGCCACGGCCAAAGACGGAAAGTTCGTCGAGCCGGTGAGCGTCATGCCCGCCGAAACTCTTAGCGATCTCAATAATTCTGATGATCTGTTCGGTAGGAAGATCGCCCGCCATTCGCGCTGCTATCAGGAGGGGATCATCATCGTTTGCGGCGTCGCGGAAGCTAGCGGGAGCCTTGATCGCGCCACGTTCGATAAGCTCCTTGGCGACCTCCGGCTCGACGCCTGCGGACCAAGCGACAAGGTCGATATCGCCAATCTCATCGCGGCGCTTCCAGGCATCAACGACGCGATCCCACTTCTCAGGGGCGACATGCATCAAATGATCGGCGATCCGATCGCCGACCGCAGCAAGTTCGGCAGTCACGGCGTAGAATGGGAGCCTCCAGGACTCGCGACCAGTGTCGCAAATCATGCGATCGCCTTCGCGCAACATCCAAAAATGCGGAAGATCGAACATTCCACCAAAAGCGCGCGAGAGATCGTGCGCCTCCTCGAATGCGCTCAGAACTTCGGCCTCCTCGTCCATCAGCTCCTGCGGCTGGCTCTCCCAGCGCTCGCTGGCGGCTCGCGAGATAAGCGAGGGCCGTATGGGTGTTAGCCCAAACGGATAAGTCTGCCGGAGCAACAGCGGGCGCCAGAACTCGACGAGATAAGCGAATAGATCGTCGAGCTGAACCTCAATCGGCGTTGCATCATCATTGGCGAGAGGCCATCGCACCTTGCCATAGATCAAGATCGATAAGGCAAAGGTTAACGGCCGGTTATCGCGATCGACCGCCTCAAGGTTCAGCGAAAGAGGCGCTTCAGACGTCATTTGCCATGCAGCTCGATATAGTTTTCTGCCCAGACATCAAATTCTGTAACGCAATCATTCTCTGCTGCCATCTCGCGCAACTTCTCTAGCAGGCCTCGCCCCATTTTTCCACGATAAGGGTATCCGTGGTATGATTTTCCCCAATCGGTCGTCTCGGCGCGGTAGATGGTGCCCTCGTGGACGACGTGCAGCCGCTTGGGGAAGTTGATCGATCGGTCGCCGTTGCCGTCCGGGATCGCCCGTTGGAGGAGGCGCTGGTGGTCGGAATGGGCAAGGTTGTTGGGACAAAGCCCGACGACGCGCCGCGGGTCGTTCTCGGAGCGGAACTCAGGATACGGGTTGCGGCCGACATGCTTATGACGTCGATCGCCCTTGTCGTAGATCGGTCCGGTCTCCTCGGCTTGCCCCCTGCTCATAGTCCTCTCCACTAGCGCAAGCTGGCGCCACAGTCGACCGTCAGCCGAGCTTCGTGGCTCGCACCGATGGTCTCGACTCACCAAGAACCGGGGCAGTTGATTGGAATGGCGGCTATAGGCCGCCGCGTCCCGCGAACCGGAAGGGCAGCTATCGGCCCCTGTCTGCCATTGGGGTTCCTGCCCCAACGGTCGGACGCATTCCTGCTCCGTGCCGCAGCGTCGCCGATGGCGGCCAGCACTTCCAACGCTAACCGCGGTCGTGTCGCCGCCGCAAAGCAGAATGCCACCCGCTCTGCCGATCGACCCGACGTGAGCTTCAGGGTGGACCGCCGGCGCGAGTTCCACCGCTGAGGCGCGTGGCGGCCCGCGCCGGCGCGATCCCGAACGCTGGGGATGAACGATCATATCTCGACCGGCAGGCCTCGTTGAGGGCTTGCGCCCTGTGACGAGCCGGCCGGCGCCGCGGCCTTTGGGTGCGCTGCTGTGCGGCCGGCCGCTGGGGGATTGGACCATCGGGTCGTTGAGCGGACCTTGCCTTATTTAGCCGCAGCCGTCGTTTGGCCAAGGACTGCCAGGCCGAAGGTAATCGGTATCGGCTGTGCAGATTGTCAGCCGACTATGCGTTTGCGCGGCATTGGAGGTGGGGAGGGGCGCAGGATCAGGCCGTCATCGGTCAGTTCGATGTTCGCGCCGCGGTAGACGGCGTGCGCGGCAAGCAAGGACGGCCGGAAATGCGGCTTGAAGTTCTTCATCAAAACCGCACCACCTCCGAGTTGGGCTTTGAGCGCGACCCATCCGATTCGGACTTCCTGTTTCAGCGCCGGGAGACGCCACGCCAGCCACGTGTAGATGTCCAGCGCGGTCGGGCTGTCGCGCAGATCTACGATGGCGGACGGGTCCAGGACTACCGGGTTCCGCATAAGCTGCTCGTAGTAGCCTTGGGACAGCAGCACGCTTTCGATGAACCGCTTGTTGCCGCGCGCGTAACTGTATTCCGCCGCCTCGACCACTTGCTGGTTGAGGTAAAGCCCGCGCCCGCCGTTCTCTAGCGAGAACGCCACAGTGCAGACTGCCAGCCGCTCCGTCTGTTCACGGAGCATGCGCATGGGCTCGGAGCCATGAGGAAGCCCCATGCGCTTCAAGGCGTCGGACAGCGACTTTCCGATATGGATATGGCGTGACGTCCTGCGGATGGCCTCGGACTGCCAGTCAAGCAGCACCAGGCGGGCATAAGCTCCGAACGGGACGCCGATAGGTATTGCCTCGCCTTCCTCCTCTAGCCTGCGAACCCCCGGAGATACGGTCAGCGAGGCGTAATCAGTGCGGACGGTCCACCGCTTGGTCGGGTCCTTCAATTCCCGCCGCGGAAGCCCAGCGTGTGCCCAAGCTGCGTAGGCATAGGAGCGCAGATCCTCGGATTGTACGGCATCGACGTCGCCGAAAAGCGTCCCGGCGTCCTTCTCGGCGCGTGCGGCGGCTGCGCGGATGGTTCTGGCACCCCTGCGGCCTGAGAGAATGTCCAATGGGGTATTACGTCCATTCTCCTTCACGTGGTTGCTTGCCTCCTTCAGGAGGTCACATACGCCTCTGGCCTCGACAAGATCATGCACGGACCGACCGAATAAGTCGCCTTCCATTGCACCTTCCTTGCCTTGCTTCTGCATCACAACCATTACGACGACCTTTGATCGCTTTGGGCGCCTTTGCAATGTGCAGTTTGCCAGCCACGCGTTGGTGCAGATTGTCAGCCGAGAGCTAGTTAGGTTTTTATCTTCTTAGTATAGTGTTTAGCTGACAATCTGCATGGGATAAGCCCCGTAACCCATTGAAACATCGTGGGTCGGCCGTTCGGGCAGGCTGGCAATCTGCTCGGGATAACCGACCACCAGGCTGACAAACTGCACATTCGATGCGGGAGGTGCAGGAGGCCCGCTTCCCGTGACTCGGGCGGCTGGCAATCTGCACAGCGGCCTCGAGATCGGCGACTCGGGGCGGCTGACAATCTGCTCTTTTGCCGCCGGTCAGGCGACACGTGGTCGCTTGATCGATCCCGAGCTGGCGGCTGACAATCTGCACGGCTGGCAATCTGCACTGGGATGACCGCGGGCCTAGTTCATCCCAGCAAAAGCTTCACTCCTCAGGCGATGCGGGGCACGAGCGCGCGGGGTGGAAAGACGTGAGACCACGGAAGCGGCCAAGGCCGTGGCTGATTTCGCTGGCCTGCCAGAAAGGTAACACGCCTAGCGAAAGGTCCTTGCCGCGAGCCGGAAGTCGACATAGCGTGCAACGTATGCGGTCTGACCAATCGGGAGACGCGCTCAGGCAGCACCAACCCGGCGTCGCGCCGTCGTGGACGAACCCGAGCCTGCTACGTCCATTGTTATAACGGGGCTCGGCCTGGCGGCTCACGGCTCGGCCGTTGCTTCGACATGGCCGCGGTTCTGCCACCGCAGTAATGGTGGGGAGCGAAATTTCGACCAGGGCCGACATCATACGTATCCCTGCAGCCTCTCGGGTCCAGTGCCGGTCGCCCCATCGGATATTCCATATCCCCTCCCCTCCCCTGCAGGGAATGTAATACCGGGGTTTACTTTTGGCTGCGGATGTTGTGCCCGTCGTCGTCGCCGTCCGCCCCTAACTCGTTGGAGATTTCGGTTATTCGGTCCTTGATCGCGGCCAACCGCTCCTCCAGTCTTGCCGACTCGACCAATAATCTTGCGCGTTCGCTGCGCAATACGGACCGCTGCCCTTCGGACTCTAGGAGCACCTTAAGCTCAATCTCCCGCTTCCACGACTCGATCTCGCGGCGGGGAACGTCCGGCCTGACCAGCGACGCCTGTCGGGCTAGGTTGAACTGGTTTTCATCGAGGATGGCCAGTTGGTAGGCCGCCCCGTAATTCCGTGGCATCTCACCCTCAACCAGCCTGCCGTGGTCCACTGCGTCGGCGACGACGCGGAGCTGGTAAGCTACCTGTTTGCCGAACGGGAGTTGTGGCAAGATTATTCTCTCGAATGCTTGCGGATAGCGCTGCTTGGCCTCCCGAAGGTTACGCCCGATGGCTAGGAACTTGGCGCGGGCCTCATCCCACAGTGTCGAGATGACGGTGACCGCATGCTCCGGGCTATTGAACGCGACCACGGCGTTCGCAACCGCCTCGTCACGAGGCCGGAGTTGAGCTGCTCCGGGCCGCGCGTCCAGGGTCTCGACCTCGCCACGGCGCTCACGGACAACGGACTGCTTCAGTGAATAACCAGGAGCGGCCATAGCCTCAGACCCCAAGCATGTTGCGGACGAAGTCCCAGAGGGACTCGAAATCGTCGACGCCGGACGCACGATTCATCTCTAAGACGCCGACACCGACTTCGTGGGTCGTCTGAATGTCTTCCAGCTGCCGGATGGGAAGCGGGCAGAGTATACCGCTCTTGTTTAGCTTCCGCTGCGCCGCACGGAATGCCACGGTACCGAGGAGCGGCAGCTCGTCCTCGCTTTCTTTGGCGCGGCGCGGAACTGTTGCCCGCGAATTCGCGCGGTTTATCACATAGGCCGCCTTGATATGGCGCGACTTCAGAAAAGCCATCCATCCCATGACTGATTTGATGTCCGGCCGCCCGGTCGTGCTTGGGACGAGTACGAGGTCAGATTTGGCCAGCAGGGTCGACGTTGGCGTTGGCAAATATTCGACCGCGGTTGGGGTGTCCACCAGCACAATATCCAGGTCCGGAATCGCATCCACCTCACGGATAGCGTCGGCAATTTTTTCTAGGTGCTTGCCGACGAACTGGATGCGTGGAGCATCGGAAGGACGGAGATCCCACCAGTCTTTGGCGCTCTCCTGCATATCGGTGTCCAGGATCACGACGTTCATTCCAGCGTGGGCCGCGAAAACCGCGAGATTAACAACCGTTGTTGTTTTGCCGCTGCCGCCCTTTGGGCTTGCAACAGTCAGCCACTTTGGCCGTCGGCCGGCGAGTATCTGGGCAGGCGGCGCTGGCGCGGGGCCAGGCTCTGTCTTGGCACCAACCAACAACGATCTCGACATCCGATTCGCTCCGTGACCGGGTGTCTGTGTATCAAACCGTTAGCGGAATGCCAGTTTTTTCTGGCCACCGCCGCTGTGCGGTACGTTGACCAGCCAAAAGTAAACCCCGGTATTACATTCGGATTCTCACGACGCGCCGTGCGCAGCGCGAGGGCCGTTGGTGCTACTTGGGGGGATGTGTGAAGCCGGGGCCCCGACGCGCTTGCGGGCGATGCGGTGGTTGGCGGCGAAGGCCGGGCGCCTTGGGCCGGCTCTAGCCGCGGCTACCCGCCAGCGCTCCCGGCAATAGCCGAGCGCAACTACCTCGTGGCGACCACCCGCCCCTCATAGAGTACGAAGATCGTTTGGTGTGCCAACGATGGACAGCACCGAGGATCGCTATCTCTCCAGGATGTCCGGAACGAGGGGCCACTCGCGCACTGCACCGCTGTCAACCGAAAAGACACCGAACACGTCAGCCCCGTTGTTAGCCCCATCGCAGCCATCAATCGAGAAGGTCGCAATCGCGACCGACGGCACAACTCCCCGAAGCGTTCCACGATACACCCCCGATATAGGTCGATGTCGCATCGCGGATTGCTCTTCCTCAGGTGGTCCCGGACCGCCGGACCGCTGCTGACGTTTGCGCCGCAACCGGCAAGGCCGACCCCATTAACAGCGCGGCCATTGATAGGCACGCCGTGAGGAGCAACCGGACCGAGGTTCCGTGCAGCCCGGCTCTCGCCGTTCCATTACCGGTTGTCGGCGGCATAACTCACCTCGCGAGTTCGTCGCGCGCCGGACTCATAGCTCAGTCCCCCGCCATCCTCGATAAACCTCGTGTTTGATTTGGCAGGTCGATCCGCGGTCCACCGGACAGATCGGCCGAGGCATGGTGCCGTGGGTGATTTCGCAGGCGGCCCTACGGGTAGACACACTCCCACGGCTGAAGCCCGCGCCCGCAAGGGCGACCAGCATGGGAAAGCGGAATGAGCGCCGGCACGTTCTTGATTCGTTCGCCCCGAAATGGAATCCTGACCCGCATGCCCGGTGTGCGGCGTGGCCTTGCTGGAGCGACCAGACAAGCAGGCACCGGGGCGGGCAGGGGCGCCCCCCGGCTGGCGAATACCGCTTGGTCGGTAGAGCCGAACACAGCGCTGACCCGGTGCCCAGACGGGGGTAGCGCCCCTTACGCCGCGGCTTCACGTCACGACGGCAAAAGTCACCCACTCAAACACCGTGAGCGCGATGAGCGCGACCAAGAAGGCGGCCCATCCACGGACAGAAGCCCGCGCGTGCAGGGAGTAGGCCCCGAAAAGCAAGACCGGAGCCAGGAGCAGACTAATCATCATCCTTGAGTCATCCAAGCCGACGCATGGGTACTCGGTCGAAAAGCTGTCGGCGCGGCACGGGCCAACGGGTCGCGCGATGCCGGCCTGGCTCTCCGCATCACACAGCCCTGGTCCTCCATGACGAAGACGACGCCGCCTGACGGCGTCGAGATGGGCTTCAGGCTCAGGGCTGCCAGTTCCTGCGGCGGAATACCCGCGACCGCCTCCTGGGTGACATACCCATTGGTGCTATCCAGAGGGCACCACTTTGTCGGGCTCAACACCGGGAGTCCGATCTCCTGGACGATCGCGCCGAAACCGGCGAGGCCAAGCGCGGGCCAGGCAATCAGCATCAGCACCCACAATTTGCGCAAGAGTCCTCGCGCGATCGCCATCACAAGACCATCACGCCAGACGGCAACCGGATCGGTCGGCATGTTCGGCAACTCCCCCCTCGCGTTGTGGGCGACAAGCTGAGGCGTCGCTCTGCAAACGGGCAGTCGATTCAGCAGCCGGCCCCGAACGGCCGCGCCGCCGCGGAAAGCCGGCGATTATCCGCGCCAACCGGACCGCTCACGTCCCCGTGAGGCACGGTAATCCCGCCTTACCGTGCCCGACACTATCAAGAGACGGCAATTGCCACAATTCGACGGCGGATTCCGCACTCGTTCCCAGCCCGTCGTCTTGCCTTGGCCAGTGCGCTGTTCAAGGGGCATCCTGCGCATGCAGCGTCGCCCGGTGAAGCCGGCCGCGGCGCTGACCTCGACCGAGGTCCGGCTGCTGCTCGGCGCCTGTGGGGACGATCCCGGCGGTCGGAACGGGCTGCCTGGCCTGCGCGACCGCGCCCTGCTGCTGATCGGCTTCGCCGGCTGCCTGCGCCGCGGCGAGCTGGTGGCGCTCGATTGCCAGGACGTGCGCTTCACCGCCGAGGGCCTGATTCTGCGCATCCGCTACGCCAAGGGCGACCAGGAAGGAAGGGCGCCGATGTCGGCATCGCCCGCGGCACCGGCGCAGAGACCTGCCCGGTGCGCGCGCTGGAGACCTGGCTGCGCCGCGCCGGCATCGCCTACGGCGCGATCTTTCCCCGGCTCGCGCCCAGCCGGAAGGCTGTCGATTTGCCTTTCGCATTCCGCGCTTCAGTTGGTCCCTTTAGCCTAAATCCGGCAGTTGGTGATTGCACGGCTTGGCCGAATCGGCGGATTTGGCTGGGATGGGAACATCAGGGACATGTCTGGTGGTTCACCCGGAGGGTGAGCAACCTGCGGTTGAGGGCTGGTCGGCGATCGCGGAGACGTTCGCTGGCCGGGTTCATGTGGAATGGGAC
>Ga0302279_10004575_pt1 | contig 16197 bp, 14 predicted proteins | sample III_Bog_N3_3_FD_194541 | JGI IMG/M metagenome (GOLD analysis project Ga0302279, IMG submission 194541) | Peat permafrost microbial communities from Stordalen Mire near Abisko, Sweden - III_Bog_N3_3 | ecosystem: Environmental > Terrestrial > Soil > Wetlands > Peat | place: Sweden: Abisko...
CGAATCCACGAGATGACACGAGTAGAGAGGAAGGCTCCGATTTGGCCCACATCTCGGTTAGTTGAGTAGCACGAGCGCGGTCCCGTCTTTGCCGCAGAAAGCGGCGTTGCCCTCGAAACGGTCCCCGCACGTCGGGCAAATCTTGCCCCGCGGGACGGCGGCGGGCGACAGGCCAGTGGGCTCGCGGCTGGCGTGCAGGGCGTAGGGGACGAGGTCGTCGCCGTCGTGTGGGCAGGTCTTCACGCCAGGGTCGAAGCCCCGCTTGCACGTGGGGCAGATGCTCCCCGGAGCCCCGCCGCCGAGGGCGTCCTCCGGCCCGTGCAACGTCGCCAGTCGGTTGGCGTCGTTCGGACAGAAGACCGTGCCTGCGGGGTACTCCCGCCGGCACGCCGGGCAGATGAGCCTGGTTCCCCCCGCCGTCGCGAGGTCGGCCGCGCGGGCGATGCTCTCCTGGTGCGCGCGAACGGCCGCCGCGTGCTGCTCGGCTCGCTCGCGCCGTCGCTCCTCTGCGTCCCGCATGCGCTCGGCGTGGCGCTCCTCGGCCTCGCGCGTGAGGGCCGCTTGCTTGCGGGCGCGGACGGAGCCGATGATCCCCACGACGAGGAGCGCGACGGCCATCGACACCACGATGGCAATGAACGCGATCCGGCGCCGCTGCGACCCGTCCTGCGCCTTGGCATCACCCCCGCCGATGGAGCTCGTAGCGATGACCGCGACGCTGGGGGCGTCGCTCTCGCCGGCGTCGTTCAGCCCCGAGGTCGCGAGGAGCTCGTCGTAGCGCGACGCCGAGACGATCTCGACCGTGACCTTCGCGTTCTTGCCGGCCGCGGTGGCGACGACCGAGAAGGTGCCCTCCGTGGCCTCGGACGGGACGGTGACCTTGCCGCTCGGGTCCATGCTGGCGCCCGTGGCCGCGGCCCCGTCGGCCGTCCACGTCGTCGGCGTGTGCGTCGAGCAGCCGTTCGCGTCCACGACCACGGCGTGGAACGAGAACGAGTCGCCCGCCCGGAGGAGCTTTCTCGACGGGCGGACCTCGAGGCGAACGGGATCGCCGGGCGACGCGCAGCGCGACGAGTCGACGACCTGCGCGGTGGGCGGCGGCTTGACCGGGGGAGCCTGCGTCTGGGTTGCCGTGGCCGTGGGGGCCACGGCCGCCGGCACGTCCGCGACGACGGCGTCGAACGACCGCGAGCGCTTCACGTCGGCGATGCAATGCCCGCCCTCGAGGGTGCTTTCGTAGCGGCCCGTCTCCACGAGGTCGATGTGCGTGTCGGTCGTGGCGACCACGAGCGTGTTGAGGCCGGCGTGCCGCGGGTCCGCGGCCGGCGTCGTGCAGCGCGTGCGCCACGAGCGGCCCGACGGGTCGCGCGAGTGCGACTCGCGCGCCAGCGTGGGCATCTGGTCGTAGCAGGTGTTCGTGCGGTAGACGCGCCCCGCGCCCACGATCGCGAGCTCGTCGCCCTCCACGCGGATGTTGACGACCTCACCGCCGCCCGACGTCGCCGACACCGGAGGCGGGCCGCACGCGGCGACCCATTTCTGCACCGAGTACTCCTCCTTGAGAGGCCCCTGCTTCCACTTGCCGTCGAGAGGCGAGTCGGCCCCGGCGCGGTGGACGTGGATCCACGACAGCGCCACCCACGCGAGGAGCGAGAGGAGCGCGATGCGGCCGGCGCGGCCCATGCAGCCAAGGCAGCGAGCGCGGAGGAGCGCGGTGCGGGTGATTGAGAGAGCCACGGCCTTCGCGGAAGTAGCGTAGCAGACCGCGGTCAACCTCCTGGCCCCAAAAAGGAGCAATCTGGGACCCGTATGTTAGGCTCGTCCGCGGTCATGATGAAGCGTTCGATGGGGGCCCTCTTGGCGCTGGCGGCGGCCGGGGGTCTTTGTTCCTTCACGAAGGTCGCGGAGGCCCAGAACATCCCGTCCTCCAACGGCTCCGGGATGGATACCCACCTCTTTCGTCCTGCCATGGACTCGAAGGGGCTCTTCACGACGAACGGCGCCGACATCCTGGCGAAGAACGACTTCAGCTTCGGCCTCGTCATCGACTACGGCGACAAGCTCCTGCGGGTGCCCAGCGTCGGCCAGCAGAGCCCCCAGCTCATCAACGACTCTTTCCAGGGGACGCTGCAGGCCAACTACGGGCTCGCGAACCTCTTCGTCGTGGGCATCGACATGCCCGTGAACCTGATGACGGGCGACTCCCAGGTCCTGGCCGACGGCATGACGCCCGCCGTGGGCGGGTGGACGTCCGCCCAGCTCAACTCGCAGACGGTCGGCTTCATCGCGGCCCATGCCAAGTGGCGCATCACCCGCGTCGAGCGGGGGATCGGGCTCGCGCTCGGGATGCAGGTCGGCGCGCCGTTCACCAACGCGCCGCAGAGCGCGGGCGCCGATCCCGGGGTATTTTACTGGCCGCAGGCGATCATCGAGAAGCGCTTCGGGTCCAACGGGCAGGTGAAGATCGCGCTCAACGGCGGCTACCGCGGACACCCCGCGAGCGGCACGGAGCTCCAGCTCAAGGACGGCAAGTACATCGACGGGAGCTTGCTCACCTACAGCGGCGGCATCGCCGTCCGCGTGATCGCGCCAATGGACCTCATCGCCGAGACCTACGGCACCTACCTCCTCAGCGATGCCGACAGCGGCGTCCGCATGTCGAACGAGGTCGTCGGGGGCATCAAGCTGTTCGTCGAGCGCAACTCCTACCTGATGCTCGGCGCCGGCTCGCGCTACACGACGGGCTTCGAGGCGGCGGATTTCCGAGCGTTCATCGGCTTCATCTTCGAGCCGTCGATCGGCGACCGCGACGGGGACGGTATCAAGGACGACGTCGACCAGTGTCCCGACGAGCCCGAGGACTTCGACGGCTTCAAGGACGAGGACGGCTGCCCCGATCCCGACAACGACAACGACGGCATCCTCGACGTCAACGATCGCTGCATCAACGAGCCCGAGGACCGCGACGGCGATCAGGACGCCGACGGCTGCCCCGAGGGGAGCGACGGCGACCGCGACGGCGACGGCATCCTCGACTCGAAGGACAAGTGCCCCGACGAGCCGGAGGACCGCGACGGCTTCCAGGACCACGACGGCTGCCCCGATCCGGACAACGACAAGGACGGCATCCCCGACAAGACGGACGCCTGCCCGAACGACCCCGAGGACAAGGACAACTTCGAGGACGCCGACGGCTGCCCCGACCCGGACAACGACAAGGACATGATCCCGGACGTGAAGGACAAGTGTCCGAACGAGCCGGAGACCTACAACGGGTTCGAGGACGAGGACGGCTGCCCCGACAAGGGGAGCGTCATCATCCAGGAAAACAACATCATCATCCTCGACAAGATCAAGTTCAAGAAGGCCTCGGCCGAGATCCTCCCCGAGTCGGACAAGATCCTCGACGCGGTGGCGACGACCATCACGCACCACCCCGAGTTCGTCCTCATGGAGGTCGCCGGGCACGCGGACGAGCGCGCGACGGACGAGTACAACCTGCGGCTGACGCAGGACCGGGTGAACTCCGTCATGGCGGCGCTCATCCAGCGTGGCGTGGACAAGTCGCGGCTTCGGAGCAAGGGCTACGGGGAGTTCTGTCCGGAGGATCCGGGCCACAACGAGGTCGCGTGGGAGAAGAACCGCCGCGTCGAGTTCAAGATCGTGAAGACCAAGGACGGCCCCACGGGGGTCGAGCTCGGCTGCGCCAACGCGACCTCGCACGGCGTCTCTCCCGAGCCCGTGCCTTGACGCTCCTGACGTCCGGCACGCGAACGGACCCCGTCTCCAGCGGCTGAGCAGAAGCGCACCCCTGCGGGGTCTCGCGTGAGATCAGCCCAATGGAGGCCAGCGGGGAGGCTGGGGTGGGGTTCTCTCGTGTGCCCCGCGCCGTGATCTAGGGCGCGGGCTCCAGGTTCTTCAGCGTTTCCGTGCAGGTGCGGTCGCTCTGCCTCTTGCAGAGCGCCTTGAGCAGGCGGACCTCGTCGGCGGTGCCGCGCTTGGCGAAGACCCTCGGCTCCAGCATGTCTCGCGCCTTCTGCCAGTCGGCCGGGTTGTCGGACTTGGCGAGGTCGAAGGCGGTCTGCTTGGCAGCGGGCGGGGGGCGCGGAGGCGCCGTCGTCGGGGCCGCGGTCTGGGGCGCGTCCGGGGGCTGGTGGACGGGCGGCTGCGGCGCGGTCGCCTTTCCGGCGTCCTTCGGCTGCGCCATCACCGGGCCGGGCTGCAGGAGCGACAGGCGGTCGCTCGCGGTGCTGCGAACCTGCGGGTCGACCGTGGCGCTCTCGGCGACGCGCTCGAGGAGCGAGCGCTTCGTCTGCATGTCCTGCTCGCCGTCCGCGCGCAGGAGCGTCATCGCCGCCCACTTGAACTCCACGTCCCGGAACTCCTGCGTGCCGCGCGCGGGCGAGGCGTCGGCCAGCTTCGAGACGCGCTGGTGGGCCGTCTCGCAGTCTCCCTGATCGCAGAGACGCTTGGCGTCGAGCACGGTCGTCGTGTCGGCCGACGGCGGAGGGAGCGCGCCCGCGGACTCCGTCGGCGCGGGTGCCCCGACGGGATCGGGCTTGCCCGTGGGATGCCAGTAGAACCACCCGGCGACCGCGATCCCGACGACGGCCCCGAGGATCACGTACGGCGCGAGGCTCGCCCGGCGCCGCTCCCCTCCCGTGATCGAGCTCGCCGTCCGGTGGCTGATGGCGGCGAGCTGCTGGCTCTCGGTCGCCCCGGCCCGGAAGATCTGGCCCTGACCCACGAATTTGAACTTCACGTCGCCGAGCTCGATGATGTCGCCGGCCTCGATGATGCCGCGGCGCAGGTCGGCCCCGTTGAGCCGCACGCCGTTCGACGACCCCTTGTCGACGATCTCGAAGCGTCCCTCGCCGAGCGCGTGAACCTCGCAGTGCAGCCGGGACACCGAGTTGTGGTTGACCGAGATGGTCGCCTCCTCGGCGCGCCCGATCGTCAGCCGCTCGCCCGTCAGCGGGAACTCGGCCCCCGGCGTCGGCCCGGCGAGCATGATGAGCCGGTTCGGCTGCGAGAGGAGCGTCTCCAGGCCGGCGACCTGGGGCATCGTCGCCTTCAGGTCCTCGCTGTCGAAGGCGACCGCGGAGTTGTCCGTCTCGGAGGTGACGTCGTCCTGGAGGATGATCCGGTAGTCGCCGATCTGGATGAGATCGCCGTGCGCGAGCTCCTGCGTCTGCGCGACGCGCAGGCCGTTGATGTACACGCCGTTGTAGCTGGTCATGTCCTCGAGCACGTACGAGACGTCCGAGTCGCTGCCGTTGCTCTTCTGGAGCTTGGCGTGCTCCCGGGAGACGTTGCGCTCGGTAAGCCGGATGGAGTTCCCCTCCTTACGGCCGATCGTGTAGTCGTCCCGCGTGAGCGGCACGACCGTGCGCTTCCCTTCGTCGTCCTCGATGACCAGCTTCCACATGGAATAGCGTTCGATGAAGTCTAACTACCTGTCCTATTCGAACGCAACGGCATGGTTCCGTCGTTCGCTCGGTTCCCGACTCGCAGCGAGAGCGATCTCTCTCTTGCTCTTTTTGGCTCTTGCTGGTTCGGGCGCCGTGATCGGGTGCGCGAGCACGTGGACCGGGTCGGTCGGCGCCGTACTAGGCAAGGGAAAAATCGACGGGCGCGTCTTCGTTCGCGACGCGCCGCCGGACATGGCGGCGGCGAAGGCGGGCGTCCGGATCGGAGACGAGCTCGTCGCGGTGGACGGCACGCCCGTCGTCGCGATGTCGCCCGCGGACATGCACCGCGTGCTGGCGGGTCCCGTCGGTAGCAAGGTCAAGCTCACGGTCGACCGGGGTGGCGAGAAGCTCGAGCTCACGGTCGAGCGAGGCCCGCTGCGCGAATAGCGGGCGGCCTCGCCACTGTTGACGCATTTCGTCACGGCTCGGCTTGACGCATGTATCACGGCTTCTTACGTATCACGGCGTGACACAGGAAGTCCCCAACACGCCCCGCGGCAGCAAACCCTCGTTTGACCACCGGGAAGGCGAGCACCGGGAGAGCACCAGCTCCTCGGATCCCGCCAGCGACTTCAACGCGAGGAAGGAGCGCGTGCTCCATACCCGCGTCCCTGCCGTGCTGGAGCGAGAGCTGAAGAGGTTCGCGGACAACCTCCGCGTTCCGGTCTCCAACCTGGTGCGGGCCATCCTCGAAGACGCGCTCAACGTGGCCGACGCCGCGGGAACCAGCCTCGAGGAGCGCCTGAAGAACGCCGCCAAGACCATCGAGCACGAGCGTGAGCGCCTGAAGAAGCGCGTCCACCTCGACCCGCTCGCGGGTGTCTTCGCCTTCCAGGATGTCACGCTGGCCCAGCCCGCCATGTGCGCCAAGTGCGATCGCGAGCTGCAGCGAGGCACCCGCGCCCACCTCGGCATGAGCGAGGGGCCGAAGCGGGGGCCCAACGTCATCGTTTGCGACGCGTGCTTGCCGCGCGTCTGACTGTCAGCCGACCACACTTCAGGAGGATGCCATGACCGAACAGGACACCAAGACCACGGACACGTCGAACGAAGAGCCCAAGACCATCCTTGGCGCGTTGCTCGACCTCGGCGCGGCGTGGGCCGCCCACGGCCTCAACGCCGGCAAGCTCTCTCTCGAGAACAGCGCCCGCGCGCTCGACAAGACCGCCAAGGTGCTCGAGAACGCCGCCCGCGACTTCGAGAAGAAGAAGTCCCGCCACAGCGCGGCCTAGGCTCTCACTCCACGCGCTGCGGCTCGCCCTCGGGAAGCGTCTTCACGAAGGCGTCGGACGCAGCGCGTACGCGGACCTCGTCACGGCCATCGAACGTGAGCTTGGTGCGGTAGGTCGGGTCCGTCCATTTCGGGTAGGAGCCCACGTCGACGTCGGGGAAGGCCAGGACCACCCGGTCGAGGAGCGGCTTCAGGTCGCCCTCGTCCATCTTCGTGTAGACCGCGCGCGAGACGAACGCGCGGTCGTCGCCGATCTTCGTGGCGAGCACGGGGATCTTCATCGCGAAGACCTCCGGGATACCGGGCATGACCCACGTGTTCTGGATGCGAACCGTCGGCCACTTCATGGCCTCGGTCGTCTCGAGCGCCGCGCCCGAAGGAATCAACGCCATGCGGAGGTGGCCTTCGGTGCAGCGCTCTCCGTAGTGAGCGCGCAGCATGGAGGCCATCTCGGCGCTCTCCACGACCGGAACGTCGAACGCCTTCGCCACCGCTTCGATGGTCACGTCGTCGTGCGTCGGCCCCACGCCGCCGGACGTGAAGAGCCAGTCGTGGGCGCGCGCGAGCTCGCGCACCTCGCGCGCGATCGTCTCCACGTCGTCGAGCACCATGACGACGCGGCGCAGGTGGATGCCCATCTCCCGCAGCTTCCTCGCCAGCACCGCGAGGTTGGCTTCCTCCACCTTGCCCGACAAGAGCTCGTTGCCGATGATGAGCATGGCCGCCGTCTTCGCGGCTCGTTCCGTCATGCCTTCACGATAGCGTCATTGGCGACGCTTTGTCGCGGGGACGGGCTCGCCGTAGTAGGATCGGTGTATGCCGAAGGTTCTTGTGGTCGAAGACTCGGCGTCGGTGAGGGCGTTCGTTCGCGCGGCCCTCGAGGACGAGGCCTTCGCCCGCATGCTGGGCGGCTGCGAGGTCGTCGAGGCCTCGTGCGGGTTCGACGCGATGCGGCTGCTCCCGCGCGGTCCGTACGACCTCATCATCACCGACATCAACATGGCCGACATCAACGGCCTCGAGCTCATCCACTTCATCCGCAAGTCGGATCATCACCGCACGACGCCGCTCGTCATCATCTCGACGCAGACCGGCGAGCGAGACGTCGAGCGCGGCCTGTCGCTCGGCGCCAACGCCTACGTGCGCAAGCCCTTCACGCCCGAGGCCCTCCGCGAGACCTGCGGCAAGCTCCTGGGGCTCGCGGCGGACGCAGCACCGAAGCCGGCAGGCGGGGGCGCCCCGTGATCGCCATCGAGACCGGGACCGAGACTCGCGGCCGATGACCGACGGCGGCGGGCGCGGCGACTCTCCGGCCGACAAGGCCCGCGAAGACTTCTTCTCCGAGGCGCAGGAGCTCGTCGACGGCATGAGCCGCGATCTCGTCCTTCTGGACGAGCGCTCGCGCCAGGGCAAGAGCGACCCCGAGCTCGTGAACGACGTCTTCCGCGCCGTCCACACGCTGAAGGGGCTGGCGGGGCTCTTCGGGGCGGCCCGGATGTCCGCGGTGTCGCACGAGCTCGAGGACGTCCTCGACGATCTGCGCCTCGGCAAGATCGACCTGACGACGCGCGTGCTCGATCTGCTCTTTCAGTCGGTGGACCTGTACGGCCGCCTGCTGGCCGCCGAGCGCGGCCATGGGCCCGAGCCCGCCCCCGAGGTCGAAGCGCTGCTCATGGCGCTCGGAAGCATGATGGGCCAGCAGGGGGGGCAAGGGGCGAGCCCCGCGACCCAGTACGATCTCGACCCGAGCATCCTCGGCGTGCTCACCGAGTACGAAGAGCACCGGCTGCGAACGAACATCCAGTCGGGGCTCTTTCTCTTCCGGATCCGGGTCCAGTTCGCGCTTGCGACCATCGACTCCGCGCTGGAGGAGCTGAAGACCAAGGCCCGCCCGCACGGGGAGATCATCACCTACCTGCCCACGGGGAGCGCGGGAGACGCGGAGTCGATCGAGCTCGACATCCTGCTCGCCAGCGCCGCGACGCTGGACGTCCTGCGCCAGGCCATCGAAGGGCCGAACGTCGCGATCGAGGAGATCCGGCGTCGCACGGCCCTCCTGGATCCGGGCAACGCGCCGTCGCTGCCGGCGCCCGCGCACCACTCGCTCCCTCCGCCCATGTCTCTCTCTCCGCCGACGGCCGGGGAGTCGCCGGCGACGGTGCACCCGTCGGCCCTCGCGAGCGACCGTCCGGCGCCCGTCACGTCCCCCTCGTACGCGCCGGGCGGGCTCGACCTCTCGCTCCGCTCCGTCAGCCAGACCGTCCGCGTGGACATCCGCAAGCTCGATCACCTGATGAACATCGTGGGTGAGCTCGCCATCGTGCGCGGCGCCATCCTGCGCCTCACCGATCGCGTGCGCGCGAACCCCGACCGCGTGGATCGGGCCTTCGGCATGCGGGATCTCGGCCTCGAGCTCCACCGGCTCCACCGCACGTTCGACCGGCACCTCACCCAGATGCAGAACGGCATCCTCGAGGTGCGCATGGTGCCCCTCGGCCAGGTCTTCGAGAAGCTTGCGCGGGTCGTGCGGCAGATCTCGCGCGAGCACGACAAGCACGTGAACCTCGTCATCACCGGCGCGGAGACCGAGATCGACAAGCTCATCGTCGAGGAGCTGTCGGACCCGCTCATGCACATGATCCGCAACGCCATCGATCACGGCATCGAGACGCGCGAGGTCCGCATGGCGGTCGGCAAGCCGCCGGTCGGCACCATCGCGCTCAACGCCTTCCAGAAGGGAAATCACGTCGTCCTCGCGGTCGAGGACGACGGCGCGGGCATGCGCCCGGAGCTCATCCTGTCGACGGCGGTGAGGCGCGGCCTCGTCTCCGCCGAGGAGGCGAAGGAGCTGTCCCTCCGCGAGGTCTACAACCTGGTCTTCCTGCCGGGCTTCACGACCAAGGAGCTTGCGACGGATCTGTCGGGCCGCGGCGTGGGGATGGACGTCGTCAAGACGAACATCGCCAAGCTGGGCGGCATCGTCGACATCACGAGCGAGGTGGGCATCGGCACCAAGATGACGATCACGCTCCCCATCACGCTCGCCATCATCAGCGTGCTGGGCGTCGAGGTGGCAGGCCACTCGTTCGCGGTACCGCTCGCCAGCGTCGAGGAGGCCATCGCGCTCGACGAGAGCCTCGTCCGGAGCTTCGAGGGCCGCGAGGCGATGACCCAGCGAGGCGCGACGCTCCCCATCTGCAGGCTCGCGCGGCTCTTCGGGCTGTCGGAGCAGGGGCCCGGTGAGCCGGACCAGGCGTCCCCGTCCATGCACGCGGGTCCGTCGCCGATCGCCGAGGCCCGCGCGCGCCGCAGGCCGCAGAAGCCGTGCGTGGTCATCGCGAGCGTGGGCGAGCGGCGCCTCGGCTTCGTCGTGGATCGGCTCATCGGCCAGGAGGACATCGTCATCAAGGCGCTCGGTCCGTCGCTCAAGGGCGTCCGCGGGCTCGCCGGGGCGACGGAGCTCGGCGACCAGAGGGTCGGGCTGGTCCTCGACGTCGCCGCGCTGATGGAGGAGGTGCTCGCGAGCGACAAGGAACGCCTCCTCGCGCACGAGGGGAGAGCCTGATGCCGGCCACGAACCGACGCGGCATGACGGGCACGGGCCCCGGAACGGCGATGCGCCGCGCGGCCGATCTCGGGCGCCGGACGGAGTACCTCGCCTTCTCCCTCGCGGGGGAGGCCTACGCCGTACAGATCGCGCACATCGCGGAGATCCTGAAGCCTCTGCCCATCACGTGGGTCCCCCGCGCGCCGAGGAACGTGGTCGGCGTGATGAGCGTCCGAGGCCGGCTCGTCACCGTCATCGACCTGCGCCGGCGCCTGTCGCTCCGCGAGTCCCCCATGGACCGACGGACGCGCATCCTGCTCGCCGATCTCGGCGCCGAGGGCGCGTCGTCCGGTGGCCCTCACCAGCCCCACCAGAGCGAGCAGATCGGCCTTCTCGTCGACGAGGTCATGCAGGTCTACCGGCTCGCCGAGAACGAGATCGAGCCCCCGACCGTGCTGGGCGGCGATCAGCCCGCGCACATCCGAGGCATCGGCCGTCCCGAGGGAGCGCTGCTCATCCTTCTCGATCTGCGCCCTCTCCTGGCAAGCTAGCTCCCGAGACCCACCAAGGCTTTCATGCGTCCCCACCTCCATCGCCAGCGGCACGACCCCACGAAGAGCCTGGTCGGCTTCGTCGTGGGCGACGTGCACTACGCCGTGCCCATCGCGTGCGTGCGGGAGATCTGCAACCCGATGACGCTCGTGGCCATGCCGCGCGCCCCCGCGGCGGTGATCGGCGTCGCCGACTACCGTGGGGACGTCGTGCCCGTGGTCGACGTTCGTGCGCGGTTCGGCCTTCCGCCGCTCTCGCAGACCCGGCGCACCAAGTGGATCCTCGTGGGCGTGCGCGAGCACTTCCTCGCGCTCGTCGTCGACGCGGTGACCGAGGTGTTCGGCACGGGAGGCGCCGAGCTGCGCCCCTCGCCGCCTCTCGGCGCAGGCGACGAGACGCGCGGCATCGCCGGCGTCACGAACCTGGGGGACGCCCTCGTCTTCGTGCTCGACCCCGGGCGCTTCGCCGAGCTCACGGTCCCCCTTCTCGGGCAGCTCGAAGCGGCGCGCGGGGGCGCGCCGGCACCGCACGCGCCCCTCATCGCGGGCAAAGCTCACCCGTGAGCTCGGAGTCGGCCGCGGTCAGGCTCCTGCTCGAGCACACCGAGCCCGAGTCCCGAAGGCTCGGAGCCCAGCAGGTGAGTTACCTCCACGGCCGCGAGGGGGCCGAGCTTCTGCGGCAGGCCCTCGCGGACGAAGACTGGCGCGTCCGCAAGGAGGCCGCGTCCGTGGCGGCGAACATGGGCTCGCGCGAGGAGGTCCTCCGCACGCTCGTGCTCGCGCTCGACGAGAAGGAGAACATCGGCCTCCGCAACGCGGCCGTCGAGGCGCTCGTCGCGATCGGCACGGAAGCCGTCCCCGCCGCCATCCTCGCGCTCGAGACCCTCGACGCCGACGGCCGGAAGCTCGCCGTCGAGGTCCTCGCCGGTGTGCCCGACGCGCGGGGAACGGAGGCGCTCGTCGGCCGCCTCCAGGATCCCGATCCGAACGTGCGCTGCGCCGTGGCCGAGGCGCTGGGGAACGCGTCGGCCGCGGGTCATGAGGCTCGGGCCAGCGCCGTCTCGGCGCTGACGGCGCTCGTGCTCTCGGAGGTAGAGACCCTCGTGAAGCTCGCGGCGCTGGGAGCGCTGGCGCACCTGGGCGCCAAGCTCCGCTGGTCGATGCTCGCGCCCCTCGCGTCCAACGTGACCCTTCGGCGGCTGGCCTTCGCGGCGGCGGCGCGGTCGCAGGAGAGGGAGGCGGTCGTGGCGCTGGCGCTCGCGACCGCCGATGCGTCTCCGGCGGTGTCGATGGTCGCGCTCCTCGCGCTGGTCGAGTGCCTCGTTCTGGCCGAGGCTCCGGAGCTCGTCCAGGCGGCGCGGGAGGTGTTCACGGGTCCGTCCGCGGCCTCGAGCGCAGCGCGGGACCGCATCCGCGTGCATGCCTCTTCGCCCGACGCGCAGATCCGCGGAGCGGCGCTGGTGGCGCTCGGCACGATGCGCGATCCCGGGGACGTGACGTTGCTCGTCGAGGCTCTCGCGGACGAAGAGGTGTCCGGCCGCGCCGAGGTGGGGCTTCGCCTCTTCGGAGAGGGCGCCGTCGCGCCGATGCTCGAGGTGGGACGCCGCTCGGGGCTGCCGCTCCGCGCCGCGACCATCTCGCTCGTGCCGCTGCTGACGGCGACGAGCGATCGGCCCACGCGCGAGGCGCTGCACGAGGCCCTCCACGATCCGGCTCCGGACGTGCTGGCGGCCGCCATCACCACCATCGCCAGCACCGGCGGCGAGGGGGACCTGGAGCGCGTGGCGCCCTTCGCCAGGCACTTCGACGTGCGCGTCGCCAGGACCGCGCGGGCAGCGCTCTACACCCTCGCCTCGCGTCACCCGTCGGAGGCGAAGGCGCTCCGGGCGCGTCTCGACGCAGCCGGCGGGGACGCGGCCGTGGGCTGCGTGCTGCTGGCCGCGCTCGCCGAGACGGGCGCGGCGCGCAAGGTCGACGAGGAGGACATCGAGTTCCTCGGGGCTGCGGCCCGCCACTCGGACGCCGAGACGCGTCGCGCGGCGGTGGAGGCGCTCGCGGCCATCGGGGGCGAGGCCGCGGCCGAGGTCGTCCTGCTCGCCGTCGCCGACGAGGAGAGCGAGGTGAACGTGGCCGCGATCCGTGCGCTGGGCCGCATGGGGCGCGCCGAGCCCCTCGTCGCCCTCGTCCGGACGTCGCACGATCCTGCGCTCGTCGCGACCGCGCTTCGGGCGCTGGCGGAGGCGAGCCCAGCCCAGGCGTACGAAGCGGCGCGTCCCCTGCTCTCGTCGTCCGATCCCGCCGTCGCGTGCGCGGCGGTGGGGGCGATCGGAGGTCTCGCGCATCCAGGCCGGGAGGACGGGCTCTTCGAAGCCCTGGGACACCGCGACGCGGAGGTCGTGAAGTCGGCGCTCTTCGAGCTCTCCCGCGCGCCGGGCGCCCGCTCCTTGACCAGGTTCGGGACCTGCCTCGATCACGAGTCCTGGGAGGTCAGGCGCGTCGCCGCGGAGGTCCTCGGTCAGGACGGCGGAGCTTCGGCCCGGGCGCTCCTTCGCGCGGGCCTCGAGCGAGAGAAAGACGCCCTCGTCCGCGAGGCAATCACCTCGGCCCTCGCTGCCGGTGGCACCAGGAGCGACGAGTCGGGGGACGCCAGCTGAGATGCCTCGCACCCCGCGCGCCGACCTCCCGAGGCTGATGCTCGAGGAATTTCGCCTCCTGCGTGACCTCGTCAGCGCGCGTCTGGGGCTGTCGTATGCCGTCGAGATGCGAGGCTCGCTCGAGCGCCGCCTCCAGGGCCGGCTGACCGCGCTCGGGCACGGGAGCTTCGCCGAGTACTACCGGCACCTGCGCTTCCATCCCCTCGCGGGCGCCGAGTGGGAAGAGGTGCAGGACCTTCTCACGACGAACGAGACGTACTTCTTTCGCGAGGACTACCAGCTCAACGCCTTCAAGGACGAGGTGCTCCCCCTGCTCTTCGAACAGGCGAAGGGACGAAAGAGGCTCTCGGTGTGGAGCGCGGGGTGCGCGACGGGCGAGGAGGTCTACACGCTGGCCATCCTCATCCTCGAGTCCGGCCTGTTCCACGGCTGGGAGGTGCGGGTGCACGGCTTCGACATCTCGAAGCGGTGCATCTCCACGGCGCGCTCCGGCGTCTTCGGCCCGAGCTCGTTCCGGGTGACGACCCCCGAGGCAAAGAGGCAATACTTCGAGGTCCGCCCGGACGGCGCGCACGTCGCCGATCGCATCAAGGCGATGTGTCACTTCAGCCAGATGAACATCCTCGACCAGGATCGGGCTCGCCTGCTCGGGCGCGCGGACGCCGTCTTCTGCCGCAACGTGCTCATCTATTTCGACCAGCACGCCCGCAGGCGCGTCATCGACATCCTCCACGAGCGCCTCGTGCCCGGAGGGATCCTGCTCCTCGGTCACTCCGAGTCGCTCTTGAACGTGACGACCGCCTTCGAGCTGCTCCATTTGAAGGGAGATCTGGTCTACCGGAAGCCGCGCGCCAGCCTCGCGTAGGGGGGCCCTCGGGGCTGCCGACGTGATACTTCTGTCAGGAGTGACCAGCCGACCCGAAGGCAAGACGCCCCCAGCCCCCATCCGGCTGCTCGTCGTCGACGACTCCGCCTACAACCGGCGCAACATCGCGGAGGTCTTCGCCTCGCACCCCGAGGTCGAGATCGTCGGCAAGGCCGCGGACGGAGAGGAGGCGCTGCGGCTGGCGACGTCGCTCAAGCCCGACGTCATCACGCTGGACCTCGAGATGCCGCGCATGGACGGCTTCACGTTCCTGCGCATCCTGATGTCGAAGCAGCCCACGCCCATCATCGTCGTCTCCTCGTATTCCCAGAAGGAGAACGTGTTCAAGGCGCTCGAGCTCGGCGCGCTCGACTTCGTCGTCAAGCCCGCCCAGCAGATCGCGCCGGACGCGGTCGAGGTGCGCGAGCAGATCCTGGCCAAGGTCCTGCTCGTCCGCTCTCTCAGACCCACGTTTGCCCCGCCCGCCAGCATGCGTCGGGCGATGGGCGGGCCAGTTGGCCCGAGCAGCACCGGGCCGCGCTCCTCGCTCGACTCGTCACCCGCCCCCCCCGTGGCCGTGCCCTACGCCGCGCCCAAGCACGTCATCGCCATCGCCAGCTCGACCGGGGGGCCCAGCGCGCTGCTCGATCTCTTCGGAAAGATCCCGAAGACCACGACCGCCGGCATCGTCGTCGCGCAGCACATGCCCGACAAGTTCACGCGCACGTTCGCCGAGCGCCTTCACCGCCGGGGGACGGTGCGCACGAGCGAGGCGCAGGACGGGGACGTGGTCGGGCAGGGGACGGGGTTCGTGTGCCCGGGCCGCCAGTGCATGGAGCTCACCTCCGTCGGCAACGAGCTTCGCCTGCGGATCGTGGCGGCGACCTCGGCCGATCGCTACGTGCCGAGCGCCGACCGCTTGCTCAAGAGCGTCGCTGCCTCTGCCGGGGCGCGCTCGATCGGCGTCATCCTCACGGGCATGGGCGACGACGGGGTGGAGGGCGCGCGCGCGATTCGACTTGCGGGCGGCACCGTGATCGCCGAGTCGGCGGAGACCGCCGTGGTCTACGGCATGCCGGGGTCGGTGGTGCGCGCGGGTCTCGCGAACAAGGTGCTCCCGCTCGGCGCCATCGGGGACTGGCTCGCCGAGCTCACGTGACCCGGGGGGCCCGCGCGGGTGCTACGCGAACAGGGCCCGCAGCTCACTTCATCACCCAGCGCGCCCACTCCCCGTCCGCTTCGCGCGGCGTCTCGCCCACGACGGCGGTGAAGGCGCGCGCGCCCGTGGGGTCGCCCGAGACGCCGTCGCGCCACGCGCGGTAGAAGGGCCAGAGCTCGCCGCGCTCGTCGAGCCACATGCACAGGTACCGCGCCGTGGCGTAGTGCAGCGAGGCGTCCGCGCCGCGGAAGGCTGCGTCGTCGAGGGCGAAGAGCGCCGTCAGGCCAGCGCTCGCGCGGCGCGTCGGGACAGAGAGGGCCGCCACGAGCTCCGCCCTGCGCCAGTTCGTGAGGCCGTGGATCTCGCCCGGCGCGTGGAGGTCGGGCGCCTCGAACAGGGACGCGAGCCCCTCGTCGAGCCAGAGCGGCGCGGCGGGGAAGTCGCGCTCGACCATCGGGTGGACGATCTCGTGGGTGAGCGTCCCGACGCCGGGCCCGACGTCGACGAACGCCTCGCGCGTGTCGTGGCGGTAGGTGCCGTAGCGGCCGGCGCACGGGGCGCCGGTGCGCGCGACGCAGAAGGCGCGGTACGCGTCGGCGGACGGGAGGAGGTAGGCCGTGACGGGGCGGTCGACGGGGTGGTCGAAGTGGCGCGCGAGGGCGGGGATGGCGGCGGAGGCGAGGGAGACGGCGTCGTCGAAGCGGGGAGAGGGGGAGGGG
>Ga0302279_10004578_pt1 | contig 16189 bp, 19 predicted proteins | sample III_Bog_N3_3_FD_194541 | JGI IMG/M metagenome (GOLD analysis project Ga0302279, IMG submission 194541) | Peat permafrost microbial communities from Stordalen Mire near Abisko, Sweden - III_Bog_N3_3 | ecosystem: Environmental > Terrestrial > Soil > Wetlands > Peat | place: Sweden: Abisko...
CGCAGCACGTCGAAGCTGGCGTCCAGCGCGTGGGCGATCAGCGCCGCCTCGCTGACCAGGAAGATGGCGGCCAGGCCCGTGACCAGCAGGCCATAGGGCTCGGCCGACTCCGCCAGGCCTTTCTTGATCGGCGCCAGCCGCGGCAACAGGGCCAGCAGCAGCACCACGCCGGCGCCGATCGCCGGCATCAGGCTGAGACCGACCGCCTTGGACATGAAGGCGTGTGGGCGCCCGTCGAGGCCGAAGTTGTAGCCCATCACCGCGCCGGCCGGCAGGCGGCCGTAGCCCCAGAAGCCGAGCACCGCCGTGGCGGCGATCAGGACGGCGGCGACGATCAGCGCGCGTTGCAGTTTCATGGCGTAGTTCCCTTGGAGTCGCCCAGCTTGAAGCCGTCCATCAGCGCCAGCAGCGCCTCCTCGAGCACGGAGACGTTGAGCCGGTAGGTGATGGTCGTGCCCGACTTCTCCGGCGCCACCAGCCCCGCCTCGCGCAGCACCGCGAAGTGCCCTGAGAGGGTCGGCTTGGCGAGCTCGAAGTGACCGGCGATCTCGCCGGCGCTCATCTCCTTGTCCCGTAGGAGCTGGAGAATCCGCCGCCGGGTCGGGTCGGCCAGGGCTCGGTAGACTTCTGACATGGATGTTCCGTATTTCGCTAAAAAGCAAAATACCGAAATACTGCAAGGGCGCAAGGGTTATTTTGGTGGATGACGAAATAAGCGGGGCCGTCGCGACCCCTCACCTCACCTCTCCCCGTTTGAACGGGAGAGGGCTACTGAAGGGACGAGGTCGCCGATAGGACGTTGAAGCGCGCCAACCTATCCGTAGCCCTCTCCCACTTGTGGGAGAGGTGAGGTGAGGGCCGGCGGCCCTAAAGCCCCGCCACCGTCCGGTCCAGCCACCCCCGCAGATCCGCCACCACCTCGGCGCGGTTGGTTTCGTTCAGCATCTCGTGCCGGCCGCCCGGATAGACCTTCAGCGTCACATCGAGCCCAGCGGCCTTGTAGGCGTCGACCAACGGGGTCAGGCGCGCCAGCTTGGCGTTGATCGGGTCGGCGTCGCCGACGAAGATGTAGACCGGCAGCCCCTTTTTGACCTTGGCCAGGGTCTCGGCATCGAGGCGCCGCTCGCGCAGGGCCACGAACGAGGCCTGGCTCTCCGGCGCGAAGCGGATGCCGCAGAACGGGTCGGCGATATATTTGTCGACCTCGGCGTCGTCGCGCGAGAGCCAGTCGTAGGCCGTCCGCTGCTCGGGAAAGCCGGCGTTGAGGCTCTCCGGGCGGATCGGCGACGGCCCGGCGGTGCCGGAGAGCACCAGCGCGTCGATCAGCGCCGAGTGATCCAACAGCCAGGCCTGCGAGAACATCGCCCCCATGGAATGGCCCAGCAGCACCAGCGGCAGGCCGGGCTCGCGCTCGCGGATCAGCCGCGCCAGCACCGCCATGTCGTCCACCGCCGCGGGCGCGCCGCCGGGGCCGAAGTCGCCGAGGTGGCTCATGCCGGAGGTCATCCCGTGGCCCCGGTGGTCGGCGGCGTAGATCACGTAGCCGGCTTCCAGGATCGGGGTCAGCGGCCCTAGGTAGCGCATGGAATGCTCGCCGGCCCCGTGGGCCAGCTGGATCACCGCCTTGGGCTTAGCCTCAGCGCTCCAGCGAAACCCGGCCAGCCCGGTCCCGTCGGCGCCTTCGTAGCGGAAGCGGTGGTCGGTGATGGGCATCGGGCTCTCCTACTCTAGCGCAACTTGTCGCCAGCATCGTGATATGGCATCATTCGCCGTATGAGAGATATGCGCAAGATCACCGCCTTTGTCCCGGCCAAACTGCTTGCCGCGGCCCAAGCCCACACGGGCGAGGGCGTGACGGAAACCTTGCGCCAGGGACTCGAGAAAATCGCGCATCAGGCCTTTTATGATCGGTTGCGGGCGCTCAAAGGCAAGGTGAAGTTCGATGTCGATCTCGACACCCTGCGCGAAGACCGTGAATTCGACGGGCGCGGCAACGTCCGGTGATCGCCGTCGACAGCAGCAGCCTGATTGCGTTTCTCGAAGGCCATGACGGCCCGGATGTCGCGCTGATCGAGCGCGCGATCGACGCGCGGGACCTGGTCTTCGCTCCGCCTGTCCTGACCGAACTTCGGGCCGGGGCAATCGCCAATGACGACCTGGAATTGCTGTTGAGCGACCCTCAGGTGCTGCCGATCTCCGACGGCTTCTGGGAACGCGCCGGGCGCGCGCGGCGGCTGTTGATCGACAAAGGCCTCAGAGCTCGCTTCGCCGACGCCTTGATCGCCCAGTGTTGCATTGACGCGGACGTGCCCCTCATCACCAGGGACCAGGACTACCGGCACTTCGAGCGCTGGTGCGGCCTGGCGCTGGCCACATGAAGCGGCGGCCGGGCGGGCAGATGTCGCCGGGTCGGTTCGTGCTGCCGATGGCGCTGGGCCTGATCGTCGGCACCGGCGTGTTCGCCGGCTATCTGTTCTGGTCGCAGGCCAAGACCCAGCAAGCGCTGGCGGCGGCGCCCGGCGATCCGGACCTGGCCAAACCCTCGCCCGTCGAGTGCGCCGTCGCCGAAGCGGCGGTGAGCGCCGTCCACGGCTCGGGCGACGACGCCAAATGGAAGGCCGCGGCCGGGGTCAAGGACATGTCGCTCAGGGCGGCCAGCCAGATCGTCAACCCTTCGGACCTGCCCGGCCTCGGCGACGACGAAATCGCCGACCTGCGCGGCAAGACCACCGCCGACTGGCGCGCCTGCGCCGGCCTCGGCGCCTTTCTGCACGGCGTCGGCTGGAGCCCGATCAATCCGGACGAAAGCGTCGCCAACCTCGCCCTCGGCCGGCCCGCGCTGAACCAGGCCGGCGACGAAGCCAAGATCTACCAGATCTTCGTCGTGCCCGACGCCGACAGCGGTTCGCTCCGAACCGCGGGCGGCCCGTGGCTGGTCACCCTGCACAAGGACGCCGCCGGCGCCTGGCGCGCGGCCGGCACAGTCGCCCTGCCGGGCTCGCACCATTGACTTGAAGGCGCCGTAGCGCGCTGAACGACGCACCATGCCCTTCACCGCCACCGCCCTGACCATGTTCCCCGAAGCCTTCCCCGGACCGCTTGGCGTCTCGCTGATCGGGACCGCCTGGCGCGAGCAGGACCTGTGGCGCCTTGAAACAGTGGACATTCGGGGGTTTTCCACAGATAAGCGCGGCTTCCTGGACGACACCCCTGCCGGGGGTGGGCCGGGACAGGTGATGCGGGCGGACGTGATCGCCTCGGCGCTGGACAGCGTGGAGGCGGCCGGGCGTCCGCTTTTGTATATGAGCGCCCGGGGTCGGCCCCTGACCCAGGCGAAGGTTCGCGAATGGTCGACGGGCCCAGGCCTGATCGTCCTTTGCGGCCGGTTTGAGGGGGTGGACCAGCGGGTGCTCGACGCCCGGGGGTTCGAGGAGGTCTCCGTCGGGGACGCGGTGCTCGCCGGCGGCGAGGCGGCGGCCCTGGTGACCATCGAGGCCTGCGTGAGGCTGCTGCCGGGCGTCTTGGGCCAGGCGGCCAGTCTGAGTGAAGAGAGTTTCGAGGACGACCTCCTCGAGCATCCGCAGTTCACCCGACCGCGGACGTTCGAAGGAAGGGACATCCCCGAGGTGCTGACGTCGGGCCACCACGGTGCGGTGGCCAAGTGGCGGCAGGGCGAGCGTGAGAAAACCACGCGGGAGCGGCGGCCGGACCTCTGGTCGAAGCATCTCGCCAACCAACAGCCAAAGGGCGCTTCAAGCCCAGTAGGAGATGACGATGAACGTGATTGAAGAGCTCGAAAAAGAAGAATCCGCCCGCCTGAAGGGTGGCAAGAAGACCCCGGACTTCCAGCCCGGCGACACCGTCCGCGTCAATGTGCGGATCAAGGAAGGCGAGCGCGAGCGGATCCAGGCCTTCGAAGGCGTCTGCATCGCCCGGTCCGGCGGCGGCCTGCAGGAGAATTTCACCGTCCGCAAGATCAGCTTCGGCGAAGGCGTCGAGCGGGTGTTCCCGGTGCTCTCGCCGATGATCGAGTCGATCGAGGTCAAGCGCCGCGGCGCCGTGCGCCGGGCCAAGCTCTATTACCTGCGCGACCGCCGCGGCAAGTCCGCCCGGATCGCCGAACGCGCGGCCGGCGCGGTCAAGGAAGACGCCGAAACCGAAGGCTGATTGCGTGGTTCGAGACGCGTCCCCCGATCAAGTCCGGGGGACGCTCCTCACCATGACGAGACTGATTGAAGCCCAACCAAGGTCGTCATCCTGAGGAGGCCGCGTGCGGCCGTCTCGAAGGACGCACCGCTTCACCGCGACTCCCGCACGTACTCCCCCAGGCCGTCGGCAAGCCAGTCGAACATCAGGCGCATGCGGCGGCTGGCCTTCAGGTCTTCGTGCATGGCCACCCACACCTCCATGTCGTAGCGAAACGCCTCCTCCAGCACCGGCACCAGCTCCGGATCGCGGCGGGCGATGCCGGTCTGGCAGGCGCCGATGCCGAAGCCGGCCCTGAGCGCCGCCAGCTGCGCCAGGTCGCCGTCGGAGCGGAAGGCGAACAGCTCCCGGGTGATCGGCAGCTGCCGCTCCTCCAGCGAGCGCTGCATCTGCGTGTCGCGGTCAAAGCCGATGGCGGTGTGGCTGGGGTCGTCGATCCGGGTCGGCGTCCCGTGGGCGGCGAGATAGCGGCGGTGGGCGTAGAGCCGCAGCGGCACGGACCCCACCCGGCGCGCGGTCAGCGCGGTCTGGGTCGGCCGGATCATGCGCACGGCGATGTCCGACTCCCGGTGCAGCAGGTCCTGCTGGCGATTGGACAGCGCCAGTTCGATCGACACCTCAGGATACCGTTCGCGAAAGCCGGTGAGGATCGGCGGCAGCACCTCGACCCCGACGATCTCGCTGGCGGTGATCCGGATCACCCCGCGCACCGCCTCGGCCTCGCCGGAGGCGATCCGCACCAGCGCCTCGGCGGCGGCGGCCATCGCCTCGGCGTGCGGCCGTAGCGCCAGCGCGGTTTCGGTGGGCCGCAGGCCGCCCGGCGAGCGGGTGAACAGCGGCTGGCCGCCCAGCGCCGCCTCCAGCGCCTCGATGTGACGGCCGATGGTCGGCTGGGCGAGACCGAGGTCGCGCGCGGCGCCCGACAGGCTGCCGGCCCGCAGCACCGCCAGGAAGGTTCGATAGAGGTCCCAGCCCGGCGCGGCGTCATCCATGCATTCTTGTATAGCGACGGCACACATTTGGACAATTCCGGATATCAGGCCGCCGGCGCACTCTGGGATCAACCAAGGAGTTGCCCCATGACCCAATCCACCCCCCGCACCGCCCTGATCATCGGGGCCACCGGATCCTTCGGCGGCCACGCGGCCGTCGCTCTGATCAAGCGCGGCTGGCGCGTCCGCGCCCTGGCCCGCGACCCGGAAGCCGCCGCCCGCAAGACCGGCGCCCATACCCCGATCGAATGGCTGAAGGGCGACGCGATGAACGCCGCCGACGTGCTGGCGGCTTCGGAGGGCGCCGACGTCATCGTCCATGGCGCCAATCCTCCCGGCTACAAGAACTGGCGAGGTCTCGCCGTGCCGATGCTCGACAACACCATAGCCGCCGCCATCGCCCGCAAGGCGCGCATCGTGTTGCCCGGCAACGTCTACAACTTCGCACCGGATGCGGGCTCGCAGATCGGCGAGGATACGCCCTGGCTGCCGGTCACCCGCAAGGGCAAGATCCGGGCCCGGATGGAAGAGACCCTGCGCGCCGCCACGGCCCAGGGCGCCCGGGCCCTGGTGCTGCGCGCCGGCGACTTCTTCGGTCCAGCGGCGCCCAACAGCTCCCTGGGTTGGTTGACCATGCGGGGGGGCGGCCGCGTCACCACCGTGTTCGCGCCCGGCCCCGGAAGCAATGGCCACGCCTACGCCTATCTGCCGGACATGGCCGAGACCATGGCGCGGCTGCTGGACCGGGAAGCCGACCTGGCGCCCTACGCCGACTTCAACTTCCGGGGCCACTATCTGGCGCGCAACCGCGAGATGGGCGAGGCGATCGCCCAGGTGACCGGCCAGCCCAGGTTGCCGATCATCCCGTTCCCCTGGATCGTGGTCTATGCGGCGGCGCCCTTTGTCGAGATGTTCCGGGAGCTGCTCGAAATGCGTTACCTGTGGAACAAGCCCATCGGCCTCTCCAACGCCAAGCTGGTGGCCTTCCTCGGCGAGGAGCCGCACACCCCCCTCGACGCCGCGCTCCGGGCCACCCTGGCCGACATGGGCTGCCTGGAAGAGGAGACCTATGCCCCCGCCAGCCGCTCCAGCTCGGCGATGGCGCCGACGATGTGATAGAAGGATGTGGCCGGGGCGGGCTCTTCGCGGAAGACGCCCGCCTCGTCCATCCAGTCGCGCCAAAGGCCGGGCGTCGGCGTGGCCAGGAAGGATTCCAGCGCCCCGCACGCCTCCAGCGCCGCCGCCCACAGACCATCGTCACCCGTGAGGCTCGCCGCCGTCGCCGCGGCGCGCAGCCGTTCGGTCTGGGCCCAGAGTCGGGCGCCGCGGTCGATCGGATCCAGCCGACCGTCGAGGGCGAACATGGCCACCCCCCGAGCCTGATCGACGCCCTTGGCCTCGGCCTGCTGGATCAGCCATAGGGCGGCGGTTCGATGCTTGCCGTCCTCGGGATCGTGGCGCAGCAGCAGGAACGCCCATTCGTAGAGATGCCCCGGCCAGACCAGCGGCTGCAACGGCTCGCGCCAATCGGCGTCGTACTGCTCGAAGACCAGGCCGTTCCCGACGGTGAGCCGATCCAGGGCCAGCTGCGCCTGCCCGGCGGCGAGCTCGGCCCAGACGGGATCGGGCGAGACCTCCCGCCAGGCCATGAAGCTCTCGAAGAAATGCATGTTCGGGTTGGCGAACAGCGGCTGGGCCAGGCCCGGCGCCTCGGCATAGCCACCGGCGGGAACGGTGAAGGGGGCGATGGCGCGTCGCAGGGCGTCGGCCTCGGGCTCGAATTCGCCGGTCAGGCCATGTCCATGCGCGAGGGCGAGCAGGGCGAAGGCCTGGTCGTAGATCAGGCCCATCCCGTCGTAGGTCGCGCCGGCCGCCGGTGGGGCGGCGTTGTGATAGAGACCGTCGTCCCGCCGCATGGTCAGCATCGCCGTCAGGGCGTGGCGACTTACCGCCTCGGCGTCCGGCATCCAGCCCCGTTCCGCGGCCGTGGCGTAGACGTAGGCCTGCCGGGCCTGGACTCGCACACGCTTGGCCGCCGCCACCGGGGCGCCGTCCAGGCCCAGCCGGTCGTGGAAACCGCCCTCCGGATCCCGGCTCCGCGCCGCCCATAGCGGCAGGGCGTCCTCGAGCAGCCAGCGCATCAACCGCCCGCGCGCCGCCTCCAGGGCCGGCGGCAGGCTCACGCCTTCGCCGATTGCGTTACGCCGCGCTTCATCCGGTCCCTCCGCGCCGCTATGGTCGCGGCCGACGCTGCTAGTGGAACCAAATCACCCCATGACTCAAGCCGATCCGATCCTCGCCGTCGATCGCCTGACGGTGCGCTTCACCACCGACGACGGCGTGGTGGAGGCGGTGCGGGGCGTCTCCCTGGCCGTGGGCAAGGGCGAGTGCCTGGGCGTGGTCGGCGAATCCGGCTCCGGCAAGAGCCAGACCTTCATGGCGGTGATGGGTCTGATGGCCCAGAACGGCAAGGTGACCGGCTCGGTCCGATATCGCGGCCAGGAGCTGCTGGGGGTGAAGCCCGCCGAGCTGAACAAGATTCGCGGCTCGAAGATGACCATGATCTTCCAGGATCCGCTCACCGCGCTTACCCCGCACGTGCGCATCGGCGAGCAGATCGCCGAGCCGCTGCGGCTGCACCTGGGGATGAACGCCAGGGACGCCATGGATCACGCCAGGCTGTGGCTGGAAAAGGTGCGGATACCCGACGCCGGTCGCCGCCTGCGCCAATATCCGCACGAGCTTTCCGGCGGCATGCGCCAGCGGGTGATGATCGCCCAGGCGATGGCGTGCAGCCCGGACCTGCTGATCGCCGACGAGCCGACCACCGCCCTCGATGTCACCGTGCAGGCCGAGATCCTCGACCTGATGGCCGAGCTGAAGGGCGAGACCGGCGCGGCGATGGTGCTGATCACCCACGACATGGGGGTGATCGCCCGGCTGGCCGACCGGGTCTGCGTGATGAAGGACGGGCTCTATGTCGAGGAGGGCGAGGCGGCCTCGCTGTTCGCCAATCCGCAGACGCCCTATACCCGCTCGCTTCTCGACGCGATTCCGCGCCTGGACCGAGCCGACCGTGGCGGCCGACCGACCATCCAGCCGGTGGCGCCGGAAGCGCCGGTGGTGGTCACCGGCGACGACGTGAAGGTGTGGTTCCCGGTCCGCCACGGCCTGTTCGGGGCCCGGAAGGAGCTGCGCGCCGTCGATGGGGTCAGCTTCGCCATCCGCCGGGGCGAGACCCTGGGCGTGGTCGGCGAAAGCGGCTGCGGCAAGACCACCCTATCGCGAGCGGTGCTGAACCTGATCCCGGCCAGCGCCGGGGCGGTGACGGTGCTGGGCCGCGACATTACCAAGGCCGACCAGGCGTCGATGCGCGAGGCGCGCAAGGACCTGCAGATCGTCTTCCAGGATCCGCTGGCCAGCCTCGATCCCCGGGCCACCATCGGCGACTCCATCGCCGAGCCGCTGCAGGTGTTCCGCCCGCAGCTTGACCGCGCCGAACGGCAGGCCGAGGCGGCGGAGATGATGCGCCAGGCCGGCCTCGCCCCGGAGCTGGTCAACCGCTATCCGCACGAACTCAGCGGCGGCCAGAACCAGCGGGTCGGCATCGCCCGGGCGATGATCCTCAAGCCCCGGCTGGTGATCTGCGACGAGGCGGTGAGCGCGCTGGACGTCTCGATCCGCGCCCAGATCATCGACCTTTTGATCGAGCTGCAGGGCAAGATGGGCCTGGCGATGATGTTCATCAGCCACGACCTGGCGGTGGTGCGCGAGATCAGCCACCGCGTGCTGGTGCTCTACCTTGGCCGGGTGATGGAGGAGGCCAGCCGCGAGGACCTCTATGCGCGGCCGCAGCACCCCTACACCAAGGCCCTGCTCAGCGCCGCGCCGATCCCCGATCCGGTGCGCGAGCGCAGCCGGGTGCGGGTGCGGCTGGAGGGCGAGCCGCCGTCGCCGCTCGACCCCCGCTCGGCCCTGCGCTTCCTGCCCTCGAAGCTGAGCGACGACCGCTCGGCGCCGGTCTATGTGCCGCAGTTGAAGGAAGTCGCGCCCGGCCACTGGGTGAGCGAGTTCGATGCCGCCTGAGGGCGTGGTCCGCCTCGACCCGGCGCCACTGCAGAACAAGGCGGCGCTGCGGGCGTTCCTGGAGCCCTATCTGATCGCCCACGCCGACCTGGTCGATCCGGAAAGGCGGTTCGGCGACCCAACCGTCGATGAATTCTTCGACCTCTACTGGATCGAGCCGGAGCGGACGCCCTACTGGGTGATCGCCGACGGCCAGCCCAAGGGTTTCGTGCTGGTCAACGCCTGGTCGCCGTCCGGCCAGGGGACCGAGCGGGCGATCGCCGAGTTCTACATCCGACCGGAACTGCGTCGCCGGGGCCTCGGCCAGGCCGCCGCCCTGGCCGCCTTCGCCACCCATCCGGGGCTGTGGGAGCTGCAGGTCTACCGCGCCAATCCGCTGGGCATGGCCTTTTGGCCGCGGGCAATCGAAGCCGCCGGCGCCCGGGACTGGCAGAGGCTGGAACACGAGGACCGGGTGATCCACCGGTTCCGTACGGACTGACCACGCGCGCCAGACGCCAGAACGAAAAGAGGAAATCGATGGGACGAGCGACGAAGGTGCTGGCCGAGGGGATCTATTTCGGCGAGGGGCCACGCTGGCGGGACGGGCGGCTGTGGTTCAGCGACTTCTACGCCCACGCGGTGAAATCGGTCTCCCTGGCCGGCGACCTGCGCACCGAGTTCGAGATCGACGACCAGCCCTCGGGGCTGGGCTGGATGCCGGACGGCTCGATGCTGATCGTCTCGATGATCAAGCGCCAGTTGCTGCGACGGACGCCAGACGGGGCGATCGGCGTGCATGCCGATCTGGGCTCGATCGCCACGTTCCACTGCAACGACATGGTCGTCGACGGCCTGGGCCGCGCCTATGTCGGCAACTTCGGCTTCGACCTGGACGCGGCGACGGCGGCGGGGGGCGTGACGGCCGACCACCCCGCCGCCAAGCTGGCTCTCGTCTCGCCGCAGGGCGTGGCCAGTGTCGCCGCCGAGGGCCTGCGCTTCCCCAACGGCTCGGTGATCACCCCGGACGGCAGGACGCTGATCGTTGGCGAGACCTTCGGCCGCGTGCTGAGCGCCTTCGACATCGCCGTCGACGGCTCGCTGAGCAATCGGCGGGTCTGGGCCTCGCTCGCGCCGCGCCTGCCGGACGGCATCTGCCTCAACGCCGACGGCGACGTCTGGGTCGCCAACCCCACCGCGCCGGAATGCGTGCTGGTCGCCGAAGGCGGGGCGGTCAAGGAGGAGATCGACACCGGCGCGCCCTGCTTCGCCTGCATGCTCGGCGGCGACGATGGCCGCACCCTGTTTATGCTCACTGCCGGCGGTTCCGGCTCAGGCAATGCAGCCGCCGCAGCGACCGGCAAGCTGCTGGTGGCAGAGGTGGACTCGCCCCACGCCGGCCGGCCCTGAAGCAAGCTTCGCCGTTCCATAGACCCGTGTTACGCCTGCATCGGCCGCCCGCTTCGACGGCGGGAGGAAGCCCTGATGCTTAGAGTCCTTGTCTGTCTCGCCGGCGTGGCGATGCTCGCGGCCTGTTCGAAGGCCCCCGCCCCGGCGGCCAACGCCGCTGCTCCGGCCGTCGCGGCGCCGGCGACCCCCGCCGCCCCGACCGCGCCCGTCGCTGCGTCCGGCGCGGCGGTCTCGGGGTCCTACACCGTCGATGGCAAGCCGGCGGCGCTCTCCGTGGTCACCACTCACACCGACGATCCGTTCGACGGCAAGCCGATCGTCGACATCATCTTCACCGAGAAGGACCCCGCCGGCGACGCCGATCCGGCCACCGACGCGGCGTTCGGCAACTTCGGCGACGCCATTGTGGCCAAGGTCGAGCCCGACGGCACGGTGGTCGGCGCCGACATCGTCCACACCGCGCTCAACAACCACGGCGCCTCGGTCTCGCTGTCCGGGGTGCTGACGATGCAGGACTACAAGGTCGCCGGCGGCCAGATCTCCGGCCACCTGACCTCGGACGGCCCCACCGATGTGTTCGGCCAGAAGGTGGCCATCGACCTCACCTTCCACGCCAAGGCGCCGTAGGCGGAGAGCCGACCTAGCCTTTGCCCAGCGCCCGGCTGACAGCGCGGGCGTTGGCGCCGACGTTCTTGACCGCCTCGATCAGGTCGTTGCGGCTGACCCGGAGCGCGCGGGACCAGTACTGCAGCTGGTATTCCTCGCCGATATCGATCTGCTTGGGCGGGGTGGCCGGTTGCGGACGATATTCCGACGGCTTGCGCACTACGATTTGCGGCCGCCTTTCAGGCGCGACCCCGGCGGAGAGGGCGTGGGTCCGAACTGGACTTGGGCGGAGCGCGGCGGGGCCGGCTCGGCGGCGGGCGCCTTGGGCGCGGGTTTCGGCTTGAACGACATGGCGCACCCTAGCACGCGCCGCCCGGCCGCCGCGCATGCATTCCGGCCTCAGCGCCGTTTCCATCGGCCGCCGCGCGGTCTATGCGCTTGGGTCAAACACCCAGCGAGGCGGACCTTGGATCTCGAACTCACCGCCGACGAACGGGCCTTCCAGCGCGAGGTCCGCGCCTTCCTGACCGACAACCTCACCGATGAACTGCGCGCCGCCGGCCGGTCGGCCACCAGCGTGTTCAGCGATCCCAAGCACAGCCTGCCCTGGCAGCGGATTCTCAACGCCCGCGGCTGGGCCGCGCCCAGCTGGCCGAAAGAGTACGGTGGGCCGGGCTGGGGGGTGATGCAGCGGGCGATCTTCGCCGCCGAATGCGCCGTGGCCGGCGCGCCCAGCCTGGCGCCGATGGGCCTGCGCATGGTCGGCCCCTGCCTGATGCGCTACGGCACAGCCGAGCAGAAGGCCCTCTATCTGCCGCGGATTCTGTCCGGCGAGGACTACTGGTGCCAGGGCTACTCCGAGCCCGGCGCCGGGTCGGACCTTGCTTCGCTGCAGCTGCGCGCGGACAGCGACGGCGACCACTATGTGCTGTCGGGCTCGAAGATCTGGACCACCCACGCGCACTTCGCCAACCGCATGTTCTGCCTGGTGCGCACCCGCTTCGAGGGCAAGCCGCAGGCGGGGATCACCTTCCTGCTGCTCGACATGGCCACCCCCGGGATCACCGTGAAGCCGATCGTCACCCTGGCCGGCGAGCACGAGGTCAACCAGGTGTTCTTCGACGAGGTGCGCGCGCCGAAGTCCGGCCGCCTCGGCGAGGAGAACGACGGCTGGACCGTCGCCAAATACCTGCTGGAGTTCGAGCGCGGCGGCGGCTCGGCGCCCGGGCTGCAGGTGGCGCTGGAACGGCTGCGGGAGATGGCCAAGGCCGAGCCGACCGGCTTCGGCGGACCCCTGGACGCGGCGTTCGGCTTCCGCGCCCGGCTCACCGCCGCCGAGATCGCGGTGACGGCGATCGAGGTCACCGAGCAGCGGGTGATGAGCGCCCTGGCCTCGGGCGCCAATCCCGGTCCCGCCTCGTCGATGCTGAAGATCCAGGCCACCGAGGCGATGCAGCGGATCGACGAACTGGCCGCCGAGGTCGCCGCCCACTACGGCCTGGTCGAGCAGCCGGCCGCGCGGCAGGCGGGCTCGAATGTTGCCCCCATCGGCCCCGCCCACAGCCTCACCGCCATGCCCCGCTACCTCAACGACCGCGCCGCGTCGATCTACGGCGGCTCCAACGAAATCCAGCGCGACATCATCGCCCGGCTGGTGCTGGGGCTCTGACCGGCCAGCGCCGGCGCGTTCGTCTTTCCGCGTCTCCGCGCTGAAAAGTGGGACGTCGCCTCAGACGCTGACGTGGCTGCTCCTAGGGCGTGTACTCATACCGCGGCTAGGGTCGGGTTTCGGGCGTACTGGCGACAGCCGCTTTCGACCATAGCAGACCTCGCGTGATCGGACTGCAGTAGGCCTAGGTGGCAGTGGGCTCCGACGCGTAGGATGCCAGGATGCCCGCCGACCTGCCCGTCAACTTCCGCCCCGACGCATTCGCCGGGACCGTCGACGACTACGTCCGCTACCGGCCACCCTACGATGCGCGCATGGTGAGCGAGATGCTGAGCCGTGCCGCCCTGCCCGCCGAAGGCGCGCGACTGATTGACCTCGCCTGCGGGCCGGGGCGGCTCACCTTCGCCATCGCCGAACACTTCGCCGACGGGCTGGCGATCGATCTGGAGCCGAAGATGATCGCGGCGGCGCGCCTGGAGGCGGAGCGGCGAGGCGTCCGCCACATTCACTGGAGCGTGGGCCGCGCCGAAGACCTCGAGGCGCCTGCGGGCGCCTTCGATCTCGTCACAGCCGCCTCGGCCTTCCACCGTTTCGACCAGCCGCGAGTCGCGGCGCTGGCCTATCGTTGGTTGAAGCCCGGAGGCGCGTTGGTCACGGTGGGCGAGGCGCCCGCGGGAGGGGAGCCCGCCAAGTGGCGTCAAGCGATCACCGGCCTGGTCCACGCATACGTCGGCGAGCCTGTCCAACGCCTGCAATGCGCTCCGAAGCCCACGCCGGGGGAGGGCCTCGCCCATGAGGAGCAGGTGCTGCGTCACGCCGGATTCACACCGGTCGAGAGCCGGTCGTTCGAGCAGCCGTACACTTGGACGCTGGAGAGCCTGCTGGGCTACCTGCGCTCCACCTCCTTCGCCTCCCGCGCCGCGCTGGGCGAGCGCCATGACGCATTCGAGGCCGACCTGACCGCCGCCCTCTTGGCCTTTGATGGCTCTGGCCGCTACCCGGAAATCGTCAGCAGCGGCTACACCCTGGCGCGGAAAACGTCGGCGTAGGCGCGGATCAGCCCCTCAGCACTGCCCCGCTCGCCGCAAAAGGGCCGAGCGGATCGGACTGCGAGACTGGGTGTGGGGGAACCGCAGCTACCCCACTTCGCGGACGGTGGGAGCGCCGCTTTCCGGCAACTAAGCAGCTAATGAGTACACAACCTAGGCCGCCGGCAACGCCGCCGCGCAGAGCACGATGGCCTTCCGAGCCGTGGCGGCCCAGTCGTCCGGCGGGTCCAGCGCCAGATAGCGTTCGTAGAGCCCCTTGGCCTCGCCCATATCGCCGGCCTTCAGCTTCAGCCTGGCGAGATTGAACACCGCGTCGGCGTAGGCCGGGTCGTCGGCCAGCACCCGGGCCAGCTCGGCGGCGGCGTCGCCCGGCTTGCCGGCCGCTTCCATGGCCAGGGCCAGGTTATAGCGGGCCTCGATCAGGCGACGGTCCCGGGACAGGGCCTTCTGATAGGCCAGCGCCGCCTCGCCTGCCTCACCCTGGGCCATGCGGATGTTGGCGAAGTTATAGAGCGCGATGGCGTCGCGCTTGTCGGCCCGGGCGCACATATCGAACAGGCGCGCGGCCGTTTCCAGCTCGCCCTCGGCCTCGGCCAGGGTGGCGGCCTCGAACAGCTCCTCGACCCCGGCGTGCGCCTCGTCCAGCGGCAGGAAACCCTGGCCCTCCAGGGTGGTCAGGCCGTCGTCCCAGCGCAGCGCCGGCTCGCCGGCCTCGGTCAGCACGATCCTGCGCCGGCCGATGGGCGATGAGTCCCGGGATCGGGTGATGATGCGGACCGCTTCGCCCAGGCTGCTGCCCTGGCCGATCAGCTCAGCGACGGTGCGGATAACGCCAGCGTCGCCGAAGCGGCAGGCGTCCTCCGCCAGCACGATCAGGTCGAAGGCGGCCAGCACGTCGAGGTCGTCGCGGCTGAGCCCGGTCTGGGCGAGGGCGGTGGCCAGCGGCAGCGTGGCGCTTTCCTCGGCGGCCGTCCCGTCCAGGGCGGCGGCGAAGCTGCGCTCGCCGAGGATCGGAATGTGCCGCGCCCGCGCCGCGCGCAGGCGGGTCGAGAGCGCGCCGCTGTCGATCAGCGTCGCGGCCAACGCCCCGACCACCAGCAGGTCGCTGCGGCGGATCATATCCCGGGCGACGGTCCCGCGCCGGTGAGCGATCTCGTGTTCCAGCCGCTCGCGCGCGCCCGGCGAGAACCTGCCGTAAAGCGCGACCGAGCGACCGCTCAGCTTCATGGCGTCAGGCGGTCTTTTTCTTCTTCGCGGTGGCCGCCGGCGCGGGTGCGGCCTTGGCCGCGGGCTTCTTGGCAGCCGTCTTGGCCGCGGCCGGCGCCTTGCCGAGGTTGGGCGCCGGCGGGCGACGCTCTTCCTCGATGCTGCGACGGAGCGCGTCCATCAGATTGACCACATTGCCCCGCTCGGGCGCCTTGGCGATCACCGGTTGGCCGCCGGCGATCTTCGACTTCACCAGCTCCAGCAGGGCCACCTCGTAGCGGTCTTCGAAAGCTTCCGGGGCGAAGGTCATCGGCTTCTGGGCGATGATCATCTCGGCCATTTTCAGCATGTCGTCGGAGATCTTGACCTTCAGGTGCTCCAGCGCGGAGGCCGGTTCGCGGATTTCCTTGGCCGAGCGCAGGGTGGTCAGGCGAAAGCCGTCCTCGATCGGCAGGATGGTCACCAGCCGCTCGCGGCCGGAGAGCACGATGCGGGCGATGGCCACCTTGTGGGCGTGCTTCATCGCCTCCAGGATCACCGCAAAGGTCTCCTCGGCCACCGGGCCGTCGGGCGCCAGGTAGTAGGTGGAGTCCATGTAGATCGGATCGACGTCCGCCTCGTCGACGAAGCCGTCGATGTCGATGGTCTTGCTGGACTCGATCTCGATCTCGTCCATCTCTTCGTTGCTGACCACCACATAGCGGTCTTTCTCGAACTGGTAGCCTTTCACCAGATCGGCGCGGTCGATCTCGCCCAGTTCCGGGTCGTGATACTTCTGCTGCACGCGGTTCAGCGTGTCCTTGTGCAGCAGGTTGAAGGAAATCTTGCCGGCGGTAGACGAAGTCGCCGGATAAAGCTTTACGGGACAGGAGACCAGCGACAGCCGCAGGTATCCCTTCCAACTCGCGCGCCCTGCCATGGTGCGATCCTTATTTCTTCATCCCCACATCACGCTGCATAGCGGGCGTGATCTTGGCCATCTCCGA
>Ga0302279_10004579_pt1 | contig 16189 bp, 14 predicted proteins | sample III_Bog_N3_3_FD_194541 | JGI IMG/M metagenome (GOLD analysis project Ga0302279, IMG submission 194541) | Peat permafrost microbial communities from Stordalen Mire near Abisko, Sweden - III_Bog_N3_3 | ecosystem: Environmental > Terrestrial > Soil > Wetlands > Peat | place: Sweden: Abisko...
CCCTTCGGTACACTTTGGCATTGGCGGTCCTGCATTCCAGGTTGCATTGTTGAGATGTCAGATACCTCTAACAACGCAGCTCGAATTAGGGCCGCCGACCGTTTGCTCGCGAAATATCCAGGCTAGCAGGCCCGCACGCCTGTCATCCTGCGAGAAGTCGCAGGATCCGGCCCCTGAGACAACGCCGCGTGCCGGCATCGATCCATGCGGCTTGGAGATCGAAGACGCGCCGCTATCTGCGCACCATCGGCTGCCTGGCCGCCGCCTCGGTCATGCGCTCGCGCAGCCACCGGTGCGCCGGATCGTCGTCCTTGCGCAGGTGCCACACCATTTCCACGTTGACCGATGCCAGCGACAGCGGGATCGGTTTCTGCACGAGGCGGTGCTCGACGCCGGTAGCCGGCAGGAACTGGCGCGGCAGCACGGTCAGCAGGTCCGAGCGCGCGACCACGCTGCCGGCGGTGGCGAACTGGTTGACGGTCAGGACGATGCGGCGCTGGCGGCCCAGCGTGGCCAGCGCCTCGTCGACGAAGCCGTGGGCGCGGCCGGAGAACGTCACCAGCAGGTGGTGCGCGTCGACGAAGGTGCCCAGCGTCAGCTCCTGGCCGGCCAGCGGGTGGTCGCGCCGCATCACGCAGACGTATTCGGTCGCGTAGAGCTGGCGGTGGCGCAGCGTGGCGTCCTGGCCCTGGGCGACGATCGCGGCGATCGCGTTCGGGAAGTAGCCGACGGCCAGGTCGGCGTCGGCCTCCTCGACCAGGCGACGCGGGTCGCGCGTGGTCAGCGGCAGCACGCGGATGTTGGCCAGGGCGCGTTCGGCTTCGATCGCCGAGACCAGGTGCGGCAGCAGCATCGCGGCGGTGGCGTCGGCCATGGCGATGTTGAAGGTGGCGGCGTCGGCCGCCGGGTCGAAGCCGGGCGGCGACAGCGCGCCCTGCAACTGGGCCAACGCGGCGCGCACTTGCGGCCACAACGCCTCGGCGCGCGCGGTCGGCCGCATCCCGAATGCGGTGCGCAGCAGCAGGTCCTCGCCGACCGCGGCGTGCAGGCGTTTCAGCGCATGGCTGGCGGCCGGTTGCGTCATCGACAGGCGTTCTGCCGCGCGCGTGAGGCTGCCTTCGGCCATCACGGCGTCGAAGACACGCAGCAGGTTAAGGTCCAGCGTGCGGAAGTTCACGAAGAATGACGGAAGTCAAGATATCAACAGTATGCATATCTTGGATGACCAACATTCATTAGGTGACTAAAGGGAAAACCCTTAAATTCTCCCCATCGCGTCTTGTTTCGAGATGCCCAGCAGGAGCACCTTCATGACCGCCATCACTTCCGGTACCTACGGCCATCAGCCGATCTTCTCCGGCGCCACCATTCGCCGCCTCGCCGTCGCCTTGTTCTCGTCGCACCCCGAAGCCGCCACGACCAGCTCGGCGCGCGCCGCCCAGGCGTGGCCGCTGCCCTGGCCGTCGGCATCGTTGCCCTCGTTCAGCGCGGGTTCGGGCGTGCGCGTGCGCGAAGCCGAGGACGTGCGCGAACTGGCGCGCAGCGTGGAAGCGCACTCGCCGGGTTTCGCCGCCGACCTGTACGCGGCCGCGTGGCGCCATGAAGGCTACGACGACTGAGGTCGCACGCCGGCTCGCTAGCGCCGGCTAACGTTTCTCGACGATCGTCGGCACCAGCTGCAAGGCCGCGCGGACGTGTTCCGCCGCGGCCTTCGCGTCTTCACGCGACGTGTAGGGCCCGGCCTGCAGCTTGTTCAGGCCGTGGTCGCTGAAGACCGCCAGCAGTGGCGCGAGCCAAGGCTGCTCGTCGATCAGGCGACGCTGGAAATCCAGGGCACCGTCGCGCTGCGTGAAGGCGCCCAGCTGGATCCACCAGCCGATACCGGCGGTCGTATCCGCGCGCCCATGCGCGTCAGGCTTGTCAGGACGAACGGGCGCGACGGTCGCCACGACGGTCTCGCTGACCGTCGTCACGGTGCCCGGCACCGCCGAGGCCGCGTCGACGGCGGCGGCGACGCCCAGGTCGACGCCGGGCGAGCTGGTCGGCGACTGGGCGGACGACATCACGCCCGCATCCACGCCGGGCCCGCCGACCATCGCGGGGGGCGCGGAAACGGCAACGGCATTGGCCGCTGGCGCCGGTGCCGGCGCGGCCTTGCCCATGGCGACGCCGCTGCGGATGTCGTCCTCGGTGATGCGCGTGATCTCCACCGGCGCTACGCCGCTGAGCACGCCCAGCTTCAAGGCCGCGGTGTACGACAGGTCGATCACGCGGCCGGGCGAGAACGGCCCGCGGTCGTTCACGCGCACGATCACCTCCTTGCCGTTGGCCGGATTGCGCACGCGCGCGTAGCTGGGGATGGGCAGTGTCTTGTGCGCCGCGGTCATCGCATACATGTTGTACGCCTCGCCGCTGGCGGTGCGGTGGCCGTGGAACTTCTTGCCGTACCAGGACGCCAGGCCCTTCTCGGTCAGCGCCCGGTCGTCGGTCAGCGGCACGTAGGTGTGGCCGCCGATCTCGTACGGCTTGTTCGGGCCACCGCTTCGAATCGGCTCGATCTGCGGCACCGCGTCGGGCACCGCTTCCAGGTTCGGCGGCGGCTTGGCCTCGGGGCCATCGCGCTGCTCGTTGCCGGGCGGCAGGTGCGTGACGTTGCCGGGGCCGGCCGGCGCGGTGGGCGTCGTCTGGCAGGCGGCCAGCACGGCCAGCAGCAGCGTCGCGGCGGCCGCCCGCAGCGTGCGTGGCGGCTGCGGCTGGATCAGCGTCGAGGAAAGTCGAGCACGATGCGACATTCGGGGTGGCTGCGAGCCAGGAGCTGGCCAGGGCGCCCGCGGTGGCATCCGCGCGCCGGGCGAGCTTACACCTTCGGGCGGCTTGGCCAGGGGGCGGCGTCATGACGCCGAATCCGCCTCGCCCACCAGCTCGCGAATGGGTGGCTTTGCTGACCAATGACTCGATCGGACACGGCTGGCCTCGACGATGCTGCGATCGGCGACGTTAGGGGGTGCCTTCGCCCGATCCTTCAGCCACGCGGCCATCCCGCCTATAGTCGATTTCCACGTCCGCGCGGGCTCTGGATGCCGCACGCGGCCGACAAGATCGTGCACCGGAGAGAGACAAGCCATGCCCAAGCACTCGCGAATCCGTTGGACCCTGGCCGCCTCGGGGCTGCTCGTCGCGCTGGCCGTCGTCGCCGTCGCCGCCTGCCAGTCCGGCCCCAAGCCCGGCACGGTGCAGGACGAGGCGATGCAGGCCGGACGCAGCGCCGAGTCGTTCCCGCATGCCGACGAGGACTACTTCCACGACATGGACAACGGCCTCGCGCTGACGCCCGACGAGATCAAGGGCCGCAACATGTGGCTGGTGTGGAGCGGCGGCAACGACCGCTTCTGGGACACGCTCACGGCCACCACCTTCGGCGCGTTCGACCTGCTCAAGATCGTGTCGTCGGCGCCCGAGCTGGGCTTCACGCGCGCCAACCGCTGGAACAACCTGGGCCTGGTCAACGAGCCCTGTTTCGCCGCCGCCGCCGGCCCCGATCCGAAGCGCTTCGGCCTGTGGCTGGACCAGCGCCGCGCCGATTGCCCGGCCGATCCGTTCGAGAACGAGGCCAAGTACCCCGGCGTGAAGATCGGTGCGCGCGGCGTGGCGAAGATGCCTGACGGCAGCACGCTCCCGGTCGGCTCCTTCTATGGCTACGCGACCGGCATCGCCGGCCTGCGCCTGTTCCCGAACCCGAAGTTCGACGAGGCCGCCGCGGCCCGCTGGGACGCCAGGCGCTACTACAGCGACCCCACGTACTACAACGACAAGGACCTGGTGCGGCCGTACCGCGTGGGCATGTCCTGCGGCTTCTGCCACGTCGGCCCGAGCCCGATCCACCCGCCGGCCGATCCGGCGGCGCCGCAGTTCGCCAACCTGAGCTCGTCGGTCGGCGCGCAGTACATGTGGGTCGACCGCCTGTTCATCGTGAACTCGGGCAAGCCCGAAGGCCAGAAGAACTTCATGTACCAGCTGGCGCACACCTTCCGCCCCGGCAGCATGGACACCTCGCTGATCTCCACCGACGGCATCAACAACCCGCGCACGATGAACGCGGTCTACGACTTCTCCTCGCGCATGGGCATGGCCGCGCGCATCGGCGACGAGAAGCTCGCCGGCGGCGGCCTGGACAACAAGCAGTTCCAGGACTACCCGTCGTCGCCCGACGCGCTCAAGGTGTTCTTCGACAAGCCCGATGCGGTCAAGACGCCGCACGTGCTCAAGGACGGCGCCGATTCCGTGGGACTGCTGGGCGCGCTCAATCGCGTCTACCTGAACATCGGCCTGTTCAGCGAGGAGTGGCTGCTGCACTTCAACGCGGTCATCGGCGGCAAGTCCATCACGCCGATCACCATCGCCACCGCGGAGAAGAACTCGAGCTACTGGAAGGCCACCGAGGCCGGCACCTACGACACCGCGCTGTTCTTCCTGAAGGCCGCGCAACCCGACCACCTGAGCGACGCGCCCGGCGGCGCGGACTACCTCAAGGCCGATCCCGCGACGCTGGCGCACGGCAAGGACGTCTTCGCCGACACCTGCGCGCGCTGCCATTCCAGCAAGGCGCCGGCGTTGCCGGCAACGCTCGATCTCAACGCGAAGGCCTGCGCCGGCGCGAACTACCTGGCCTGCTTCAAGCGCTACTGGGCCTACACGCAGACCGACGCCTACAAGTCCGCCATGCGGGCGGTGGTGCAGGCGCCCGACTTCCTCCAGGGCAACTACCTGTCCACCGACGCGCGCATCCCCAACACGCTGCTGCGCACCAACGCCTGCAGCCCGCTGGCCACCAACGCGCTGGCCGGCAACATCTGGGACAACTTCTCGTCGCAGAGCTACAAGGATCTGCCTTCGGTCGGCACGATCACGATCACCAATCCGCTGACCGGCGACCCCATGCCTTACGCGATGCCCGCCGGCGGCCGCGGCTACACGCGCGTGCCGTCGCTGATCAGCGTGTGGTCGACCGCGCCCTTCCTGCTCAACAACAGCGTCGGCCCGTTCTCGCCGGATCCGTCGGTGGCCGCGCGCATGAAGAGCTTCGACGCGTCCATCCAGCAGATGCTGTGGCCCGAGCGGCGCGACCGCGACGCCGTGTTCGGCGACAAGGTGCTGGGCACCATCGACCGCACCACGCAGCGCAGCCAGATCTTCATCCCGGCTGGCTACCTGCCCAAGGCGCTGGAGCCGCTGCAGGGCGTGCACCGCTTCCTGCCCTCATGGATCGACGCCGGCGGCGACGTCACGCTGGACAAGATCCCCAAGGGCGTGCCGGTGGGCCTGCTGTCCAACATCATCCTGCCGTCCGAGACCGACACCAACCTGGGCGAAGGCCAGCGCATCGAGGACATCTCCGCGCTCGCGCTCGAGCTGCAGGCCGACCTGCTCAAGGCGCCGGCCGATGCCACCGACGACCAGTTGATGGGCACCTTCCGCAACCTCGGCCCGCGCCTGCTCAAGCTGAGCAAGTGCCCCGACCTGGTGGTCAACCGCGGCCACTACTTCGGCACCACGCAGTTCAACAAGCAGGATGGCCTGAGCGTCGACGAGAAGTCCTTCGGCCACGAGCCCGAACTCGCCGACGCGGACCGCCAGGCGCTGATCGAGTTCCTGAAGACCTTCTAGCGCGAGATGCCTGCCGCCAATGAGCAGGACTGGGACGTCGTCGTCGTCGGCTCCGGCGCCGGCGGCGGCACGCTGGCGGCGCGGCTGGCGGAGTCCGGCCTGCGCGTGTTCCTGCTCGAGGCCGGCGGCGATGCGCCCACCAAGGACGTGCCCGGCATGCCCGAGGATCACGACGTCCCGGCGTTCCACCCGTTCGCCTCCGAGAACCCGGCGATGCGCTGGGACTTCCGCGTGCGCCACTACGCCGACTCAAAGCAGCAGTCGCGGGACTGGAAGAGCCGCGACGACAGCGTGCTCTACCCGCGCGCCGCGACGCTGGGCGGCTGCACCGCGCACAACGCGATGATCTTCGTGCTGCCGCACGATTCGGACTGGAACGGCATCGCCGAGCTCACGGGCGACAAGAGCTGGCGCGCAGCCAACATGCGCCGCTACGCGAGGCGCGTCGAGAACTGCCGCCACCGGCCGTTCTGGCGCGCGCTGGCGGCCATCGGCATCGATCCGCTGGGCCACGGCTGGCGCGGCTGGCTCAGCATCGAGCGCGCGATGCCGCTGGAGGCCTTTTTCGACGGCGCGATGCTGCGGCTGATCGTCGACACCATCGTGCTGTTCACGCTGGGCGTGCGGCGTCCGTTGTCCAGCCTGTGGCGCGCGCTGCGCGGACGCGGCGACCCGAACGCGCGGCGCCTGGGCGGCAAGGCGTTCGAGGGCGTCTGCTACACGCCGCTGTCCACGTCCGGCCACCAGCGCATGGGCAGCCGCGAGCGGGTGCTGGACGTACTGGCGCGCCATCCGGATCGATTGCACGTCGAGCTGGATGCGCTGGCCACGCGCGTGCTGTTCGACGACCAGCAGCGCGCGGTCGGCGTCGAATATCGCAAGGGTCGCCACCTCTATCGCGCCCATCCCGAGCCGACCTCCGACGACGGCGAACTGCGGCAGGTGCGTGCGCGGCGCGAGGTCGTGCTGTGCGGCGGTGCATTCAACACGCCACAACTGCTGATGCTCTCGGGCATCGGTCCGGCCGATGAACTGCAGCGGCATGGCATCGAGGTGCGCGTCGATCTCGCCGGCGTCGGCCGCAACCTGCAGGATCGCTACGAGGTCGCGGTGACGCATCCATTGCCCGGCCCGTGGTCGGGATTGCACGGCGCGAAGTTCGAGCGTGGCGACGAGGTCTGGCGCGAGTGGGACGCCCGCCCGCGCGGCGGCATGTACATCTCCAGCGGCGCGACGATCGCCGTGGCGCAACGCTCGCACCCGCGCGCACCCGACCCCGACCTGTTTGCAATGGCGCTGCCCACGCGCTTCGAAGGCTACTTCCCGGGGTATTCGAAATGGCTGCGCGAGCACCCGGACTACCTGAGCTGGGCGGTGCTCAAGGCGCACACGCGCAATCGGGCGGGCACGGTGCGCCTGCGTTCCGCGGACGCGCGCGACACGCCCGAGATCGACTTCCACTACTTTGACGAGGTCGACGATCCGCAAGGCGAGGATGTGCGCGCGGTCGTCGACGGCATCAGGTTCGTGCGCCGCGCGATGACGCCGCTGGTGCGCTCCGGCACCGTCCTGGCGGAGCAATCGCCCGGCGCGGCTGTCGACACCGACGAGGCGCTCGCGCGCTACGTCCGCGACAACGCCTGGGGCCATCACGCGTCGTGCTCGTGCGCCATCGGCGCGCCGGAACAGGGCGGCGTCGTCGACAGCCGCTTGCGCGTGCACGGCACGCGCGGGCTGCGCGTGGTGGACGCGTCGGTGTTCCCGCGCATCCCCGGATTCTTCCTCGCCAGCGCCGTCTACATGATTGCGGAGAAGGCGGCCGACGCCATGCTCGAGGGCGTCTCTCCCTAGAACACGTAGCCGCGGCCGCGGACGGCGCATTGACGCTGCGGGACTGCGTACGGACACTGCCAGCTGTTCCAAGATTCACCGCAGACCCGGAGAACACGATGGCCTACGACGCCGCGCAGATGCTCGAAATGACCCAGGCGCAACTCGACGACCTGTTCCGCGCCAGCCCCGCCGGGCCGATTCCCAATGGCGAAGCGGTCGGCACGGCCATCATCGCGCCCGACACCAGGTACACCGCGCCGATCGCGCACTTCGTCAGCCACTTCGCGTGGCAGGGCAAGGTGTTCGACGCCGAGCACAAGCTGCTCAAGAACCGCATCACGGTGCTCGGGTTCGAGGCGATCATCGCCGAGGTCTACACGGGCGCCAGCTGGATGGACGGCAAGGACTGCGTGGTGCTGGACTACTCCAAGACCTCGCTGCTCGCGCACTGGATCCGCGACGAGATCCGCCTGGTCTCGCCCAACTTCTATCTGGGCAAGGTCTACTGGGGCAAGGATCGGCTGATCGACTTCTGCCTGCAGTTCTGATGCCGGCTTCCCGCGCGCCGCGATGATCCCGCCGGGACATTTCATGGTGCTCGCCGAGGTCCGTCCGGGCCACGAGCAGCCCTTGCGCGACGTGCTCGCGCAGATGAACTCGGGCCCCGGCCAGGCCGACCCCGGCAACCGCCTGCTGCCGTTCGGCCGCTTCGAGTCGCTGCATTTCGCGCGCTTCGCGATCCTGGACGACACCACCCACGCCGACCTGGCCGCCCACGGCGTGACGCCGGCCGCGCTGCCGACCTACCTGGCCTTCTTCGGCGACTGCGATGGCCCTGCCGAGGCGCAGCTCGACGAATTCGTGCGCGTCGCGCAGGGCGGCCTGCTGGAAGTGTTCACGCATTGCGTCGACTGCCCGGCCGGCAGCGCGCTGGCCGCCTGGCTGCGCGCGCGAAACCTGCCCGTGGCCGCGGCCTACGCGAACTGGACGGGCCGCACCGCGCGCCGCGTGCGCGAGGAGCGTGCGATCGCCGAGGCGCTGGGTCGCCGGGTGCAGGCCCTGGGCACGACCGGCTCCGGCCAGCTGCAGGCCGTTCGCCAGCAGCTGGTCGACTTCGTCGCCGCGGAGCGGCGCGAGGGACGGCTGCTCGTGACGCCCGATCCGCCGACGCCTGCCGGTTGGCAATTGCGCAATCTCGGGAACATCATCGCGATCCCGTTGATCGGCCTGGTCGCGCTGCCGTTCCTGTTGCTCTACTCGCCGCTGTTCGTCTGGCAACTGCGCCGGCGCGAACTGGCCGACCCGGAGATCGTGCCCGCGCCGGACGTCGATCACGTCGCCGAACTCGCCACCTTCGAGGACCGCGGCGTCACCAACGCCTTCACCGCGCTGGGCAGCGTCAAGCCCGGGCGCTTCCGCCGGAACCTGGTGACCGTATTGGTCGCGCTGCTCGACTACGCGGCGCGCCACGTCTACGGCCGCGGCCATCTCACGCGCGTGCAGACCATCCATTTCGCGCGCTGGGTGTTCATCGACGACAAGCAGCGCCTGCTCTTCGCCAGCAACTACGACGGCATCCTGGAGAGCTACATGGACGATTTCATCAACAAGGTGGCGTGGGGCCTGAACCTCGTCTTCAGCAACGGCGTCGGCTACCCGCGCACGAAATGGTTGGTGGCCGAGGGCGCGCGCAATTCGCAGGCTTTCAAGAACTACCTGCGCCGCCACCAGGTGGCCAACTCGGTCTGGTACAAGGCCAGCGCCGGCCTGACCGCGATGGATCTTGCGCGCCACACCCGCATCCGCGAAGGACTGGAACGCAGCACGATGAGCGACCGCGACATCGAAGACTGGCTGAGGTCGATGTGAGCGACGCTATCGATTTTTCCGATGTCCAGGGCCTGCTGCGCTTCGGCTACAAGCACCACACCGAGAGCGCCTTCGCGCTGCTGCGCGTGCGCAACCGCGCGGCCGCGCGCGCTTGGCTCGCGTCGACGCCGGTCGCCACCGCGGCCATCAACAGCGGGCCGCTGCCGCCGACCGCGTTGCAGGTCGCCTTCAGCGCCGAAGGCCTGCGCGAGCTGGGCCTGTCGCCGCAGGTGTTGTCCGAATTCGCACCGGAGTTCGTGGCCGGGCTCGGCACCGATCCGAATCGCTCGCGGCGCCTCGGCGACGTGGGGTCCAACGATCCCGCGCACTGGCAATGGGGCGGCCCGGCGGCGGAGCAGGTGCCGCACGTGCTGGTGATGGCTTATGCGTTGCCGGGCCATCTCAATCGGTATGCGTTCGAGCTCGAAAGCCACTGGGGCGTCGCTTTCGAGCTGATGCGCTGGTTGCAGACCAGCGACATGGGCGGCGTCGAGCCGTTCGGATTCACGGATGGCGTCAGTCAGCCGGAGATCGACTGGTCGCGCACGATCGCGGCCGAAGACAAGGACCGCCTGGCTTATGGCAACCTCGCCTGCCTCGGCGAGTTCCTGCTCGGCTACCCGAACGAATACGGCCGCTACACCGCGCGGCCCCTGCTTGATCCGGTGGGCACCGCGGCAGCGCTCCTGCCACGTGCGGAGGATGCCCCCGATCGCGCCGACCTTGGCCGCAATGGCAGCTATCTGGTGCTGAGAACGCTGCGACAGGACGTCCCCGGCTTCTGGCGCTTCCTGGATGCGCAAGCAGGCGGCGATGCCGCGGAGCGCCGACGCCTGGCCGAATCCATGGTCGGCCGCCGGATGGACGGCCAGCCCCTGGTGCCGCCGGCGGCATCGACGATCGCGGGTGTCGGCACCGAAGCCAAGGCCCGCGCACGGAACGGCTTCACCTTCGACGACGATGCCGCCGGGCTGCGTTGCCCGGTGGGCGCGCACATCCGCCGCGCCAATCCGCGCAACGCCGATCTGCCGGTCGACACGCAAGGCCTGATCTCGCGTGCGGTGCGCATGCTGGGTTTGGACAGCGCCGTGCTGCACGCGGATGCCGTGGCGTCGGTGCGCTTCCACCGCGTGCTCAGGCGCGGCCGCGAGTACGGCGAGCGACTGTCACCGGCGCAGGCCTTGACGATGGCGCCGTCCGCCGAGACCGGTTTGCAATTCATCTGCCTGTGCGCCGACCTCGCGCGCCAGTTCGAATTCGTGCAGGGCGCCTGGATCGCCGGCACCAAGTTCGCGGCGCTGCCGCACGAAGGCGACCCGCTGCTGGGCAACCGCCTGCCAGCGCCCGACGAACCGGACACCGCGCGCTTCACGATGCCGCGCGAAGGCTGTCCGAGCCGCGTGATCACCGGCATGCCGCAGTTCGTCGACGTCGTTGGCGGCGCCTACTTCTTCCTGCCGGGCTTGCGTGCATTGCGCTATCTCGCCACCGCGTGACGGAAGCTCGCCCCGCTATTTCGCGACAGGCTGGTCGAAGGCCTCGCTGCCGTCAGGCTCGACGTGCGGCGTCGAGTTCATCTGCTGGCGCAGTTGCGACAGCGCCTGGTAGACCTTCAGCCGGCCGCGGTTCTGGTTGCCCAGCGGCCGATGCGCCGGCAGGCAGTGCCACGGATTGATCGACAGCCGGTTCGCGAACGCGAGCTGCGCCGCAGAGTCGAACTGCTGGCGCGGCAGCTCCAGCGTCGCGACGACCACCGGCGGCAGCTCGCGCGAAGCCCAGCGCACCGACGCATGCTCGATGGGCATGCGGCGCGGGTCGCTCTGCAGCTGCAGCAGCATGTCGAAGCTGACCGATTGCGCCGTGAGCGTGCGCGCCATTGCCTCGCGCAGGTAGTTGTCGGACGGCCGGCCGGGCAGGCCCGGGATGCGGCTGCGCGTGGCCAGCGTCGGGCGGAAGCTGTATTGCATCGCCCGGCCTTCGCCCAGCAGGTAGGGCACGCAGCTCCAGTACGCGGTCTCGAGCGGACTCGTCTGCGTGCGCGACCACAGCGCCTGCATCAGCGAGTCTAGGAAGTGACCGTTCGGGCCGATGAAATAGAACAGCGGCAGTCCGCGCCCGATCGCTGCCTGCAACTGCGCGTTCGCGCGCAGGTCGGGCGTGGTGAAGACGGGCGTGCTGATGCCGGTGAAGTCCTGCGTGAAGCGCTCGTCGTCCAGCAGCTTGGGGCCGGGCACGCCCATCACCTTGACGCCGATGCTCAGCACGCCGACATCCTCGATGTCCGGCGGCAACGCCGGCCCCGGGCCGCCGAAGCGTACCCAGGCGGGGTATCGGCGCGGCTGCTCGAACAAGCCGCGGCGCAGCTCGGGCGGCAGGTCGTCGTGGATGACCAGCTCGCCGCGCACCACGCCGTGTGTCTTCGTGTTGCCGCCGCGCTGCGCGGTGCCGGCGGTGTAGTGCGTGTGCAGATACTGCGACATCTTCGCGGTGATGTCGGCGATCAGCTGCTCTTCGCCCGCGAGGGGCTTTTCCTGCGCCAGCGCCAGGCCGTCGTCGGGCAGGCGCGCGCGGATCAGCGCCTGCACGAAGCGGGTGAGCGGCTCGCGCGTCAACACGTCCAGCGCTGGGCGGAAGAATGGATCGACGCGGCGCTCGACATGCATCGCGCCGACGAGGAAATCGTGCAGTGCCTGCAGCGCGGACATCGCGGTCAGTCAGCGGCTGGCCGACGGATCAGGAACCAGACGAATCCCAGGCAGAACAGGCCGTCGATGGCCGCCGGCGCGATCACGATCGGATGCGCGAGCCCTTCCCGCCAGCGCAGCGGCAGCGCGATCATGTCGAACAGCTTGGCGACGATGCCCAGCCAGACGATGCCGCGGTTGCGATCGACGTTCAGCCCGAGGATCGCGTAGCCCAGGCCGATCAGGATCACGGCGTAGCCGAAGTCGCCCCAGAACCGGATGGCGGCCTCATCAGGCGGCCCGATGTAGGCCACCGAATAGCTCCAGGCCGACGCGAAGAAGATCGGGCCGCCCATGCTGAAGTTGAAGGCCGCGGCCAGGAAGAAGAACACGGTCCAACGGCGACGACTGCTGTCCATGAAGGCCTCGCGAATTCGAACGCGATCGCCCGCTGGCGATGCGTTGCGAGTGTAGGACGCGCCACACGCGTGCGGCGCGTCGCGCGCCTGCCACCCCCCACGTCCGTGCGGCCGCGTGCGTTGACTCGCCCGGGTCGCGACGGCTATGTTGCGAGCTTTGGTCCAGACGAGCCGGGAAGGGATCGCCACATGGCCTGGAACACACGAAGCGGTCGCGCGGCCTGCCTGCTGGCCGTGGGCGTCGCGGCGATGGTCTGCGGCTGCGCCGATGTGGTCGCGCCGACCACGCGCAGCGCCGTGGATTCCAGCCTGAGCACGCTGGACGAGCCGCAGAACCGGCATGCCATCGAACAGATCCTGCGTTCCGACGAAGTGGCGCGCGCCACGCGCGGCCTCACGCGGGCCGCGCTCGACGAGATCCTGTCAGGCGGCGGCCCCGGTTCCGACGCGCGCCTGACGCAACTGGCCAACGACTTCGCGCGCGACATCGCGCCTGCGCTCGGCGCCACGCTGGACGGCGTCGTGCTGCCGCGCGTGCAGGCCACGATCGCCGCCAGCGTGCGCGCATCGCTGGAGCAGACGCTGAGCGACCAGGATCGCCGGCGTGTCGGCGAGTTCGCGGCCGGCGTCGCGCGCGACGCCGTCGCCAGCGTCGGCCCGCAGGTCGAGGCGACGATCTCGCGGGCCGTCGAACGCATCCTGCGCGACGACCTGAGCCCGGCCATCGCCAAGGCGCTCGCCGACAACACCCCCGCGCTGGCCCGCGCCACGCGCGCCATGACGGCGGCCGCGCTGGATGGCGTCAACGACGCGATGGCCGGCCCGTTCGGCGAGATGTTCCGCAAGGAGCGCGCCGCGACGATCGCCCAGATCCAGGCCGCCGAGGCGCAGCAGCAGCGCGCGCTGGTCGACCAGATCGACCGCCAGATCGCCGAATCGCGCCGCTGGTTCGAAACCCTGGTCGTCGCGTTCGCCGTGGTGGGCATCGCGATGCTGGCCATCGGCGCGCTGCTGTGGCACCTGCTGACGGAGCAGCGCCGGATGCGCGAGCGCGCGGCGCCGTGACGAAAAAGCCACCCGGAGGTGGCCTTGCATCGTCGAATCAACTGGTGCGCCCGACTGGGTTCGAACCAGTGACCCCTGCCTTCGGAGGGCAGAAAAACGCCTACTTGTTGACGCAAGTATATCAAAAATCTTCTTTTCCATCAAGGACTTATGGATGTAGCCATCCATATCTCGATGTACTTGTCGATAACGCCGGTGTGGCAAAAGTGTGGCGACCCACCAGCTTCGTATGACGACGAAATCTCCCGACTTCAGCAAGCCTCCCGGGGTCCCGGTGGCAGACCCCGAGACACTGTCAGCGCCGAGCGACAGCCTACTTGACCTCACGGTGAAACAGGCGCTGCTGGACGGACTGGCACTGTGGAACAGTAGGAAGAACCGGTCCGCGAACTTGCATCCGCTTGCGACACGCGGATTGTTCAACGGAACGCATGGTCTGGAGAACCGAGAACTTCTCGCCGTCCTTGCGGAGAATCCGCTCTTGCGGTCCGGTGCTATCCAAAAGAGGCAGGCGAGGTGGCTTCGCTCGCTTGGCCACGAACGCGCCCTCAAGGTGAATACCTTGCGTTCACATTCGCTCGCGTTGCTTCGAGGCCGTGCTGTCGAGAATGCGGATGTGGTGCGCGGCTGGGCATATGTCACCGTGCATGCCGCAGCTCATGACGTCATCGCGGAGGCGCCTGATAGCGAACTCCAGTCTTTAGGTGAACTGGACGAAGTGGGATGCGATGTCATCGAGGCTATGACGACGAAAGTGCATGGCCGAATGGCGGAGTCGCTCACCGCTCAATTCGCGAATGCCGAGACCAAGCGACAAAGCGGCGACTCGCGTGCGGCAGCGGAGGTCTTCCTGCACTATGCAACTTTTGAGCTACTGAAAGTCATGGCTCAACCCGGGAAGCCGTGGGCGACTATGAAGACCTTGCTGGAGTTCACGTATCCAGCCATCAACGAATATGGGGACGCAGCGGTCTGGGACACCAGCGACCGAGTCGAATCATTCGATGCTGGTCCTCTGCCTAGTTCGAGCTGAATAGCGCATCGGAGGCGATTGCTGCCAGATGCTGAATGTGAGAGCCAGCTACACGGCTACTGCGGCGGCGGTGTGCCGGCCGAACCCGGTCGCGAATTGAGGCTTGCGACCCGGCGAAATTTGTCGGCGATTGCGGCCTACGCGGGTATCGTTGGACAATACCAGGAGCTGCATAATGGCGGGTCGGGTATGACGCCGCGGAGCGAGTTGAGCCTCGGCGCTTGGCGCTCGTGCCGTCACCTGAATGACATGAGGACTCTTTGGGCGAGCGCGTCCAAAATTTGTCCCCCCTGACCAAGCACCCATTTCGGCACCATCTCGACATCCCCCCAACGGATGTCCCAGATGCGTGACTACGCTCAAGCCGCTCAACTGCTGAACTGCCCCGACGAACTTCACCTCTCTGCGGATGAGGTGGCCCTGTTGACAGGGTACTCGTTGGAAACCGTCCGGCAACGCCGAGTGCGGAATTTTCCACGGCCCGTTGGGCCAGGACGCTTGCTGCGCTGGCGCCTTGGCGATGTGCGGGCCTGGCTGGCCGCCCCGACCGTGGCAACTGTCCATCAGACATCGTCTCGTCGGGCTCGCCCGTGATGCCGAGATGGTTGCAAGCGCCCAAGCCGTCCACCCGACTCCCCGAGCCATGGCAACCCAGTTAGCTCAAGGCCAGAAGCCTGGCCCCCGGGGCAAGGTGTTGGAGCGCTACGCCAGGGACATTCTTCTGCGAGCTCGCGAAGGGCAATCCATGCGCGAAATCGCGGATTGGCTAGCGCAGCCTCCTAGAGGAGTCGCCATTACCCGACAGGCGGTTCACCAATGGGTGAGGGCGCGAATCCGAAAGCTGGCGAAGCTGAACCGCGATTTCGAGGGCACGGGCATCTCGGAGTCCTTGCAAAGGGAGCCCGTGGTCAGGGATGCGCCCCCTCTCCAGCCAGTTCTCGAATTGCCGCCAACTCATCCGCCCCCCATGAAGGTATCGCCTTCGCCCCCGACTCGAAAGGCGACCGACATGACCGACTTCATGGTCAGCGACGCTGACCTGAGCCTGGCGCTTAACCCGCTTCTCTCGAAGCGGTGAGCCTCCCCCCCACCCGATTCACCCTTCTCACCATCATGAACAACACCATCAGCGTCATCGTCATCAATAAAGCCGGCAAGGTCGGCAAGTCCACCATCGCAAAGCACCTCATCGCCCCGATGCTCGGGGCCGACTGGATTCAGGTCGAGACCTTTAACGACTCGGGCAAAGGCGCAGCAGCCAAAGTTGCGGGGCGAAAGTTCGAGTACATCGCAGAGGCCGTCGTCGGCGGCACCGGCAACCGTTGCATCGACATCGGCAATTCAAACTATCAGGCCGTGATGAAGGAACTTCAACAAATCGATGGCTTCGCCGCCCGCATCGGTTTCTGGGTGATTCCGTGCAAGGAGAGCGCGGGCATCATGAACGACGCACTTTCTACGGTTGCTGACCTCATTGACAAGCTTGGGGTCGACCCGAGCCGCATCGTCGTGCTGCCCAACGACATCGAGGCGCCGGAGGAGGGGCTGGACAGTTTCGAAAAGATTCGGTTGGCGGCCAAGAAGTTCGGCTTCCACTTCTGCGAGGTGGCGGTGCCTCAAAA
>Ga0302279_10004584_pt1 | contig 16170 bp, 12 predicted proteins | sample III_Bog_N3_3_FD_194541 | JGI IMG/M metagenome (GOLD analysis project Ga0302279, IMG submission 194541) | Peat permafrost microbial communities from Stordalen Mire near Abisko, Sweden - III_Bog_N3_3 | ecosystem: Environmental > Terrestrial > Soil > Wetlands > Peat | place: Sweden: Abisko...
TCGCCGATGTCCAAACAGTCGGAAATTCCCGGCATCGCCGCCGTCATCGCGGTCGCCTCCGGCAAGGGCGGCGTCGGCAAGTCGACCACCGCGCTCAACCTGGCCTTGGGTCTGCGCGACCTCGGTCTGCGGGTCGGCCTGCTCGATGCCGACATCTACGGGCCCTCGGTGCCGCGATTGACTGGCATTCACGAGAAGCCCGCGCTCAACGACGAGCGCAAGATGATTCCGATTCAGCGCTTCGGCCTGGCGATCATGTCGATCGGCTTCCTGGTCGAGGAGGACACCGCGATGATCTGGCGCGGGCCGATGGTGATGTCGGCCATCACCCAGATGCTGCGCGACGTCGCCTGGGGCACGCTCGATATCCTGGTGGTCGACATGCCTCCCGGCACCGGCGACGCGCAGCTGACGCTGGCGCAGAACGTGCCGCTCAAGGGGGCGGTCATCATCTCGACGCCGCAGGACCTCTCGCTGATCGACGCGCGCCGGGGGCTGGCGATGTTCAGGAAGGTCAACGTGCCGGTGCTCGGCATCGTCGAGAACATGAGCTATTTCCAGTGCCCGCATTGCGGCACCCGCTCGGACATCTTCGGTCACGGCGGCGCACGGCACGAGGCCGAGCGGCTGGGGGTGCCGTTTCTGGGCGAAATTCCGCTGCATATGTCGATTCGCGTCACCTCGGATTCGGGTACGCCGGTGGTCGAAAGCGAGCCGGATGGTCCGCACGCGGCGATCTACCGCGCGATCGGCGCCAAGGTCCGCGATCAGCTCCAGGGCGTCATCGCCGCCGCCTAGCGCGGGCCTTTCGCCCCGTATGCGACTTTCGTTTAAAGTGCGCTGTCATGCCTTCGTCGCGTTTTCCGCGGCCCAACTTCCGTGTTAAAGACCGCCCGCCGGTGCGACCTCGGTTGACGCGGCTGACGCCTCGCCGGGAGAATCGCGCGGGGAAATCCGGGAAACGCCCCCAACAAGGAGATGCCTTAAATGAAGCGTCGTGATTTTTTGAAGGTTTCGGCAAGCGGTGCCGCGGTTGCCGCGGTGGCCTCGCCGGCGATCGCGCAGTCCTCGCCCGAGATCAAATGGCGCATGACCTCGAGTTTCCCGAAATCGCTCGACACCATCTTTGGCGGCGCCACGGAGTTCGCCAAATACGTCGCCGAAATGACCGACAACAAGTTTCAGATCCAGGTGTTCGCCGCCGGTGAAATCGTCCCGGGCCTGCAGGCGCTCGATGCCACCTCCAACGGCACCATCGAGATGAGCCACACCGTTTCGTACTACTATGTCGGCAAGGACCCGACCTTCGCGATCTATGCGTCGGTGCCGTTCGGCCTCAACGCCCGCATGCAGAATTCCTGGTGGTACCAGGGCGGCGGCATGGAGCTCGGCAACGAGTTCTTCAAGAAATTCGGCGTGATCGGTTTCCCCTGCGGCAACACCGGCACCCAGATGGGCGGCTGGTTCCGCAAGGAGATCAAGACCGTCGCCGATCTCTCGGGGCTCAAGTTCCGCATCGGCGGCATTGCAGGCCAGGTATTGCAGAAGGTCGGCGTCATTCCGCAGCAGATCGCGGGCGGCGACATCTACCCGGCGCTGGAAAAGGGCACCATCGACGCGGCCGAATGGGTCGGGCCGTATGACGACGAGAAGCTCGGCTTCCAGAAGGTCGCCAAATACTACTACTATCCCGGCTTCTGGGAAGGCGGCCCGACCGTGCACGCGTTCTGCAATCTCGAGAAGTGGAATTCGCTGCCGAAGAATTACCAGGCCGTCGTCACCAGCGCCTGCGCCCAGGCCAATACCTGGATGGCCGCGCGTTACGACATGCAGAACCCGTCGGCGCTGAAGCGTCTGGTCGCCGGCGGTACGCAGCTTCGCCCCTTCACCAACGAAGTGCTGGAAGCCTGCCTCAAGGCGACCAACGAATTGTGGGCGGAAATTTCCGCCAAGAACGCCGACTTCAAGAAATCCATCGACTCGATGCAGGCCTATCGCTCCGACCAGTATCTGTGGTGGCAGGTTGCCGAATACACCTTCGACAGCTTCATGATCCGCTCGCGCACGCGCGGCTGATTCACCGGCGCCGGCGCCCCGGCTACCGGGGCGTTGCATCTTAAATCGTAGGGCACGAGCCCGGTCTCCCCTTGGGGAGGCCGGGCTTTTTGCGTTGCGGCAGTCCAGTTCGCGATGGCATTCCCAAACCGGATGTCTCATCCTCGGCGCAAGCCTCGGCAAGAAGGCTGACACATCACATCACCAAGGGGAGTATGCAATGAAACGTCGTGACTTCATCAAGGTCACCGGGGCGGGCGTTGCGGGGGCCACCATGGCGGCGCCCGCGATCGCGCAGTCCGCGCCGGACATTAAATGGCGCATGACCTGCAGCTGGCCGAAATCGCTCGACACGCTGTACGGCGGTGCGGAGATCATGGCCAAGGCGGTGGCCGAGGCGACCGACAACAAATTCCAGATCCAGGTGTTCGCCGCCGGCGAAATCGTGCCGGGCCTGCAGGTGATCGACGCCGTGCAGAACGGCACCGTCGAGATGGGGCACACCGCCTCGTATTACTATTTCGGCAAGGACCCGACTTTTGCCTTCGGTACTTCGGTCGCTTTCGGACCGAGCCAGCGCATCAACCAGGGCTGGTACACCCTCGGCGGCGGCAAGGAAGTACTCAACGAGTTCTATCAAAAATACAATGTCTTCTCCATGCTCGCGGGCAACACCGGGTGCCAGATGGGCGGCTGGTTCCGCAAGGAGATCAACACGCTGGAAGATCTCAAGGGCCTGAAATTCCGCATCGGCGGCTTTCCCGGCAGCGTGTTGCAGAAATTCGGCACCATCCCGCAGCAGATCGCCGCCGGCGACATCTATCCCGCGCTGGAGAAGGGCACCATCGACGCCGCCGAGTGGGTGGGACCCTACGACGACGAGAAGCTCGGCCTCTATAAGATCGCGCCGCACTACTACTACCCCGGCTGGTGGGAGGGCGGCTCGATCCTGCTGGCTTTCGTCAACCTCGACAAATGGAATGCGCTGCCGAAACAGTATCGGGCCATCCTCGAGCAGGCGGGCGCGTTCGCCAATCAGTGGATGATCGCCAAATACGACCTGGTCAATCCGGCGGCGCTCAAGCGGCTGCTCGCCAACGGCGTCAAGCTGCACGCGTTCTCGCCGGAAATCATGGAGGCCTGCTTCAAGGCGGCCAAGGAGCTGCATGCCGACATCGCCGGCAAGAACGCCAGCTTCAAGAAGGTCTACGAATCCATGACGGATTTCAGCAACAACACCTACCAGTGGTTCCAGGTCGCCGAGCTCGGCTACGATTCATTCATGGTTCGCCACTCGCACGGCTGATCGCAGCACCCGCTGCCACGAAAACGGCCCCGCGGCTTTCGCCGCGGGGCCGTTTTCATGACGATCGACGCTACTTGAACTTGGGCGGCTCGCTGAAATCGAGCGGTGGCAGCTCGATCTGCGGAATGTCGATGTTGACCTTGTTGGGATCGACCGTGGAAGGCTTGTCGAGCAGGCCGGTCACCGTGATCGGGAACGCGATCACCAGCACGACCATGATCGCCTGCAATCCGACCCAGGGGAGGGCGCCCCAGTAGATGTCGGAGCTCTTGACTTCCTTCGGCGCGACCCCGCGCAGGTAGAACAGCGCGAAGCCGAATGGCGGATGCATGAACGAGGTCTGCATGTTCACGCACAGCATGACGCCGAACCAGATCAATGCTGCGTCGGGACCGACCACCGGCGCCAGGATCTTCTGCGCGATCGGCGCGATCATCGGCAGGATGATGAAGGCGATCTCGAAGAAATCCAGGAAGAACGCCAGGAAGAAGATGAACAGGTTGATGAAGATCAGGAAGCCCCAGACCCCGCCCGGCAATGAGGTCAGCATGTGCTCCAGCCAGACGCCGCCGGAGACGCCGAGGAACACTACCGAGAAGCAGGTCGAGCCGATCAGGATGAACACCACCATGGTGGTGATGCGCATCGTGGTCTCGTAGCCCTGCTTGATCAGGCCGCGCAATTCCGGAATCCGCACCGCCTCGAGGCAGATCCAGACCACGGCGAAATAGGTGACGGCAAAGGCGAGCTTGAACAGCAGCCCCTCCGAGACGAAGATTCCGACCATGGTGCCGATGCCGCAGGCAATGACGCCGATGATCGTGAGCTTGCGGCCGGTGGTGCTGAAGTCCTTGTTGTGGATCGCGGCCAGCACGATGGCGCCGACCGCGCCCATCGCGCCGGCTTCGGTCGGGGTGGCCAGACCGAGCATCATGGTGCCGAGCACGACGAAGATCAGCACCGCCGAGGGAATGATGCCCATCAGGCATTTCTTCCACAGCGCCCAGCCGGTCAGCGTGCGCGCGTCGATCGGCACCGGCGGGACATGATCCGGCTTGAAGATGCCGAGCAGGAAGGTGTAACCGGCGAACAGCGCGATCTGGAACACCGACGGTCCCCAGGCGCCGAGATACATGTCGCCGACCGATTTACCCAGCTGGTCGGCCAGCACGATCAGCACCAGCGACGGCGGCACCAGTTGGGTGATGGTGCCGGAGGCTGCCAGCACGCCGGTGATGTAGCGGATGTTGTAGCCGTAGCGCATCATCACCGGCATCGAGATCAGCGCCATGGCGATGACCTGCGCCGCCACCGTGCCGGTGATGGCGCCGAGAATGAAGCCGACGATGATGACGGAGTAGCCGAGGCCGCCGCGGATCGGTCCGAACAGCTGGCCCATCGAATCCAGCATGTCCTCCGCGAGCCCGCAGCGCTCCAGGATCGCGCCCATGAAGGTGAAGAACGGGATCGCCAGCAACAGGTCGTTGGAGAGCACGCTGCCGAAGATGCGGCCCGGGATCGCCTGCAGGAAGTTGAGGTCGAAGAATCCGAGATGGATGGCGAGGAACCCGAACGACAGCCCCACCGCGGCGAGCGTGAAGGCGACCGGGAATCCGATCAGCATGGCAAATACCAGCCCGCTGAACATCAGCGGGGGCATCATTTCCAGCGTAATCATTGCGTGGGCCTCTCGTATTTCGCATCGATCGTGACTTGGCCCTGAAGTGCGGCGATGCGCTTGATGACTTCGGATACGCCCTGGAACGCCAGCATGACGAATCCGGCCGGGATGACGAACTTGATCGGCCAGCGGATCAGGCCGCCGGCATTGCCCGAATATTCATTGACTTCGTAGGCCTGGTAGAAAAACGGCCAGGACAAATAGCAGAGCAACAGACATGACGGGATCAGGAAGAACAGCGTTCCGATCAGATCGAGCCAGAGCTGGCCGCGCTCGGTCAGGAACAGGTAGAAGATCTCGACCCGGACGTGTTCGTTGCGCTTGAAGGTGTAGGAGGCGCCGAACATCACCAGAATGGCGAACATGTACCATTGCAGCTCGAGCCAGCCGTTCGAGCTGTAGCCGAAGGCGTAGCGGATCATGGCGTTGACGGCGCTGACGATGCAGGCGGCCAGCACCAGCAGATTGCAGACGTAGCCGATCTTCTCGTTGATCTTGTCGATGGCCTCGCTGATCGCCAAAAATGGACGCATCGTGTTCTCCCCCGCAGCCGCCGTCAAAGCATGCCGATTATTTCAACGAGCATCGCCTTGCTGCCGCGCGCGGAACGCGTGGCGCCATGGCTCATCCGCAAGAGCGATTGCAACGATCGTCCTCCCCCAATTGCGCTTTGCCGTCTTGGCCACGCCCGTCAGACGCGGCGGCTTGTCCAGCCATGCAGGCATAAAAGCTGGCGCACCATTTCAGCGCGCCGTGGCGGCGTCAATTGGAAAATCGACAAATTGACGCGGAATCAGACGGTTGCCCGATCGGCCCGATCCGGGGAGGCGAATCCTCAGCCCCCGGTGACACTCATGTGGCGGCTCACGCTCGGGCGATTGTGCCGGCGATCGATGATGAAGTCGTGGCCCTTCGGTTTGGTGCCGATGGCGCGGTCGATCGCCGCGGAGAGCAGCTCGTCGTCGGCGCTGGCCCGCAGCGGCCTGCGCAGATCCGAGGCGTCCTCGTGGCCGAGGCAGCTGTGCAGCGTGCCGGTGCAGGTGATCCGGACGCGGTTGCAGGATTCGCAGAAATTATGCGTCATCGGCGTGATGAAGCCGAGCTTGCCGCCGGTCTCGCCGACGCTGACGTAGCGCGCCGGGCCGCCGGTATCCTCGTCGAGGTCGGTCAGGGTGAATTGCTTGGAAAGACGCGCGCGCACCAGCGACAACGGTACGTACTGGTCGATCCGTCCTTCGCCGATGTCGCCCATCGGCATCACCTCGATCAGCGTCAGCGCCATGCCCTTGCCGTGCGCCCATTGCATCAGCGCGGGGATTTCGTCCTCGTTGAGGTTCTTCAGCGCCACCGCGTTGATCTTGACGGCGAGTCCCGCGGCGCGCGCGGCCTCGATGCCGACCATCACCTTGTCGAGATCGCCCCAGCGGGTGATGGCACGGAATTTCACCGGATCCAGAGTGTCCATTGACACGTTGATTCGGCGAATCCCGCAGTCGGCCAGTTCGCCGGCGAAACGCGCCAGTTGCGAACCGTTGGTGGTCAGCGTCAGTTCGTCGAGCGCGCCGGTCTTCAGATGGCGCGACAGCGAGCGCACCAGCGACATCACGTTGCGCCGGACCAGCGGCTCGCCGCCGGTCAGCCGCAGCTTGCGCACGCCCTTGGCGATGAAGGCCGAGCACAGCCGGTCCAGTTCCTCCAGCGTCAGAAGATCGGCCTTGGGCAGGAATGTCATGTCTTCCGACATGCAATAAAAGCAGCGCAGGTCGCAGCGGTCGGTGACCGACACGCGCAAATAGCTGATGGTCCGGCCGAACGGATCGGTCATCGGACGCGACAGCGATGCGGGTGGAACGAGCAGGGAACCGTTCATTCAATATACCTTGTCACTGCGGCAAGCCGCCATGCGGGCATGGCGTCGCTTGCGTAGTGACAATGTATGCACGATGCAATCGGCCCACAATCGACAACTCGGCCTTGCTGCAGTGCAAGCGATCAGCGGCTCGGCGCCGCTGTCGCGGGGGCCTGGGCGGGTTCGGGGAAGGGCGATCCGCCGGCCGCGGGGGCAGCCGCGGTGCCCTTGGGCGCCTTCGGCCTTTTCGGCCGCATCGGCTTGCGGACGGGCTTGGGCGGCGGCGGAGGCGGCTGAAGCTGTGCGACCGCCGGATTCGGATCGAGCGTGACCGTGGCGGAGGTGAGGATATCGCCGGGGTTACGGATGACCTGCACCGGGATGGTCGCGGGCTGGAACTTGTTCAGGGTGTAGGTGACCGTGAAGCCGCCGGATTCGGGGGGCTGCACCGTGACGGAGCAGGGTGTCTTGCAGCCCTGTCCGATCGACGTCCGGGCATCGGCGCCCGCCGGGACCGAATCGAGCTGAAGCTGCGCGGTCGGCGGAGTCGACTTGAAGTAATCCATCGAGAAGGAGGAACAGCCCGCAAGGCTAGCTCCTGCCGCGACAACCATGATGACACGACGCATGACTCATCCGTCAATCTATGCGGCCAACTGCCGCAATCCCCGTGGCGACCATAGGAGCGTCAGAACGGGCACGCAACCGTGCGGGCCGCTATCGTTAATTGATGGTTAACAACATAAAGTGATTTATAAATAAGCAATATCAATTGCTTATATGCTTTGCTTCGGCCGCGGCGCGAGGCTCTGCACGGCCGCCGGCAGCTGCTTCATGTGATTGATCAACAGGTCGGGTTTGAGATCGGCGATCGGAACCTCGGTATAGCCGAACGCGACCCCGATGACGGGCACCCCGGCGCGGCGGGCCACGCCGATATCCGGACCGGCATCGCCGACCATGATCGTTTGCGACAACTGGCCGCCGGCCCGGACCACCGTTTGCTGCAGAATGACCGGATCGGGCTTGGAGACGCCGAACGTGTCGGCGCCGCAAATCGCCGAAAACCGCGCGCTCAGACCGAGGCGATCGAGCAACAGCTTCGACAGCCATTCCAGCTTGTTGGTACAGACCGCAAACCGGTAGCCAAGCCCCTGCAGATCGTCGAGTGCTGCTTCCAGGCCCTCGAACGGGCGCGAAAGGTCGGCGATGTGGGCCGCATAGTAATCGATGAAGTCGCCGGTCAGCCGGTTGATATCTTCGATACTGGCGAAGCGGCCCTCCAATTCCAGGCCGCGCTCGATCAGCTTGCGGGCGCCGGCCCCGATCATGTTGCGCGCGGAAGCGAGCGGGACCGGGGGCAGGCCCTCGCGGTCGAGAACGAAATTGAGCGCGTTGATCAGGTCAGGCGCCGTATCCACGAGCGTGCCGTCGAGATCGAATACCACCATGCGGGCAGAGGTCATGGGCAAGCGCTATAGGTCTGCCTACCATCATGCAAGGGGGGCCGCGTGGGGGGTGGAAAGTCGCCGCATTCCGCCTCCTCTCGACGCTGTTCTTGGCCCTGTTCTTGGCGCTGTTCCTGATCGCAAAACGACGCTAGACAGGCTCGCCGGACGGCGGGATCCGGGCTGGCTATTCTTGGGGCTGGCTATTCTTGGGGCTGGCTATTCTTGGGGTATGATTTGCAAGTGAATATGGACGATCTGAAGCGGCAGGCGGCGGCGCGGGCGCTCGAACAGGTTCGCGACGGCATGAAGCTCGGCCTCGGCACCGGCTCGACCGCGAAGCATTTTGTCGAACTGCTGGGGATGCGGGTTCGCGAAGGCCTGAGCGTCGTCGGCGTGCCGACCTCGGAGGTCACCCGCGCCGACGCAGTGCGGTGCGGCGTGCCGCTGACCACGCTGGACGAGGTCGACCGGCTCGATCTGACGGTCGATGGCGCCGACGAGATCGACCCGGCGCTCAATCTCATCAAGGGCGGCGGCGGCGCCTTGCTGCGCGAAAAGATCGTCGCCAGCGCCTCCGATCGCATGATCGTGATCGCCGATGACACCAAATGGGTCGATATGCTCGGCCGCTTTCCTCTGCCGGTGGAAGTGATCCCGTTCGGCCTCGCGGCAACCCAGCGGGCGATTGGCAAGGCATTTGCGCAAGCCGGCGTTTCCGGGCAAATGATGGTCCGAAAGGGCAAGGACGGTCACGTTTTTGTCACCGATGGCGGCCACTGGATCGTCGATGCCCATCTGGGACGAATAACAGATGCGCCGCGCCTGGCCGGTCTTCTGACCTCCATCCCGGGCGTCGTCGAGCACGGGCTGTTCATCGGTCTCGCCAGCACGGCAATGCTGGCTGGGGCTCAGGGAATTCGCGTTGTTGAACGGCCATGAAGCCGCAATCTAGGAGAATCGGAATGAAGAGCCTTGCAAGAATTCTCACCGCCGCGGGCCTCGCGCTCGGATTGGCGATGAGCGGCGTCCCCGCCGGGGCGCAGACGCCGCCGAAGCCGGCCTCGCCGGCAGCGATCGCGGCGGCCAAGGAAATCCTGGCGATGAAGAACGCGGGCGCGATGTACGCCAAGGCCGTTCCCAACATCGTCCACCAGACCAAGGAAGCGTTGCTGAAGGACAACCTCAACTATCAGAAGGATCTCAACGAGGTCGAGGTGATCGTCGCCCAGAAGCTCGCCGGCCGCGAGAAGGAAATCGACACCGGCATGGCGAGTGTCTACGCCACCGAGTTCACCGAGCAGGAACTGAAGGATCTGGTGACGTTCTACAAGTCGCCGCTCGGCCAGAAACTGCTCGCGGCGGAGCCGATGGCGATTCAGCGCAGCATGGGCTATGTGACCCAGTGGGCGCAGCAGTTTTCCGAAGTCGCCAACGGCGAATTCCGCGCCGAGATGCGCAAGCGCGGCAAGGAAATCTGACGCCAAAGCGCTTTCGAGCGAACTGGAATCCGGTTCGCGTCGGGAAAACGCGTCCAACAACAGCCCGGTTCTGATTCAATCGGAACCGGCTTTCGGTCGGGGCTGACATGACGGATTTCGACGTCGATCTGTTCGTCATCGGAGGAGGTTCGGGCGGTGTTCGCGCCGCCCGGATCGCCGCCGGCCACGGTGCGCGGGTGGCGATCGCCGAAGAATACCGGATGGGCGGCACCTGCGTGATCCGCGGCTGCGTGCCGAAGAAGCTTCTGGTCTATGCCTCGCATATCCGTCACGACATCGAGGACGCTGCCGGATTCGGCTGGACCGTTCCGCCGGCGAGCTTCGACTGGCCGACCCTGATCGCCAACAAGGACAGGGAGATCGCGCGGCTGGAAGCGGCCTATACCGCCAATGTGGAGAAATCCGGCGCCCGCGTGCTCAAGACCCGCGCGGTGTTCGAGGACGCCCACACGCTGCGGCTGGCGAGCGGCGAGGCGGTGCGCGCGAAATACGTCCTGGTCGCCACCGGCGGCGCGCCGAACCACGGGCTGCCCATCCCCGGCATCGAGCACGTGATCTCGTCGAACGAGGTGTTTCATCTGGATGCGTTGCCGAGGCGCATCGTGATCCAGGGCGGCGGCTACATCGCGCTGGAATTCGCCTGCATCTTCGCCGGTTTCGGCTCCGACGTGACGCTGATCTATCGCGGCGACAACATCCTGCGCGGCTTCGACGAGGATGTCCGCGCCCATGTGCGATCCGAGATGGAAAAGAACGGCATCACCATCCTGACCGGCTGCACGGTCGGCAAGATCGACAAGCACGGCAAGGAATTCACCACGCATCTGTCGAACGGCTCGAGCGTCGCCTCCGATCAGGTGATGTTCGCGATCGGGCGGCATCCGAATATCGGAGGTCTCGGGCTGGAGAAGGCCGGCGTCGCGCTCAATCCGGCCAATGGCGGCATCGCGGTCGATCATTTCTCGAAGACCTCGGTGCCGAACATCTACGCGATCGGCGACGTCACCCACCGCATCAACCTGACGCCGGTGGCGATCCGCGAGGGCCACGCCTTCGCCGACACGGTGTTCGGCAAGCGCACGGTCGAGGTCGATCATGCCGACATTCCGACCGCCGTGTTCTCGCAGCCGGAAGTCGGCACCGTCGGCCTTACCGAAACGCAGGCGCGCGCGCAGTTCAGCCACGTCGACATCTACAAGGCCAGCTTCAGGCCGATGAAGGCGACGCTGTCGGGCCGCGACACCCGGGTGCTGATGAAGCTGGTGGTCGATGCCTCGACCGACCGTGTGGTCGGCTGCCACATCGTCGGCGACGACGCCGCCGAAATGGCGCAGCTGCTCGGCATCGCCGTCAAGATGAAGGCCACCAAGGCCGATTTCGACGCCACCATGGCCCTGCATCCGACCGCCGCCGAAGAACTCGTGACCATGCGCACGCCGAGCGCAAGGCATGTGCGGGAAGCTGCGGAGTAGCGTTTTCGCGCCAAAGCTCTGGCGTTTCGGCGAATGATTCGCAGTTACAGTTAGCGCATTCTTAAGGATGATATCTTTCCGCCTCGCCGAACCGGCTCGAACAACCTTTTCAACACCGTTCGTACCTAGCCTGTCCGGCAAGACGATGCCGGTCCACGGGGGTTAGCCCTCGATGGCTACCAGGTGGGCATCAGGGCCGGATGATGCGCGTAAACCAATTCCCAACAGTAGAAGCTCCGGATTTCCTGCTGGAAGCGCTCGAGCTTTCGAACGATGCCGTGGTGGTCGTCGATGGCGATCTTCGCATCAGCTATTTCAACGCGGCGGCCGAACTGATCTGGGGACTGGATCGTGCCGAAGTGCTCGGTGGCGATGCCAGCCGCCTGGGGCTCGGGGATCTGCGCGCGCATGATGTCGCGGCGCAGGCCGCGGCTGCGATCAGCGGCGACGACCCCACCCAGGGACGCGGCGTCGAGATCAGGATCAAGCGCAAGGACGGCAGCCGGGTTCGTGCCGCGTTGACGCTTTCGCATGTCGAAGCCGGCGCCCAGCGCCGCACCATCGCCTTCGTTCGCGACATCACCGCCGAGGTCGATCGACGGGAGCGCCTGGCGCTGCTCACATTGGTCGCCGACAAGACCAACCGCGCCGTCGTCGTCACCGATCCCGATCTGAGGGTCGTCTATACCAACGCCGCGTTTACCGGGATGTTCGGCTACTCGTCCGAGCAAGCGTCGTGGCGACGGGCGGGCGAACTGATGGTCGGACGTCAGACCGACCGCAGGACGCTGGCGAGGTTGCGACGCCGGATCGGCGAGGACAGTGGAGGCGAGGAGGAAATCCTCGCCTACGACATGAACGGCGACGAGATCTGGATTTCGGCCAACGTCAGGGCGTTCCGCAACGGGCGCGGGCGCGTCAAATACCTGTTCGCGCTGTTGACCGATATCACTGAGACCAGGCAGTTATGGTCGCTGCAGCAGTTGATCATGAACGCGCTGGCCGATGAAATCCCGATTGCGGATATCGCCGACCAGCTTTGCAGGCGTGTCGAAGAGATCGCGCCCGATGTGGTTTCCTCGCTGCTTCACATCGACGCCGGCGGATTGATTCATCCGCTGGGCGGCCCCAGCCTTCCCGAAGACTACAGCCGGGCGCTGGACGGCGTCGCGATCGGCCCGGATATCGGCTCCTGCGGGTCCGCGGCATTTTTCGGCAAGGCGGTCCTGGCGATGGATATCGACACCGATCCGCGCTGGCAGCCGTTCAAGACCCGGCCGCTCGAGGTTGGCCTGCGCGCCTGCTGGTCGACGCCGATCAAGGCCAAGGACGGCCGCGTGATCGGAACCTTCGCCTTTTACTTCAGGGAATGTCGCGCGCCCAGTCGCTGGCATCAGCGCATCGTCGACGCCTGCGTGCATCTCGGCGCGCTGGCGATCGAGCGCAAGGAGGCGCAAGCCCAGATCGCGCGGCTCGCCTATTACGACACGCTGACCGGCCTGCCGAACCGCGCGCGCTTGCGGGACATGATCTCCGATGCGATCCAGGCCTGTGCCGCCGGAAAACACGTCGCGCTGGCGTTCCTCGACGTCGATAATTTCAAGGACGTCAACGATACGCTCGGACACTCGGCCGGTGATGAATTGCTCGTCGAGTTTGCCCGGCGCCTGCGCGCCCAGATTCAGCCGGGCGACATGCTGGGGCGCCTGGGCGGCGACGAATTCGTGGTCGTGCTGCCGAACCGCGACGCGGCCGAAGCCGCAACGGTCGCTTCGCGGATGACCGAGGCTTTTGTCCTGCCGCTGCGGATCGGAACCAGAGAGGTGCCGATGTCCGCCAGCATCGGCATCAGCATCTATCCGGACAATGCGACCGACATCGATACCCTGATTCAGCAGGCCGATGCGGCCATGTACAAGGCCAAGCGGGCGGGCCGATCCACCTATCGCTTCTTCAGCGCCGACATGAATGGGCTCGCCGAGCAACGGCTGGCCCACAGTGCGGCGCTGCGCAGCGCGATCGCGACCAATGCCCTGAAGCTGCATTATCAGCCGCAGATCCGGACGATCGACGGCGCCATCCATGGCGTCGAGGCGCTGGCGCGCTGGCATGACCCGGTGCTGGGCGATGTCTCGCCTGCGAAGTTCATCCCGCTGGCCGAAGAGTGCGGGTTGATCGAGCAGATCGGTCTGTGGTCGATTCGTGAGGCCTGCCGGCAGATGGCGGAGTGGCGCAAGGCGGGAGTGGATATCCCCTGCGTGTCGGTCAATCTGTCTCCCATCAATTTCCAGAATGCCAACCTGGCATCGGCGGTCGCCGGAATCCTCGCCGACCATGGCCTGCCGCCGGAAGTGCTCATGCTCGAGATTACCGAGGGCGTGTTCCTGAAGGAGCGCTTGGTCGCCATCGAGACGATGAATGCCCTTCGCAAGCTGGGAATAGGGCTGTCGCTGGACGATTTCGGAACCGGCTATTCGAGCCTCAGCCGGTTGGCGCAGTTGCCCATTCGCGAGCTGAAGATCGACCGCAGTTTCATGCGCGATGTCGAACGGGATCCCGGCGCGCGGGCGATCGTTACCGCCGTGGTCCGCGTTGGCCAGGGCCTGCAGCTCACCGTCGTCGCCGAAGGCGTCGAAACCGATGGGCAGCGAAATCTGCTGGCGGAACTCGGCTGCGACGTCGTTCAGGGCTTTCTCTGCGCCCCGGCGCTGTCGCCGCTGGCGTTCGGGCGTTGGCTGCTCGATCATAGCGCCGACCGGGCGAGCGTGATGCTGAGGCGCGTGGGTCGATCCCTGGCCCAGCCGCCGGCCGGCTCGCCACTTCGCGTCTCCTTCACCGACGCGCAGGGTTAGCGCCCTCCAGCCTTCCCGATGCGGCGATATGCGTTTTTGCAGTGACCCTGGCGGTTCAAGGCTGGATGGCTTCGTCGCGGAGTTTCCTTGCGCTAACCTTCCGCGTTCGCCGCGGGCGTTGCCGATGGAGCGCATTTTTCGCTTCCGCGCAAAATCGAATTTATCGAAGCGGATCAACGTGATTTGAGTCGTCCAGTCCCTTCAGAAAAAATATTCCGCTCTTCGTTTGCCCCAAATCAGCGGCATAGGTCCCGCATCCTGCTCCATCGAGGGGCGTTGGCCATCGTCACGAACGTAGGCGCAGGATGCGATGGACGCGGAGGGTGCGAAAGACGAACGCGCTTGATGCGGACGGTGAAGTCGTGTGGTCCTGACGCCTCGACGCCGGCGTCAAGTTCTCGAGAGGGAAGCTTCTCGGGGATGACGGTGACAAGAAAGCCCGATCGCCGGGGAGATCACGTTATACGCCGTAACACTGTCGCGTGCGGGAATGCCGGGTGTTTCGGCGTGCTCGTGGTGACTAACGCGCGTGCTATCTACACTACACGCGCGGCTGCGGGTGCGCTGGCACCCGGCATTCCCCACGCCCTCCCTTGGGCGAAGCGAACAGGCACAGCCCGGGCGGATCGCGCTGCGGGATCGCGGACTCATATTCGTTTCGCGCTCCAGCCATCAGGCAGGGCTCGATCGAATCCTGCGCCCATCGCTGCGAACCCTCTGGCTCGACACCGGCTAGTTATGCTCTGATGGTTCGGCTTTATCAATTCGGGGGCATCAACCAGTGCCGGTTTCGATCACGATGACTGTTCAATCCGCATGACCGGCGCTCTGTTAGACTATCGCGCTATCTGGGACCGCAAGCCTGTCCTGCGAGCCGTCTACAACGACATGTTCGACCGGATCGCGGCCGCCTGCGTCGAGGGCGTCACGCTGGAGCTCGGTGGCGGCGTCGGCAATCTCAAGGACAAGATCCCGTCGCTGATTTCGTCGGATATCCAGTTCGCGCCCTGGCTCGACCTGGTCGCCGATGGCCAGCAGCTTCCCTTCGGTTCGGGCACCGTGTCCAATATCGTCATGTTCGATGTGCTGCATCACCTCGAGTTTCCGCCGCTACTGTTCAGGGAGGCGGCAAGGGTGCTGCGCCCCGGGGGGCGCATCGTCATGGTCGATCCCGCGATCACGTTCGGTAGCGCGCTGTTCTATCGGATACTGCATCACGAGCCGGTCAGGATGGGCGCCGACCCGCTGGCGGAGGGGACTCCCGATCCCCATCGCGATCCCTACGATTCCAACCAGGCGATTCCCACGCTGCTCGCGACGCGGCACCGTCAGGCATTTCACGCGCGGTTTCCGGACCTGCGCATCGCCGACGCGCGGTGGTTTGCCTTCCTGGCCTATCCGTTGAGCGGCGGATTCAAGAAATGGTCCTTGCTCACCGAGCCGCTGGCGCGAGCGATTCTGGCGCTCGAACGGAAGGTCGAGCGCGCGCTGGGGCGTCATCTGGGATTTCGCCTGTTTCTCGTGGTTGAAAAGAAGCAGGCTTGACGTAGATGCTCTCATACGCTCCCGCATATGCCTCCTTCCAGCCTCGCTTGCCCACGAGAAACTGTCTCAACCCCTCATGCGCCTTCACCCACAGTACCGTATCGATCTGGTATTTGCCGTGCACCGCGTCCCAGGTCGTCTCGTCGATCTCCCATTCGGGCAGTCTGAGGTAGTCGCGCAGCAGGGCATCCGGATAGGCGGTGGCGGCCCAGCCGTCGACGAATACGGTACGGCGCCTCTTGTGTAGAAAATCAGAAGTCCGCCGACGTTCCAGTGGTTCAGAAGCCGCGCGTGCGGAAAATGCGTTTGAAGGTAACGGGCATCCTGCTCCGAGATCATTTGCGGAAGTTCGAGAGCCGGTTTTTCCTTCATGAAGGTCAACGGCAGCGCGCACGTTCCGATGAGGCCGGCAGCCAGCAACGACCTCTGGACCTCGAGTGGATTGAGCTTCGGCAGCAGC
>Ga0302279_10004587_pt1 | contig 16160 bp, 19 predicted proteins | sample III_Bog_N3_3_FD_194541 | JGI IMG/M metagenome (GOLD analysis project Ga0302279, IMG submission 194541) | Peat permafrost microbial communities from Stordalen Mire near Abisko, Sweden - III_Bog_N3_3 | ecosystem: Environmental > Terrestrial > Soil > Wetlands > Peat | place: Sweden: Abisko...
GCCGCGAGGAGCCACAGCACGGAACGCCTCCCCCCGGATTGTCGGGGGGAGGACGGGAGGGGGGCCACGCGGCTCATGAGCGCTCGATGAGGCCGTACTTGTGCAGCTTCTCGATGAGCGCCGGACGCGAGACGCCGAGCCTTCGCGCCGTCTCGCTCTGGTTCTTGCTCGAGGCCTCGAACTGCTCCGAGATGATCGTGCGCTCGAAGGCCTCGACCCGGGCGCGCAGAGGGTGGCTCGAGCCCGGGTCTCCGTTCGCGCTCGGGTTGGGAGACGAGGAGCGCGACTCCTCGGTGAGCGACCGCCACAAGGCGAGCGAGATGCGCTCGTCCGGCGAGAGCGCGAGCAGCCTCGCCACCGTGTTCTCGAGCTCCCGGACGTTGCCCGGCCACGGGTGCGTCTTCATGGCCTCGACGAGCGCGGGCTCCACCTCGACCGAGCCCATGCCGTACCGCTCGGCGTACGTGTGGACGAAGTTCGTGACGAGCGGAACGATGTCCTCCGGCCGCTCGCGCAGCGGCGGGACGCGGATGGGGACGACGTTCAGGCGGTAGTAGAGATCCTCCCGGAAGCGGCCGGCCTTCACGTCGGCGGCGAGGTCCCGGTTGGTCGCGGCGACGAGCCGGACGTCGACCGTCTCCGCCCTGCCGCCGACGGGCTGGACCTCGCCCTGCTGGAGGGCGCGCAGGATCTTGGCCTGGATGGGCAACGGAAGGTCGCCGATCTCGTCGATGAAGAGGGTCGCGCCGTCGGCTTGCTGGAAGTAGCCGAGCCTCGCCGCTTGCGCGCCCGTGAAGGCGCCCTTCGTGTGGCCGAAGAGCTCCGCCTCGGCGAGCTCGCTCGGGATGGCGGCGGCGTTGAAGCGGATGAGCGGCTTGTCGGCGCGGCGCGAGTGCGCGTGGATGGCGGTCGCGACGACCTCCTTGCCGGCGCCGCTCTCGCCCGTGAAGAGCACCGTCACGTCCTTCGGGGCGACGCGCGCGACGAGGTCGAGCACGCGCTTCATCGCCGGGCTCTCGGCAACGATGACGCGGCCGAGCGCCGCCTCCGCACGCAGGCGCGCGTTCTGGAGGCGGAGCGCGCGCATCTCGACGGCGCGCTTCACCGCGAGGACGAGCTCGTCGGGGTCGAACGGCTTGGGCAGGTAGTCGTACGCGCCCGCCTTCATCGCGGCCACGGCGACGCGCTCGGAGCCGTGCGCGGTCAGCATGACGACCGGCACGCCCGGGTCCGTCGCCCGCAGCCGCTCGAGCACCTGCATGCCGTCCATGCCGGGCATCGCCAGGTCCGTCAGGACGACGTCGGCGCCGCGCGCCTCGAACGCAGCGAGGCCGGCCGGGCCGGTCTCGCAGACCTCCACGGCGAGCCCCGCGTCGCTCAGCACCGCGTCTAGCGTGTAGCGAAGGGAAGCATCGTCATCGATGACAAGGACGCTCTGCATCGTGTCAGAAGCTCAGATCTTCGCCGCGATCGGCTCCTCGTGCGAGGGATCTTTTTCTTCCTGCACGGTCTGGGGCACGACCTTCACGGTCTTTCGCTTCTCGGCCGCGCTCGCGATGCACCGGGCGAGCGTCGCGGAGCACTCGACCTTGGGCAGCGGCGCCTCCTGCGTCGCGGCAAGCGCGTTCAGCGGCAGGCGCACGATGACCGTCGTTCCCTTGCCGGGCGCGCTCTCGTACTCGAGCGAGCCGCCGTGCTGCTCGATGATGCCGCGCGACACGGCGATGCCGAGGCCCGACCCGCCCTCGCGCGTCGTGAAGTACGGCTTCTTGATGCGGTCCAGCACCTCGGGCGTCATCCCGGGACCGCGATCCTGGACCCGGATCGTCGTCATGTAGCTCATCGCGCACGTCCGCCCGACCTCGATCGTGACCTTCTCGCCCCTGGGAGAAGCCTGCATCGCGTTGAGCACGAGGTTCAGGAGCGCCTGGCGGAGCTTGCGGGCGTCCGCCTCGAGCGTCGCGCTCGTGTCGCCCACGACCTCGAGCGCCACCCCGGCGTCCGCGGCGCGCGTCTCGAGCAGGAGCGTCAGCTCGCGCGCGAGCTCGTACGGCTTGGTGGCGGTGGGGTGCAGGTCGTCCAGGCCGCGCGAGAACGAGAGGAAACCCTCGACGATGCCCTGGAGGCGGTCGGCCTCGGCCGCGACGATCGAGAGCCGCTCGGCCGTCTTCGGGTCCGTCGCGCTCCGCGCCATGTGCGTGGAGAGGCCCTTGATGGCGGCCAGGGGGTTCTTCACCTCGTGCGCGAGGCGCGCGGCGATGCCCTCGAGCTCGCGCGTGCGGTCGACGTTCTCGCTGCAGAGCTCCTCCCGGCGCGCCACGAGCTCGAACGCGACGCGCTCGTAGAGGCTCGCGATGTGCTGGCCGAACCGGGAGAGGGAGAGCGCCGTGAAGACGAGCGAGGCCCCCGCGATGACGGCGAACTCGGGGCTCGCGTGACCGTTGACGGGGGCAAGGGGGGTGACGAGGTCGCCCACGGGCGTGCCCGAGAGGATGGCGAGCAGGACGAACGCGGCGACCACGATCCCGTAAAACCACGCCTTGGCGGCCTTCGACTCGAGCACGACGGACGCGGCGATCAGGATCGGGATGCCGGTGGGCACGAGCGGGCTGCGGAGGCCGCCCGTGACAGCCAGCCCGACCACCACCCCCAGGAAGCCGAACAGGAACGAGCCGAGCGACGAGATCCGGAACGAGTGCGCCTGGGCCTTGAAGAGGACGACGCTGAGCAGCACCGAGCCGCCGTAGATCGCGCTCCGCGTGACCGAGAACCCGCGATCGATGAGCAGGCTCAGGATGAGCGCGTGGAAGGGCGCCGTCCACATGAGCCGCATCCGCGCGCTCGTCCGGCTCATCTCCGCGAACGCGGTCTGGCGGAGCGCGTCGAAGTGGGCGCGGCGCGTCTGGTCGATGGTGGCGGACTTCATCGGCGGCGTCTTACTCGATCGTAGATGAACGGGAGGGTCTTCGGGTTGCAGTCCTCATGCTGACCACGCCACGGCTTCGCCGCGTCCGTGCCGCCCCTGCCACGACGACGCCCAGCCCGAGGCCGAAGAGCCACGCCCCGCGGCCGGGCTCGGCGGGTGACGAGGCGCACCCGCCGGAGGAAGAGCGCTGCGCGCCTGTACAGGGTGCGCCGTCGGCCTCGCAACCGGCGTCGTCGGCGTCGGGCGCCGCGTCCGTGCCGGCGTCGTCGGCGGAGGGCGGCGCGGGGGCCGTCCAGGACGGCAGGGGATAGCCGCCCAGCGACGCCGCCGTGGTCACCGTCTGCACGATGAGGTCGTGCCACGTGTCGAACCGCGTGTAGACGCTCCCCGAGCACGATTCGCCCATGACTCCGCCTCGCGACAGGACGCCCAGCGCGAGCGCCTCCCCCATGTTGTACGCGTTTTGCTCGAAGGCGCCCGAGCCCGAGTCCCCGTCGCAGGGCCCGTTGCCCGCGGCGAACTCGTTCTCGGCGATGTTCGACATGGCCACGGGCGCGCACGGGGCCACGCTGTCGCCCGGGATGCAGACGATCTCGACGTCCTCGAGCTCGCGCCGGGTGCCCGAGGTCATCGTGCCGGGCGCCGTGATTCCGTAGCCGATGGCCGTCTCGCTGCCGCTGAAGCGCGTGGGGTCGGTGATGGGGTACTGGATCTCGGGCGTGGCGGGCGTCGCGTCGCTGGCGGGCACGTTGTCGCTCAGGATGAGGAGCGCGAGGTCGTTGCCGCAGAAGGAGGTGTCGGTGGGGACGATGATCTGGCGGGCCTGGTGCCACCCCTGGGTGGCCTGGAACAGGTTGTCGCTGGTCGTGATCCAGTAGTCGCTCGTCGAGCCGACGAGGCCGCCGAACGAGTCGCTCCCGCAGTAGACGGTGGTGCTCGAGACCTCGTCGACGCAATGACGCGCCGTGGCGACGAGGTTCGGCGCGAGGAGGACGCCCGAGCACACGACGGCGCACGTCCCCGGGCCGCTCGTCGTCGCGCACACGCCGACGGCGTAGGTGTCCTTGGTGTCGACCGTGCCGCCCTGGATGGCGCTGGACGTCCTCCCGACGGGCTCGGGGGTCGGGGCGGGTCCCTGGGCGCCGCAACCGACGGCCAGGGCCATCGCCACGCCCGAGCCCACCGCGATCGCGCGCACCCGCATGGCCTACGGGCAATGTAGCGGGCTCCGAGGCTGGAGCAATGGCTGGTTCGCGCGGGAGACCCGCGTGCGACCGGCTCCGGGGGGCGTCCTCCGCCCGGACACGCGCCCCATCCGCGTTCTGGGTGGCGTCCTCCGCCCGGACACGCGCCCCATCCGCCCGGACACGCCACCCATCCGCGTTCTGGGTCGACCCATCCGCCCGGACACGCCACCCATCCGCGTTCTGGGTGGCATCAGCCGCCGTCCCAGGCCACCCATCCGCGTTCTGGGTCGACCCATCCGCCCGGACACGCCACCCGACCGCCCTTCCACACGACCCGACCGCCGTTCTAACGTGTCCGGACGATGCGCTACGCCAAGCTAGGTCCCCGCACGCCAGGCCCCTACGTCCTCCTCGAGGGCCCGCTCGCCCGACCCGTCGATCGACCGCCGTGGGAAGCGGGCTGCACGCCGACAGGCGAGGCTCGGCCGTGGCAGGAGGCGGACCTCGCCTGCCCCGTCGCGCCCAGCAAGATCGTCTGCGTCGGACGCAACTACGCCGCGCACGCGAAGGAGCTCGGCAACGACGTCCCGACCGAGCCGCTCCTCTTCCTGAAGCCGCCCTCGTCGCTCCTCGGCCCGGGCGGCGCCGTGGTCCTTCCGGCCGAGAGCATACGGGTCGAGCACGAGGCCGAGCTCGGCGTGATCCTGGCGCGTCGGGCCCGCAACGTGACGCGCGAGGACGCCCTCGCGCACGTCTTCGGCTACACGTGCGTCTGCGACGTCACCGCGCGCGACCTCCAGAAGAAGGACGGCCAGTGGACGCGGGCGAAGGGCTTCGACACCTTCTGCCCGACCGGCCCGTGGATCGAGACGGAGCTCGATCCCTTGAACGTGCGCGTCCTCTGCCGCGTCAACGGCCAGGTGAAGCAGGACGGGGTGACCTCGCAGATGATCTTCGACGTGCCCACGCTCGTAGCCTACGTCAGTCGCGTGATGACGCTCGAGCCTGGGGATCTCATCGTCACCGGCACGCCGGAAGGCGTCGGGCCGATCGCCAAGGGGGACACGCTCGAGGTCGAGATAGGCGGCGTTGGCGTCCTCGGCCTGCGCGTCGCGTGAGGCGCGAGCTCGTGTGGGCGGGCGTCGGTCTGGCGCTCGTGGCGGCCTTTGCCGTCGCAGCGCTGCAGACGAGCGACCGCGTGAGCTGCAGCCCCGGCTTCGCGGTGGTCCGCGCGCGCTGCTGCCCGGGAGGAGCCTGCACCGGCATGGCGCGTGACCCCGACGGCGAGTTCGTCGCGCCGTGCCCGCTGCCCCTCGTGCGCACGGCGGGCGGATGCGACGCGCCCGACACGCGCGTGCGCGTGCCGGAGGCCACCGTCGTCGTCGGTCCGTCCGACTGGGAGGCGGAGGGTCGGGTCCCACCCCGCACGATCCACGTCCACGCCTTCTCCATCGACGCCTTCGAGGCGACCGCGGGCCACGTTGGGCACGCGGAGGTCGATCGTGCGCGCGCGGCGAGCGGGCTCACGCGCGCCGAGGCGAGCGCCTACTGCGCGTCGCGGGGCGGTCGGCTCCCGACGGACGAAGAATGGACGAGCGCGGCAGCCGGAGCCGCGGCGCGCCGCTACCCATGGGGCGACACGGGGGCCGTGTGCCGGCGCGCGGCGTGGGGCCTGGCGAGCGGGCCGTGCGCCAGCGTGGGGGACGGCCCCGACACGGTCGGCTCGCACACCGACGGCGACACGCCCACGAAGATCCACGACATGGCCGGCAACGTGGCCGAGTGGGTCGCGCCCGAGCCCGCCGCTGCTGCGGGCGCCCCGGTGGCCACGGGCGTCGCACGGGGGGGCTCGTGGAAGAGCGCGCTCGCGACCGAGCTCCGCACCTGGGCCCGGCTCGAGCTTGACCCCGAGGCGCGGGACCCCCGCGTGGGCGTTCGCTGCGCCTATGATGCCCCGCCCTAGATTGCGCTACGCTCCCGGATCCCATGACGTGCGCCGTCGTCTGCATAGGCACCGAGCTCACACGAGGAGAGCTCGTCAACACCAACGCCGCGTGGCTCGCGGCGGGGTTGACCGACATCGGCTTCGAGGTCGTGGAGGACGTCGTCATCGACGACTTCACGCCCAGGATCACGTCGACGTTGATGCGTCTTTCGCGCGTGTCGAAGGTCATCGTGTGCACGGGCGGCCTCGGCCCGACGACGGACGACCTGACGGCGGAGGCCGTCGCGGAGGCGCAGGGCGTGAAGCTCGTGCGCGACGCCGCGTCGCTCGATCACATCCGCCGCCGCTTCGAGAAGCACGGCCGCATCATGAGCGACTCGAACGCCAAGCAGGCGGACTTCCCGGAGGGCGCGGAGATCCTGCCGAACCCCATCGGGACGGCCGCCGGCTTCTCCGTTCGCTTCGGCGAGACGCTCGCCTTCTTCATGCCGGGCGTGCCGCACGAGATGAAGCGCATGTTCGAGGAGCAGGTCGTCCCGCGCATCCGCGCGCTCGCGCCCGCGGACATGGTGCAGGTCCGCCTGCGCACGTTCGGCGTGCCGGAGAGCGTGGTGGGCGAACGGCTGGCGGGCGTCGAGGCCGCGCACCCCGGCGTCATCATCGGCTACCGCGCGCACTTCCCCGAGATCGAGGTCAAGGTGCTCGCGCGCGGGACGTCGAACGCAGAGGCCCGCGCGCTGTGCGAAGCGGCGACGGCGGACGTGCGGGCGCGCCTCTCGGACATCATCTACGGCGAGGCGGACGACACCTTCGCCGGGGTGGTCGGCCGCACGCTCCGGCAGAAGGGCCAGACCCTCGCCATCGCCGAGTCGTGCACGGGGGGCCTCGTCGGCCACATGCTGACGCGCGAGCCCGGCGCGAGCGACTTTCTCCTCGTCGACGTCGTGGCCTACGCGAACAGCGCCAAGACGCGCCTGCTCGGCGTGGACGAGGACGTCATCCGCGGGCACGGCCCCGTGAGCTCGGAGGTCGCGGCCTCGATGGCCGAGGCCGTCCGTCGGATCTCGGGCGCGGACATCGCGCTCTCCTTGACGGGCATCGCTGGCCCGTCCGGCGGCACCGACGACCGGCCCGTCGGGACGGTGTTCTTCGCCGTGGCGACGGCGAAGGGCACGACCGTCAAGGAGCGGAAGCTCCCGGGCGATCGGCTCCAGATCCAGACGCTCGCGGCGTACGTGGCCCTCTCGCTCGTCCGGCAGCACTGCGAATGACCCACGGCGGACGCGCGCCCCGTAGGCGGACCGCGTGACCGGCGCCCTCGAGACGATGCGCGCCTTCGTCGCGTTGAACCTCGACGTCGCAGGGACGCGCGCGCTCGCGTCGCACGCGGAGACGCTCCGCGAGCGGGCCAAGGGCCTCGAGCTGCGGTGGGTCGCCCCCACGAAGATGCACCTGACGCTCAAGTTTCTCGGCGAGGTCGACGTCGGCCTCGCCCCCGCGCTGGTCGATCTCTTGCGGCCGATCGCCGCGTCTCGGGCCGCGCCCGGGGGCAAGATCGCCGAGGTCTCCGCGTTCCCGTCGCCCGAGGAGGCGATGGTCATCGTGGCGCTGGTCTCGGACAAGAAGGGGCGCATCGGGGAGCTGGCGGAGGCCGTCGAGACGATGGCCGGAGGCCTGGGCTTCGCGCGCGAAGGCCGCGCCTACCGCCCGCACGTGACGCTCGCCCGCGCGCGCGCCGGGTTCGACGCGCGCGCGTGGCTCGCGGCCTCCCCCATCGCGAAGATGGATGTCCGCGTGACGGAGCTCGTCCTCTACCGGAGCGACAGGACGCGCCCGGGGGCGGAGTACACGGCCGTCGGACGCTTCGCGTTCGGGAGCCCCACGCAGGGCTGACCGTTCCGCGATGCGGCTCACTTCGCGGCGGCGAAGACCTCGTCCATCCAGGCCTTGGACCGCGCGCAGTCCCCGGCGCTCGTCCACCCGGCCGTGGCGACGTTGGCGGGCCCCGCGAGAAAGACGATGTCCCGACCGCGGCGCGCCATGGCGATGGGCCCGGTCCCGGGCCGCTCGAGGCACACGTAGGGCGGCGCGTGCGGAGGCCGGGGCTTCTGCCGCGCGGCCTGCGCGCCGGCGCCGTCCTTGCCGTGCGCCGGAGGAGAGAGCTTCGCGACGATCGCGGGCACCATGGCCTCCCACGTCCGCGCGGCGTACGCGTCCGGAGACGCGCCGGGCGCGGGGTCGAAGCGCACCCGCCACGCGAAGGCGAACGTCTCGCCCTTCTGCAGGAGGACACCCCGGTCGCCGCCCCAGCCCGCCGCGTTGGACCCGGAGTCGCGGGCGCCCATCCACTCCTCGAGGGAGAGACGGAGCCCGAGCTCGCCGTACACGTCGCTGTCGTCGACCTTCCACCCGGGCCCGGGCGCCGGGGGGTCGGAGACCTTGAGCGCCGCCTCGTGCGACTCCCACTTGTCGACGTGGAGGATCTGCTCGCTCGTGACGGGCGGCTCCTCCCACGCGCGGTTCACGGCCTCCCACCCGCCCTTGCGCCGCAGGGCGTGGACGAAGAGCGTGCCGTCGATGTACGGCGCGACGAGCGACGTCTTCATGATGTGCGGAACGTGGGCCGTCGGCCCCGAGCTCATGCTGCCGATGATCTGCTCGGTGAAGAGCTCCTGCGGCAGGTCGAGCGCCGTCGCGCCCGGGTTGCTCTTCGCGATGAGCACGTCGGCCATCGCGCTCGTCGCGTCCCCCTCGGCGAGCGCCGAGAAGGCGCTCGACTTGTCCCCCTCCCCGGGCGCGTACGCCGAGCGCTTGCCGAGGTCCCAGTGCTGATCCTGGAGGGAGTGGACGAGCTCGTGCGCGAGCGTCGCCTGGGCGTTGTCGTCGTCCAGGTCCGACGCCATGTACATCGTGCCGTCGGACGGCTCGTAGAAGCCGGCGAGCTGCGACTCGAGCAGGGCGAACGTCTCGGTCTCGTAGTCGAAGCGCGTGGGAAGGAGCCCGAGGAGCTGGAGCACGATCCCCTCCTGGCGTATCGCCTCGTGCGGGACCTCGCGCGCGACGTGCTCCTTGACCCTCTGGATGAGCGCGTCACGCGAAAGGAACACGCCGGGCACCGTCTTGGTCGCTGCGAGCTGCCTCGCGGCGGCGACGCGCTTGAGGACCCGCGCGATGAGCCGTGTCTGCCGATCCTGCGGAGGCGTCGGCGCCGCTTGCGCCAGGGGCTCCGGCGGGCTCGGGGGCTTCGCGGAAGCCGACGGAGCAGGGGCCACGATGGCCACGGGTTGCGGCGAGACGGACTGCGAGCAGGCGACGGAGAAGAGGCCCGAGACGAGGCACGCTGCGAGCGCTCGGCCGGCCGAGAGCCGCCGGCGAGCCGTTCGGTGTGGGTTCATTTGGTTCTCACGAGGGCCGCGTCCGCTTCGTGGCGGAGCGCGTGGATGGCATCCTTGTAGCTCGTCTTGGTGAAGACCGCGTTCCCCGCGACGAGCGCCCGCGCCCCCGCCGCGGCCGCGTGACCGGCGGTTCCCTCGGCGATCCCACCGTCGATCTCGAGGTCGATCGGGCGGCCGGCCGCGTCGATCATCGCGCGGATCTTGGCGACCTTCGGGAGGACCGACGGGAGAAACGACTGGCCGCCGAATCCCGGGTTCACGCTCATGACGAGCACCAGGTCGGCGACGTCGAGAACGTAGCGGATCGTGTCCTCCGACGTGGCCGGGTTCAGGACGACGCCGGCCCGCTTCTTCAGCGAGCGGATGTGCTGGAGCGTACGGTAGAGATGCGTGCACGCCTCCACGTGGACCGAGATGGTGTCGGCTCCCGCGTCCGCGAACGCGTCGAGATACTTCTCCGGCTCGACGATCATGAGGTGCACGTCGAGCGGCAGCTTGGTCGCCTTGCGGATGGCCTTCACGATCGGAGGTCCCAGCGTGATGTTGGGCACGAACCTCCCGTCCATCACGTCGACGTGAATCCAGTCCGCCCCCGCCGCGCTGACCGCAAGGACCTCTGCGCCGAGCCTCCCGAAGTCTGCCGACAGGATGGAGGGTGCGATCAGGATCTTGTGTGCGGGCGAGGGCGCGGGGCTCATGAAGACAGAGGTGGCGGACGCGAGCCGCAGCGTCAAGCCTGAGCGCGGCGTGGTCACGGGAGGACGAGGGAGTGCTTGCGCGGGGGCCCCAACAGGGAGACTCTGTACGTCAGCCATGCAGCCGCGGCGGATCACCAAGGCCGACTTCGATCAGGTGGTGGAGGTCATCGATCGGTGGTGGGGAGGCCCCATCAGCACGTTCGCCCATCCGATCTTCTTCTACGAGCTCGGGGCCCACGGCCTCATCATCGAGGAGAGCTCGCAGATGATCGGCTTCTTGCTGGGCTTCATCGCCCACGAGCCCGTACGCACGGGGTACGTCCACCTCGTAGGCATTCACCCCGACTACAGGCGGCGCGGGGTCGGTCGCATGCTCTACGAGGTCTTCACGGAGACGTGCAGGACGGCCGACTGCGTGCGAATGAAGGCCATCACGACGCTCGGCAACGACGGCAGCAAGGCGTTCCACCTGGCCATGGGCTGGGAGGCGCACGAGGTCGAGGACTATGCCGGCCCCAGCCGCAAGCGCATCGTCTTCACGCGCGATCTCGGTGCTTCGCTCTTGAGCTGACTGCCGGACCTGCGCCCGTGTGCTAGAAACCGAAGCAATGTCGACCACCGAACCGCAGCGGTCCCCCCGGGGCGATGATCCGGTAACGGCACTACAGCTCCGCGAGGTGGGGCTGTTCGGCGCCCTCTCGGACGAGGTGCTCGAGCACCTGGCGCGCACTCTCCACGTCCTGCGCTTCACCCCGGGAGAGACGGTCTTTCGCGAGGGGGACCTCGCCCACGAGATGTACGTGGTCTTGGACGGCGAAGTGGAGGTCGTCAAGAAGAGCCGCAAGGGCCGCGACCACCGGGTCGCGATCCTGGGGCCCACCGACTGCTTCGGTGAGATGTCGCTCATCGACGTGCAGCCTCGCTCGGCGACGGTCCGCGCGCTCGCGGCCTCCCGCATCCTTCGCGTGACGAGCGAGGACTTCGACCGCCTCTACCGGCACGACCTCAAGTCCTACGCCCTCGTGACGCTGAACATCGCCCGCGACCTGTCGCGCCGGCTCCGCGTGACGGACGGGATCCTCGCCGACTTCACGGTCAGCGTCCTGGACGAGTACGTCGTCTCGCCCAAGCGCTGAGCCTTCGCCGCACGCTTCGCGGCAGAGGCGCGCTCAGTCCCGGCTCGCCCCATCCACGGCGGCATCGCCGGGCGACGCGTCACGCTCCTGCGCATCGGCGGCCTCGGAGGAATCGCCCTCCTCGCCGCCGTCGCTCCTCGCGTCGGCGTCGACCGAGCCGTCCTCGTGGCCGCCGTCGCCGGAGCCAGGCTGGCCGGGGTTGTTGGTGTCCGAGGCGTCCCCCTTCGCTCCGCTGTCATCGGCGCCACCGCCACCGCCGCCGTCCTGCGCGGCAAGCCCAGCGTCCGTCGCTGGGTTGCTCGTACCGGCGGTCCCGCTGTCAGCCGCGGGGACAGTGCCGGAGTCGATGCCGCCGTTGTTGTTCACGTCGCTCTCCGGCGGCAAGGGCTGCGGGTTCAGGCTACAGCCCGCGGCGATGCCGAAGGCGAACGTCAGCGCGAGCAGCCGTCGCATTCAGCCACCCTCCGTCGAGCCGTCCGAGGAGCCCGCCTCTGCGTCCGAGGACGCGTCACCGCCGGCCTCCGCGCCGTCGGCGGCCGCGTCCGAGGAGGTCCCGCCCTCGCCTTCGGTGGCGGCGTCTCCCGCGTCTCCGCCTTCGCCCCCTTTTCCGTCGTTGTCACCGCCGTCGCCGGGCTCGGCGGCATCCGTGTCGCCCCCGAACCCGTTCGTGGACCCCGTGTCCCCCTGCGAGGTCTGGGAGATGGAGGAGTCGGCGCCCCCGGTGCCACCCACGCCGCCGTCCGCCGTCGGCGTGGAGGTCGGGGGCGGCAACGACGATCCGGAGTCGACCACCGGCGCGTCGGGGGGCAAAGGCTGCGGGTTCAGGCTGCACCCGTTGGCAGCGTACCCCGCCACCGCGAGCGAGAGCCCTGCGACTGCTGCAAGGACGGACCGCTTCATCTAGTCCCTCCCCGTCTCGGCGCCGTCCGGCGACGCATCCCCCGCGTCGCCCGACGCGCCATCGTTTCCCCCGCCATCCGCCGTGCTCCCATCCGCGACGCTGCCGCCATCGGCGGCGTCGGACCGCCCGCCGCCGTCCGTCGACGCATCTTCTGCAGGGCCCCCGTCCCCGAGCTCGTCCCCGCCGTCGGATCCTAGCGCCGGCGGGGGCGCCGCCGTGGCATCCGGCTCGAGCCCCGAGTCCGCCCCACCGTTCCCGAGTGGGTGGCCCGTCCCCGCGTCGTCCGGCTGGTCCGTCGTGCCGCCCCCCGTCCCCGGCTCCGCGCCGAAGGTGCCACCCCCTCCAGGGGGAAGCGGCTGGGGGTTGAGGCTGCAGGACGCTCCGACGAGCGCAAGGACGGCGCTCGCTGCAACCATTCGTAGGATACCTGCCTGGGCCATGGGGGTCTTCACACTAAGCATCGCAGGTGCCACCCGGGAATATCACCCGAATGGGGTGTTCTCGTCGGGAGCTTACCGCGACACTGGTGACAGGCCCAACCGGAAGAGGCCCATCGTGGCACACTCTCCCGGGAGCTTGCTTTCGTGTCCGGGCCCGGCGTACTCGATGTAGGTGGCCCAGCCGGCGGTGAGCGTCAAAGACGTCGTAAAACGAGTGGCGGACGGTCGGACGCGTCGCACCGTGGTGGCCGGCGTGACGTTCGACGTCCTGGCTGGCGAGCTCGTCATCCTGCGGGGTCCGAGCGGGAGTGGCAAGACCACGCTCCTGGCTCTCGTCGGGGCGATGCTGACTCCGACCAGCGGCGAGGTCCTTCTGGATGGGGAGCAGACCTCGCGGCTGCGCGAACGGCACCGGGCCGAGGTTCGCCGCAGCAAGGTAGGGTTCCTCTTTCAGGACCTCCAGCTCGTCGACGCCATGACGGCGCGCGAGAACGTCCTCTTGCCGCGCGTCCCGGACGGGATGCGGCCCGGCGATGAGCGTCGGGCCGACGCGCTGCTGGAAAGGTTCGGGGTCGGGGCGCTCGTTCACGGGCCGGCCCGAAGCCTTTCGGGCGGAGAGCGCCAACGCGTCGCCTTGGCACGCGCTCTCATGAACGACCCGCGGCTCCTTCTGCTCGACGAGCCCACGGCCCACCTCGACGACGCACGGGCGCGGGAGTTCGTGGGGCTCCTGGCCGAGCTTGCGTCGGAAGGGCGGGCGCTCGTCGTTGCAACGCACGACCCCCGCGTCACGTCCGCGCCTGGAGTCTCCCGGATCCTCGACCTTGCGGATGGCCGCCTCGCCCCCCAAGCTCAGGGCGACCCCGCCGCCGCCGACGGTTCGACGTAGCGGCTCCAACGAAACCCGACAACGCCTTCGGATGAGACCTTGAGCCTCCTCGAGCCCTGGATTCTCTTTCGCCTCATCGCCGGAATCGTCGCGGCGGTGTTCTTCGTGCGCGCTGCGGTCGTTGCGCTGAGGGTTCTCCGTTACTTCGACGCTTCACGGGCGACCGAGGGCCAGCTTGCCCTCGAGCGCCAGCTCGAGCTCTCTTCGACGTTCGCGCGCATCGCGGCCGTCCTCCAGGCGGGGGTTCTTGCGCTCACTGTCGTCGCGGCCGACCGGCTGAGCCGCGGCGTGCGCGGCGCGATGTGCGCCTACGGTGTGTTCCGGGCGAACGAGTGGGGCCCTCGCGCGCTCCTGGTCACTGCGGCCGTGGCGATCGCCGCCGGCGTGCTCTCGCAGCTCTACGCAATGGACACCCGCGTCCGCGGCATGGACCTCGCCAGACCCATCGCGGCGGCCACCATTGCCATGGCTCCGCTCGCAATCCTCGACTTCGCCGTCACGTCGATGTTCCTCGGCAAGCTCGATCTCACCGTGACCGCGTCTTGCTGCTCGGTCCAGCTCGACAGTGCGTCGTCTGCGGCGAGCTCGTACGCGTCCGGTCCGCGCCTTCTCGCGGCGACGCTTGCTCCCCTGGCCATCGCGCTCAGCGTAGGCATCGCTCTTCTCGCGGCCCGCAAGCCGCGTCCGCCCCTCGTCGTGCTCGCGGGGGGCCTGTCGCTGGCGACGCTCCCGATCGCCGTCGCCGCCGCGGTCCTCGAGGTCGCTCCGTACGCTTTCGAGGTCCCGCAGCACGCGTGCCCCTTCTGCCTGCTGAAAGCGGACGCCTTCTTCCTCGGCTATCCGCTGTTCGCGTCGATTGTCGTCGCCGTTGTGTGGGGGCTGGGTGCGGGCGGTGCAGCACTCCTCGCGCGTGGGCCCGCCGCCCACGCAGCCTTCTCGTCCTTCGCGAGCGAACGCCTGCGGCTCGGCGCCGTTGCGTGGCTCGTCGCTCTCGTCATCGGCGTGGCGCCCGTGGTCCGTTATGCAATCCTGTCGGGAGGCGGTTCGCTTTTCCGGTGACCATGGCCCTTCTCGCACGCGTGCGCCTGCTCGGCTGGCTGCTCCTCGGGGCGGTATGGCTCCTCGCCTGTCGCTCGGAGACGGAGCGTTGCGCGCTCTGCGGGATGAAGCTCGATCCGACAAGCGCGTGGCGGGCGGACCTCTCTCTGTCGGACGGCTCGGTCCGGCACTTCGACTCGCCCCGCTGCGCACTCACGGCGTGGCGGACAGGGCGCTTCGATGCCCTGTCGCTGCGCGTCCTCGACTACTACGACCACACGTGGAAGGACGGCCACCAGGTGCTGTTCGTGGTGGGGAGCGACGTGCCCGGTCCCATGGGTCCGGACCTCGTGCCCGTCGAACGAGCACGGGCGCAGAAGTTCGCCTCCGACCACCTCGCCGGACACCCGATAGAGCTCGACACGGTCACGGCGGCGATGATGGCGGACCTGCACTGATGGCGACCGACGCGCCCCCGGCACTTCCGCTTCGTCTGCGCCGAGCGATGGAGCTCGTCTACGCCGTAGAGGGCGTCACGGCTGCCCGGATCTGGCAATGGCCGGGCAAGATCGCCGTTGGCATTCGTGCAGCACCCACGAGCTCCGCGGCGGAGCTTCTGCACCGAGTCGAGCTTGCCACCGCCCCCGTTCGCGAGCCCGACGAGACGTGGGAATTCGGTGTGCTCGAGGACCCCTAGAAACCGTCCGTCCCACAAAAGCATGCGGTGCACGTTCCGAGGCAGACGGCCTCGGCGCGCGCACCGTCGAGAATGCAGAACGGTCAGTTCGCGACGAAGATGGCTTCGATCTCGGTCTTGACCTGCTCTTCGGTCTGCGCACGGGCAATGGCGATCTCTTTGACGATCAGCGTGCGCGCCGTGTCGAGCATTCGTCGCTCGCCGAACGAGAGCTGCTTGTCCGTCTTCAACCGGTAAAGGTCGCGCAGCACTTCCGCCACGTCGTAGATCGACCCGGTCTTGATCTTGTCCATGAACCCGCGATAGCGCCGATTCCAGGTCTGGTTGTCGAACGCGATCGTTCGTTCCTTGAGGATGTCGAAGATCTCTCGAATTTCCTGCTCGCTGATCACCTGACGCAGCCCAACCGCGCTGGCGTTGGACACGGGGACCATGATCTTTCGATCGGTGTCGAGGATTCGCAGAACGTAGAAGCGCTGCCGCGTACCGGCGATGTCTTTTTCCTCGATCTTGATGACTTCGGCGACCCCCTGTGCGGGATAGACAGCCTTGTCCCCAACCTTGAACTTGACGTCGGTACCAGCTTGCATAGCGTCTCCTTGCGTTGGTCCACTCTCAACAGGCCATCCAAGGGGCATTGCGAATGCCTGGGCTTGAATGCAAACGTCCCCGTCGCCGAGCCAGAAAAAAATCCTGGCCAGACGGACGACTAAAGTGAACGAGGAGGTTTGGGATACTATTCCTGGCTAGGATCGCGCACCTGGACAAGGTGGAGCGAGCCAGGGCCCGATCAGAAAATCAGGCGAGCGCACTCTAGTGGGAAATCGTACCTTCTGTCAAACAAATTGACGCGCCTCCGCTCGCGTCCGCCCGACGCCGCGCGCAAGAACGGCCACAAAACGCCAGAG
>Ga0302279_10004588_pt1 | contig 16157 bp, 6 predicted proteins | sample III_Bog_N3_3_FD_194541 | JGI IMG/M metagenome (GOLD analysis project Ga0302279, IMG submission 194541) | Peat permafrost microbial communities from Stordalen Mire near Abisko, Sweden - III_Bog_N3_3 | ecosystem: Environmental > Terrestrial > Soil > Wetlands > Peat | place: Sweden: Abisko...
CCGACGGCGGCGCTGGCATCGTCAATCTGATTGCCAGCAATGGCGGCATCAGCGAGACCGGCACGCTGATCGCCGGCACGCTGTTCGGCAGCGCCACCGGTGCGGCGAGCCTGACCGGCAGCAACACCATCACCACGCTCGGCAACTTTACCGCCGGCGGGTTCACGCTGAACGATACCGGCACGCTGAGCATCGCCGGCGCAGTCAACGCCGCGACAGTGAGCCTCTCGATCAGCAGCGGCGGAGTCAGCGAGACCGGCACGCTGACGGCCGGAACATTGTCCGTCAGCGCCAGCGGTCTCGTGAACCTGGATGCAAGCAACACCGTCGGCGTCGTCGGCAACGTGGTGGCGAATGGGTTCGCGTTGCTCGACACCGGAACGCTGACCATCGGCGGCACGACCGGCGTGCGGGGCGGGTCGAGCGCGTTCCTCTCGACCACAGGCACCCTCACGGTCAGCAGCAGCGTCAGCGCCGCCGACGTGAGCCTGACGGGGGCGGCGCTGGCGATCGACGGGCTGGTGACCGACGGCGGAACGGGCAATGTCAGCCTGACCGCCAGCAACGGCGGCATCAGCGAGTCTGGCACGGTGATCTCGGGCGGTTTGTTCGGCAGCGCCAGCGGCACGGCCAGCCTGACCGGCGGCAATACCATCACGAGCATCGTCGGCTTCACCGCCGGCGGGTTTACCCTGAACGATCATGGCGACCTCAGCATCGGCGGCGAGACCGGCATCGCCGGCGGGGCCTCGGCCACGATCACCGACACCGGCACGCTGACGGTGACCAGCAGCGTCAGCGCCGCCACGATCGGGCTGACCGCCGCGGCGTTGGTGATCCAGGGTCTGGTCAGCGACGGCGGTGCTGGCACGACCAATCTCGTCGCCAGCAACGGCGGTATCGCCGACAGCGGCACGCTGATTGCCGGCACGCTGTCCGGCAGCGCCACCGGGGCGGCCAGCCTGGCCGGCACGAATACCATCGGCACGCTGAACGGGTTTGCCGCCGGCGGCGACCTGACCCTGATCGATGCGACCGGCCTGAAGATCATCGGCGCGGTGACGGCCGGGACCCCGGCTGCCAACACGGCGACGCTTGCCGTGACCGTCGGCGGCAGCTTGCAGCTTGGCGTCGCCGGCGGGGCGTCCGGCAACCTCAACGCCGGCACGATCGCATTGTCGGCGGCCGGAACGATCGACCAGATCAAAGGCGCGCTGACGACCAGCAGCCTCAGCGCCGCCACCACCGGCAACGGCGGCGACGTCCTGCTGACCAGCGCGACCAACCAGATCGCCGCCAGCACCGGGATCAGCGCCCTCAACGGCAACGTCGTCGTGGTCGACGACCCGACGCTCCTGCTCAGCGGCGCCTACAGCGGAAACTCGCTGTTCTTCGAGGTGAATCTGGCCGACGGCAGCCTCGGCATCGGCGGGGCGACGCCGGCGACACTGACGGTGCCGTCCGCCGGGCGCATTTCGCTGGTGGCGGACAACATCGCGGCGACGGCCGCGAGCGCCATCACCGCGCCTGACGGCACGCTGGAACTGTCGCCGTTCTCGCCGATCCCGCTCTCCGTGCTCGGCGTTGCCGCGTCCGGCACGCTGAACCTCGACGCGACGCTGTTTGGCGCCATCGGCAGCGGCGCCAATGCGCTCGGCACCTTGCAACTGGGTGCCTTCACCAACGTGCCGCCTGCGCTTACGGTCGTGACAGCGTCGCAGCTTGTGCAAGCGAGCGCGATCAACGTCGCCGGCACGCTGAGCCTGACCGGAACCGCCAACGTTCTCGGCCTGCTGGCGAACGGACCGGTCAGCGAGATCGGCGGCGCGCTGACGGTTGCCACCGTGTTTGGCGCCACCAGCGGCACCGGCGGCGATTTCGCGCTGACCGCCGCGACCAACGCGGTCGCGCAAAGCCAGGGGATCACCGCGACCGGCGGCAACGTGATTCTGGTGGACGGCGCCAACCTGACGCTGCGCGGCCTGCACAGCGGCAACGACATGTTCTTCGAGGTCGCGCAGGCCGGCGGCACGCTGACGCTGGGCGGCCAGCAGGTCGCGGCGCGGTTGCAGGGGACCGACGGCGGCCGGGTGACCCTGGTCGCCGACACGATTTCCAGCAACAGCGGCAGCACTGTGCAGGTCAGCGATGGCACGGTCGAACTGGCGCCGTTCTCGGCGATCCCGGTCAGCGTGTCGGGAACGGTGGCGGTGGCATCGACACTGCTGCTGGATTCGGCGCTGCTGTCCGGCATCACCACCGGCACGCTCGTGCTCGGCGGTTTCACCGACCTGCCGTCCGCCGCGACCACGACGACGATCAGGGCCGCGTCGCTTACGGTGGACGGAACGACGGACCTCACTGGCATCGCCACCTGCCTTTCGCTCGACGCGACCGGGGCGATCAGCCAGCCGGGCGGCCCGCTGATCGTCCTGCAGTTGGAAGGCAGCGGCAGCAGCGTCACCTTGTTGAATGGGGCCAACAACGTCGGCACGCTCGGCGACATCGCCGCGACGTCCGGCAACCTGTCATTCGCGGACGGTGCGGTGCTTGCCTTGGCCGGATCGGTCACGGCCAGCGGCAACGTCTATCTGACCGCGACCGGGGGCATCTCCCTGTCCGCGACCGGCCAGATCGGCGCGGGCGCCACGGCGCTTGCCAGCGTGCAGACCGATACGCTCACTCTGGCACCCGGCGCGACCATCAGCGGCGGCACTTTCGAGTTTGCGCCTGCGACGATCGGCTCGATCGTGCTGTTGGGCCAGGGCGGCGGCCTCGCGTCCTTGGCCGGCATCAGCGCGACCAGCGTCCGCATCGGTGCGGTGACGCTGCCTGGTGGCGCCGCTGCCACCACCACGGCGGGCACCATCACGGTCGCCGCCACGTTCGATGCGCTTGGGCTGCCATTGGAACTCGACGCCATCGGCGCGATCGCCTCGACGGCGGCACCGCTGGTCAATGTCGGCGTGCTGAGCGGCAATGGCGGTGCCTGGACACTGACCGCCCCCAACAGTTCGGTGGCGGCGCTTGGCTCGATCAATGCCGGCAGCTTCGCGCTGACCGATGGCACCGGGTTGGCTGTGACCGGCAGGCTGGCGGCTGGCAGCAGCGCCAGCATCGATGCCGCCGGCGCCTTGACGGTGGCGGCAACCGGCGTGGTCAACGCCAGCGCAATCGGGCTGACGGCAACCTCGGTGGCGATCCAGGGGCTGGTCAGCGACGGCGGCGCCGGCACGGTCAATCTGGTCGCCAGCAACGGCGGCATCGCCGAGAGCGGCACGCTGGTCGCCGGCACCCTGTCCGGCGGCGCCACCGGGGCGATCAGCCTGATCGGCAGCAATACCATCACCACACTCGGAAGTTTCTCGGCCGGCGGATTCGCGCTGCACGACACCGCAACACTGACAGTCGTCGGCGGTGTCAGCGCCGCGACCGTCGGCCTGACCGCGCCAGCCCTGTCGATCACCGGCCTGGTCACCGACGGTGGCGCCGGCACGGTGAGCCTCGTTGCCAGCAACGGCGACATCAGCGAGACGGGCACACTGATCGCCGGCACGCTGTCTGGCAGCGCCACCGGCACGGCGAGCCTGATCGGCAGCAACACCATCACCACGCTCGGCAGTTTCTCGGCTGGCGGATTCGCGCTGCACGACACCGCGACACTGACAGTCGTCGGCGGTGTCAGTGCCGCGACGATCGGCCTGTCCGCCCCAGCGCTGTCGATCACCGGGCTGGTCACCGACGGCGGTGCGGGCACGATCAACCTCGTCGCCAGCAACGGCGGCATCAGCGAGAGCGGATCATTGGTTGCCGGCACACTGTCTGGCAGTGCCGCCGGGGCCGCGAGCCTGACCGGCAGCAACACCATCGCCGCGCTCGGCAACTTTACTGCCGCTGCATTCACGCTGGCCGACACCGGCAACCTGAGCGTCGGCGGCAGCAGCGGCGTGCAGGGCGGCGCTGCTGCAGCACTGACCGACACCGGCACGCTGACGGTCAGCAGCGGCATCAGCGCCGCCACGGTCGGCCTCACCGCGGCCGCGCTGGCGATCCCGGGGCTGGTCACCGACGGTGGCGCGGGCACGGTCACGCTCGTCGCCAACACTGGCGGCATTACCGACACCGGAGCGCTGATCGCCGGCACGCTGTCAGGCAGCGCCGCCGGCGCCGTGAGCCTGACCGGCGGCAACACCATCGCGACGCTCGGCAATTTCGCGGCCGGCACGCTGGCGCTGGTCGACACCGGCAACCTGACCGTCGGCGGCAGCGTCAGTGCCGCTTCGGTCGGCCTGACGGCGGCCGCGCTATCGATCCCGGGGCAGGTCAGTGCCGGCGGGTCGGGCACGGTCACCCTCGTCGCCAACAACGGCGGCATCACCGAGACCGGCGCGCTCGTCGCCGGCACACTGACGGGCAGCGCCGCCGGCGCCACGAGCCTGACCGGCGGCAATACCATCGCAACGCTCGGCAATGTCTCGACCGCCGCGTTCGCGCTATCCGACACGACCAACCTGACCATCGGTGGCACGATCAACGCCGCCAGCATCGCGGTGCGGGCGCCCGCCAGTCAGATCACGCTCGGCAATGGTGCCGCGCTGATCACCGGCGGCGTCGCCCGGCCGGCCGGTCCCATCGTGCCGGAAGACGAACCGGCGAACGGCGCCGCCGGCGCTTATCTCCAGGCAGCCGGCTTCGCGCAGACCGGCAACAGCAGCGTGACCGCGGTGGCGGGCGGCCCCAGCGTGCTGCAGATCGCCAGCACCGGCGCGATCGCATTCGACCCGACGGGCGGACTGCAGGCCGCCAATACGTGGCTCATCCTCGGCCTGACCAACGGGGCGGCGACCGGCCGCGTGTTCGTCCGCTCGCTCGACCTCAGCTACACCGCACCGGGGTCGGCCAATCTGTTCGGGGCGATCGAAGGGGTCACCACGCGCTCAGCGGCCTCGCTCGGCGTCATCGAGCCGGCAATCGACACGCAGTACCAGTTCAACGCCTGCACGATCGCCGCGGTCAGCTGTAGCCAGACAGTCACGCCAACGCCGCCAGTGACGCCAACGCCGCCGATCAGCGTGGCCACGACGATCGCCGATCATCCTGTCGCTTTGGGCAATTTGGCGATAGTACCGATGCTCTACAGCCTGCGAAGCGTGATTCCGCAGGTCCTGCTGACCCCGCAGGATCTGGACGATCTGTTGCAGCTTCCGGTCGTTTCCGAGCAGGATTATTGATCATGCGCATACGCGTGACTGTGCTCGCGATGCTGCTGACATGGCTGGCCGGCTGCCAGGTGCCACCGCCGTCCGCCTTTGTGCACGGCAATGGCAATGAGGAGCAGGCGACCGCGCAGAAACCGCTCGGCACCAACACGGCCGGCGAGACCTGTTCGGAGGACGATGTCACCGGCCATAGCGGCAGCAAGGGCGCCGACATCTATTGCGGCACGTGGCGGGAGCCCAGCGGCACCGTCGAAGCCGTGCCCGGGGCGAACGCCGCCGACCTTGCCGCCACAGCAGCGGCCGGCCCGTGGCGGACCGGCATCGATGCCCGCATGCAGTGCGAGGCGCCGGTTGCCACCACGATCCTGGGTGGCCAGCCCGCCCTGTTGCTGCAATGCACGCGCCGCACCGGCGGCTGGCCGCAAGTGGCCATGGTCGCCTTTGTCAACGGCGCGCTGTGGCGCGGCGACAGCGTGCTGCCGGCCGCGAACGTGATGGTGCGGGCGATCGGCGTGCTGTCCGGGGTGGCAAAGTCCGGTGACACGTCCCCGGCGTCGGCGGCCGACGGCATGTTGGCCAGCCGGCTGGCGGCGCGCGCCTTCCGCTCCGGCGATGTCGGGTTGTACGATCAGCTGATGGTGGCCGGCACGCGGGCCAATCTGGCGGCCGACCCGACTGACGCCGAGGTGGCGTTCCGGGCGGCGCTGGCGTTGCAGCAGAAGGCGCTCGGCCCGCGCGACCCGAATACGGTGGCGACACTGTTGCCGCTGGCGGTGCAGCTTTCCAATCAGGCGCGCTTCGCCGAGGCCGACGCGGTGTTCGCCCAGGCGGCACCACTGGCCAGCCGATCCGCCGACGAGACGGTGCCGGCCCGGCTGCTGCATTACCGCGCCCTGCACGCCAAGAACCAGGGGCGGCTGAACGACGCATTGGCCTTGTTGCTGCAAGCCGAGGCTGCGTATGCCGCACTGGTGCCCTCGGATGCGCTGCACGCCCAGTCGCAGCCACAACAGTTCGCCAGCCGCTTCGCCGCCCCCGGCGAAACCGTCGCGCCGTCGCTGACGCCAACCGCCGAAATGGTCGCCGATCCGCGCGGGCAACTGGCGCTGACCGGGTTGATCGAGGCGCGGCGCAATCGCGCCCTGGTGTTGCGCAGCCTCGGCCGGGTGGCCGAGGGCGACGCGCTGGTGCAGTCCGCCATCGACCTCGCCGAAGCCAACGGCATCGCCCAGCCGCTGCTGAGCGGCCGGCTGTATCGCACCATCGGTGTCACCGCCGCCTCGGCCGGCGCGGGCGATGCGGCGATCGGCGACCTCGGGCGGTCGTCCGGCCGGTTCGAGTTGTCGCTGCCGGGCTCGAAAACGCTGGCGGAGACGCAGTTGCTGCGGGCCGGCGAACTGCAACGCGCCGGCCGTGGCGGCGATGCGGTCGGCTTGTGCGAAACGGCGCTGGGGTCGCTGATGGCGCTCAAGGCATCGACGCAGCCGCGCCTGATCGCGCCGTGCCTGGATGCCTACGCCGCCGATGCCGACCAGCAGGGCGAGCAACGCCAGCAACGGCTGGCCAAAATGTTCGTCGCGGCGCAGTTGGCCAAGGGCAGCATCACCAACGAGCAGATCGCCCAGGCGACGGCACGCCTGCGGGAGAGCGCGCGTGGTTCGACGGTCGCCGACGCGATCCGCCGCTGGCAGGATGCCACGGACAAGCTGGCGGCGTTGTATCGGCAGCGCGACGAGGCGCTGGCGGCCCAGTCGGAAGGTCGGGCGCCCGCAGCCGGCGCGAGCGTGCCGGATCTGGAAAAGCTGATTGTCGCCGGGCAGGCGGCGCAGGCCGACGCGGACGCCGCCTTGCAGGCCGCCTCGCCGAATTTCGGCCAGTTGGTCGAGCAGGTCGTGCCTGCGTCAGTCGTGCTGGCGGCGCTGCGGCCGAACGAGGCGTTCGTCTCGATCAGCCTGGGGGACGACAGCGGCTGGGTGTTCGTGCTGCGTCGGGACGCCGGCCACGATCCGATCACCGTCGCCCGGGCCGGTGGCGGCACCGCCCACATGGTCGAACTGGTGCATCACCTGCGCGAAAGCATCGAGCCGACCACCGCCGGAATACCGGCGTTCGACACCAAGGCGTCGCAGGCGCTGTACGCGGCAACGCTGGGTCCGGTGGCGCCGGCGATTGCCGGCGCCACCTCGCTGGTGGTGGCGCCGGCCGGCCCGCTGCTTTCGGTGCCGTTCGGCGTGCTGCTGACCGGACCGGTCACTGGCAACGATCTGGCCTCGGCGCCGTGGCTGATCCGGCAGGCGGCCATCGCCCATGTCCCGTCGGCCGCCAACTTCGTCAGCCTGCGCAAGGCCGGCCGCTCGGCCGGCACGCGGCCGTGGTTCGGTTTCGGCGGCTTCCGGCCGGTCACGCTGGCGCAGGCGGAAGCGTCATTTCCCGCACAAGGCTGCCGCGACAGCGCCGCCCTGTTCGCCGGCCTGCCGCCGCTGACCTCCGCGCTGCGGGAGTTGACGGCGGCACGGCAACTGCTCGGCGCGTCACCCTCCGACGAGATGCTGGACGCCGCGTTCACCACCGAAGCCGTGTTGCACACGAACCTCAAGCCGTATCGGGTGCTGCACTTCGCCACCCACGCGCTGTTGCCCGCCGAACTGCGCTGCGAGAACGAGCCGGCGATCGTGACCTCGGCCCCGGCGGGGGCGCCCGATGCGTCCGGCGCGCTGCTGACCGCCAGCAAGATCGTCGGCCTCGACCTCGACGCCGACCTGATCATCCTGTCGGCCTGCAACTCCGGCGGTCCCGGCGAGTCGACGGCCGGCGAAAGCCTGTCCGGGCTCGCGCGATCGTTCTTCTTCGCAGGCACGCGCTCGTTGTTGGCCACGCATTGGTCGGTCAGCGATCAGGCGGCGGCCTTCCTGGTGGCGGACACGCTGCGCCGGATGCGGGCGTCGCCCAGCGAAGGCGTCGCCGAAGCGATGCGGGGGGCGGAACTGGGCATGCTCGCGGCCGCGGGGAAGAACCTGCCGGCCGCTATCGCGCATCCGTTCTTCTGGGCGCCGTTCGCGGTGATCGGCGAAGGCAACTCGGCGGCGCCCGCCGTGACCGCCACGGCGCCGGCCGCGCCCACGCTCGCCGGCCTCTGACGCCGGGGCTACGTGCCGTTTACCTGCGGGCAGCGGAAATCCTGTAGCAGTGTCAGCGTGGACGGGTTGAGCGCCGCGCTGGCATGGATGTCGAACGTCGCCTCGCGATCGCCGATCTGGAACGTCAGCGTGTAGCGGTCCGCCGCCCCGGCCGGTTGCAGCTTGCCGTGGCCGAACAGGCGAAACATCGACCACGCGCCACTCTCCTGCACCACGCCTGGCCGACCGGCCGGTGGCGGGTCGAAGACGAGGCGGGCGGTGGGCGACTGCCCCAGGCTGGGCCAGGTGATCTGGGTCGAGCGCGGCGGCGTGTGCGAGGCGGTCACAGCAGTGCCGGCCAGTTCCAGGGTCGCCTGCCTTGTCGCCCGATCGACACTGACCGGGGTGATGTCGAGGCGGAGCGACGGCGACGCGCCGCCGGCGGCGAAGAACAGATCGCGGATCGTCGCGGCACGCTGGAACTGCGCGAGGTCGGCCACCGAGACCGGTGCCGGCACGCCTTCGGCCGATTGCGGCCGCCATGTCGTGCCGGACATGTCGACGTAGGGTCGCAGCAGCGTATTGACGAAGCCGTCGAACTGCCCGCCGGGCGCGAACAGCTTGGCAAAATCCTCGGGCGACACGTCGTCCGCCGCAGCGCGGACGAACGGATAGTGGCCGTTGACCGTCGCCGGGCACAACGTCGCCGGACCGCCGGGCGCGTTGAACACGGCGGCGACCTGGCCGCGCGGGGTGCCGCCACGCAGCGCGATGCCGCTTTCGGCAATCGAGGCGAGCCAGCGCGCCAGCGGCTGAGGTTGCTGCGCGGCCTCGGTCCGCAACACCAACGCCGGATCGCCGCTGGCTGGCGGCGGCGGGGGCGCGCTGCCGACCGGTGCGGCCGCCAGCTTGGCGGTCTGCTGCTGGATGTCGATCAGCGACTTCAGCACTTCGTCAATCGGCGCCCCCGGGCCGTCGCCGACCAGCGACAACAAGGCCGCGTAGCGTGCGTCGATCTCCTGGCCGGGCGCGGTCGCAGCCGCCTCGGCTTGCGGCACTTTGCCGAGCACCGCCTGCAACTGTTCCGCCGTGGTCTCGGTGGCCGCTGCGGCCACCGGCTCGGCCGCCGGTTTCGCCGCGACGGCAGCGTTGGGCGGGCGCGACAGATGCAGTTGCCGCGCGATGGCGACCAGCAGCGCCCGCATCGGCGATTCCGGCGAGGCCAGAATGTACAAATCCTGCGCCGCGCGCGGCAGGCTGCGCATCTGCACGACGTTCAGGTCCGCCAGCAGCGTGTCCCAGGCGCGGGCGTAGTCGGTCTCATACAACGCGATGATCTCGTGTTGCAGCGCCTGCATCTGCGGCCCGTTCGGGTCCAGCGTGACGCGCTGGCCCAGCACCCAGCTTTCCGCCACCACGCTGCGGGCGGCGGTGGTGAGGGAGGGCAGCAGCACCTTGTAGAACCCGTCGACGGTGAAGAACCCGGGCACGCCATCGCTCAGCGGCTTGCCCGACGCGCGCACGAACAGGCCGACGCCGGCGGGGCCGAGGGCATCGCTCGGCCGCCAGAGCGGCAAACGCTGCGCCGCCGCCGACGGACGCACGCGCGAATACGCCCGCTCCGCCAGCGGCACACCCGCAAATGTGGCGCGTGCCTGCGCCACCAGATCGCCGTCCAGTGCGACCTGCGGCAACGGCTCGGCGATCAGGGCGTCCAGATGCCGCAGCAAGGTCTCACGCACCGGCGCCGCCTCGTCGCCCGGATAGGCCGTCTGCCAGTCCAGCTTCATCCATTCATGCACGAGTTCGCGGTCGAGCGGTCCGGCGTTGCCGAGCATCAGGTAGACGCGCGTTGCCTCGTAGAGAAAGTCCGGCTGGTTCATGGTGCCGCGCAGTTGCGCTTCCAGCCGCCAGACCAGCCGGGGCAGCAGCGCCCGTTCGAGTGCGTGGCGATACACCGCGCGCGCGGCGGCGGCGAGCTTGGCCTGCTGCGACAGGCCTAGGCTCCACCAGGCCGGCGCCTCGCCATCCATGCCGTGCGGTAACGCTGCCGCCTGATCCAGCAACGGCACGAGGCGCGGCAGATCGGCGTCGGCGACCGGATCGAGTGGCAGTTCCTTGGCCGCCTGCTCGTAGCCGCTCAACGCCGCCTCGGCGACGTCGATCTGGCGTTGGCCGGCGGTCTGCACGCGCCACAGCACGCCACCGGCGGCGAGCACCAGCACGAACGCGACAGCGAACCCGACCGCGCGCGCCACCGCCCGCCGTCGCGCGGCGGCGGGATTGCGGGAGACCAGCATCGCCTCGCCAAAAATCACCTCGCGCAGCAGGCGGCCGAGGAAGTAGCTGCGCCCCTGTCCCGGCCGCACGCTGGGCAGGCGGCGCTGGTCGAGGCCGAACGAGCGGCTCAGCGTGCCGAGCAGCCGGTCGATCGGCGTGCCCTCTTGCGTGCCGGAGGTCAGATAGGTGCCGCGCAGCAGCGGTGCGGGGTCATCGCGTGTGCCGCCGAACGTGGCTTGCAGGAACTCGGCGAACGGCTGTTCCAGGCTCGCGACCTGGGTCGGGAACATGGCGATCTGCGCCCGCCGGTCTGGGTTCGGCTCGGCCAGCAGCCGTTCGAACATGCGCCGGTTCAGGCGCTCCAGCAGGGCATGGAACGAGGCGGTGAACCCGCCAACCGCATCGCCGGACAGCGCGAAAGTCGTGCCCCACACCTGCGCGCGCTGCGCTTCGTCGAGGTCGTCGAAGAAGGCGGTGAAGCCGGCGATCAGGTCGGCTTTGGTGAACAGGGCGTAGACCGGCAACCGCACGCCAAGCCGCGTCTGCAACTCCTTGACCCGCGCCCGGATGGCCCGCGCGTGGGCTAGACGCTCGGCCGCCGGCGCCTGCCCGACATCGGTCAGCGCGATTGCGACGATCACGCCATTCAGCGGTTGCCGTGGCCGTGTGCGCAGCAGCAGGTTGAGGAACGCCTCCCACCCGGCGCGATCGACCGCGGCATCGGAGTCCTGCGTGGTGTAGCGCCCAGCGGTGTCGATCAACACGGCGTCGTCGGTGAACCACCACTCGCACAGCCGCGTGCCGCCGACGCCCGATAGCGCGCCCTGGCCCATCTCGGCGGCGAGCGGGAAATGCAGGCCCGCGTTCAGCAGCGCGGTCGTCTTGCCGGCGCCGGGCGGACCGATGATCGCGTACCAGGGCTGTTCGTACAGATACCCCCGCGAACGCCGTGCCCGCTTCAGCAGGCCGAGCGCCGTGGTCAGCTTGTCGCGCAACGCCGCCGCTTCCTCGGCGGCACTTGCGGTCAGACCGGCGGTGAGCGCGCGGTCGCGCCCGCGCCGCCGCCAATCGAGCAGCAGGTTGGCCGCCGCCCAGACCAGCAGCATCGCCAGCACGATCGCCAGCCGGATCGTCCAATCCTGCAACTGCGGCAGCAGCGGCCCGAATTCCCAGGCGAGGCCGCCCAGCAGCGCGGTGCCGAGCAAACTGAAGCTCCAGCGCGAACCGAGCCAGCGGAGGACGAGCGTCATGGTGGCTTATTCCGGGCGATTCAGGACGATTTCGATGCGGCGGTTCTGCTCGCGCCCCTCGGCCGTTGCGTTGGACGTGATCGGATCCGCATCGGCCCGCCCTTCGGCGCTGAGACGCTTGGCATCGCCGAGCGTGCGGGCAATGGCGGCCCGCGCCGCCTCCGCACGCGCGCTGGACAGCTGGAAGTTGGAGGGAAACTGCACGGTGCGGATCGGCTGGTTGTCGGTGTAGGCGATCACCTGAATGCGGCCCGGCTCAGTCTTCAGCGCGCTGCCGATCCGCTCCAGCACGCCGGCCAACGCCGGTTGCAGTACGGCGCCGCCGGAGCCGAAGCCGCCCCGGTTGCTGACCCGCACGATCGGCGTCGCCGGCGTGCCGACGACGCTGACAATGCCGGCGTCGATGTCCGGCTTCAGGTCGGCCTGCAGCCGGTCGAGAATGCTCGGCTCGGGCGGCGGCGGTGGCGGCGGCGGCGGCTGCACGGCGACCGCGCGGGTGATCTGCGGCATGTGGCCCGGCGGGGCCGCGAGCATGCGGGCATACTGATCGTCGGACGCGGCATTCAGCGCGGTCGAGACCCACAGGAACAACCCGCCGCAGACCGCCAGCGCCACCGCATACCCCACCCAGACCGGCAGCCCGCCGCGCGCTTGCCGAAACGGTGCGGCGACGCCCTGCCAATGCTCGGATAAATCGGCCCCGGTCGTCGGGCGTTGCCCAACGATGAGCGCGCAGGTGGTGGCACGCAGACGCTCAAGCTCACCGGTGCCGCGCGGCGACTGGCGGTATTTGCCCATGAAGCCGAGCGACAGGCAGACGTACATAATCTCAATCACCGGCATGAACTTCGCTGGGTCCTGCTGGATCCGCGCCAGCAGATCGAAGAACCGGCTGCCGTCGCCGGAATCCTGGTGGAAGGCCGAGGCCAGCGGGCGTTTCGCCCAGGCGCTCGCAGCCCCCCACGGCGTGTTCAGCACGGCGTCGTCGATGGCGGCGCACAGGGCGTAGTGGGCCGGGCGGAGCAGGTCGGTTGCCACGCCGGCGTCGCGCGCGCTCTGCTCGAAGCCGCGCAACGCACCCACGGTGCGTTCCTGCAGGTTTCCCGCGTCCGGTTGCTGTGCGGTGTTGCGCAACCGCGCCAGCAATTGCAGCAAAGGGGCGGCGGCGGCGGCCAGCGGCGAGCCGAGCGCAGGAAGCTGCGTTGCCACATCGGGCGCAGGGGGCGGCATGGTCGCGGCCGGCGCCGGTGGCGGGTTCGGCGGCGGGGCAGGCGGCACGGCGGGCGCCGGGCGCCTCGGCGCGGGCACGGGCGCCGGGCCAGGGGACGGCGCCGGCGTCGGGGCCGCGCGCCGGCCACCCGGCTTGGGCCGGATCACCGTGCGGTCGTCGTCTCCGGGTTCGGCGAATGGATCGTCGCTCACCCGTCACCTCCTCGCGCCGCGCCTGGACATGCGGCGGGCATGCTGGGCCGGCTCGTGCCACCGGGTCCGTCGTGCGACGTCATCGATCGTAGACGGCGAGCTTGTAGTTTTGCATGACCCATTTCAGCTTCAGGCCATACTCCGGGTCGGTCGCATAGACGCCGGTCAGCGCATCGGCGAACCCCTCGGGGTTCTGCACCAGCTGCATCGCGGCGGTGTAGTTCGAACTGGTGGCGAGCAGCCGGCCGTGTTCGTCGAACGCCTGGGCGATCGAATCGAACATGCGAAACCGGGCGGTGATGGTGATGGTGGCGCCATTGACCACCTCGTGGGTTTGCGCGTCCACCGCAGGCTGATCCGCGACCGCCTTGATGCCGAACGGGTTGTTGCTGTTGGGCGGCATCGCCGCGCCCCAGGCGCTCTCCACCGCCCATTGCGCAAGGCTGATTGCGGCGGGAACCTTCCAGTGCAGGTTCGACGCCACGGCGGCGTCGATCACCGGCTGAGGCAATTCGCCGTAATGCCCGACAATCGCCTGCGCCTGCGCATCGATCAGTGGGCGGGCCGCCAGCGAATAATAGGTCGGGCTGCCCGGATCGACCCGGCCGGTCGGCAATGCCATGCCCATCATCGCGGCCTGATAGTTCTCGATGGCAAGTGTCGTGCCGACGTCGGCGCTGCCGGTGACCGGCACCGGCGCGTGCGGCTTGGGCAGCCGGTCGTTGAGCAGCGACTGCACCACGAACACGTCGCCCGGCGCGTTCAGGGCGTCGCGCCCGACCGAAGTGAAGATCGGCGGCGCGATCCGGCCCATCTCGTCGGTGCTCAGGATCGTCGGCGAGGGGATCAGAGCCATGCGCGCGATAACCTGTCGTTGAGGCCGGTCCCTGACGGCGTGCCGTGGCGGAGCGTCGCGTGACCGTCGTCCGATGCACGGCAAATTTCAACACGCACCTGCGCTGCCCCATCCGCAAGCGCCGCGCGGGTCTACGCGGCACTGGCCGCGCGCAGCAACGCGGCGGCATCGCAGCCGGAGCGGCAAGGCGCTGGCAGCACCGCCTGCACACCAAGCGCTGCGTGCATCTGCGCCGTGAGCGTGCAGGTCGACAGCCCGGTGGCGATCACCGGCAGGCGTTCCGGCACCTGCCATGTCAGCGACGCCAGCGCGTGCGCCTGCGCGGCGATCCGCACCACGTCGGGCGTGGCGAGGCTGCTCGGCACCACCGGCAGTTTCGGCAGCGCCGCCAGCAGCTTCTTGACCGTGGCGTTTTCCGGCGCGTGGTGCCCTCCCGATTTTTCTGCGGCCTGCGTTGTCCCCGGGTGCGTGAGGTCCGTGCGCATCCGGTTGGACATGGCGTGCAGCAGCGCCTTCTGCTTGGCATGCACCAGCGCCTTCACCTCCGCCAGCCCCACTTTCAGCGGCGCAACGCCCAGGCTGGTTTGCAACGAGGCGGTCGCCGCCAGCGCGGCGGTCAGGCTGGCCATCAACTCGGGCGCCGCCAGCGGCGGCAGGGTGATGCGGGCGAGCACTTTCACCGCGGCCGCCAGTTGCACCGTGTCAGTCACGCTGGCGTCGAGCTGCATGCATGCGGCGATCAGCGGGGCCAACATCCGCAGCGGGCGGAGCAGGTTGCCCCACTGGCTGATGGGAATGCCGCCCGGCGTTGTCATCGCCTGGACCTGACTCTCCTGCGGTGTCAGCAGCCCCTGTTTCATCGCCTCGTGGATCTGATCGACCGCGTTGTTCAGCGTGGCCAGCTTGACCCAGCCTGATGGATTGATCGCGGTCGGCCCGCCGAGATGTCTTGGCAACTCGGTGGTCAGCCGGACGTTCATGGTCGCGACGATGCGGGCGACGCTATTGGCGTGCGCCGGGATCAGCAGGTCGTGGCCGTATTGCGCCAGCACCTGCGCGCGCAACTGCGCCAAGCCCGAGATCGTCGTGATAGCGCTGACCGGCAGCTTCGGCATCGGCAGTTGCAACTGATGCCACGCCGGGTCGGGGTGCCAGGGCGCGGCCGGCAGGCCGCGCGAGGCGAGCCACGAGGACACCGCGTGCGCCACTTCGGTTCCGTGGCGGCTCTGCGGGTCATCATGCACAGCGCCGGTCGCCGCCGCTTGCTCGGGCGGCACATCGAGAGCGGGCAGCACCGACGCCAACCTTGCCACCGATGCGCGGCAGAAACAGCTCATGCGATCCTCCTCCGCGCCGCATGATAGCGGACGCGGGTCGCGCCGTCCGCTCCACTTGGTCACATTGCGCCGTGTTGCTCGACCGATCTCATGGATCACGCTAAACGTCAGGCGGAAGCGCGGGGTATCGCCGATGGGTCAGCCAGCCGCACGGATCGGAGACAACGTCCTGCAGGACGGCCCGCATTGCCACGCGCCGATCCACCCGGCCGCGCTGGTGCCGACGCCGCTGCCGCACCCACCGATGCCGCTGCCGATCATCTCCGGCGCGCCGACCGTGACGATCGGTGGCGCACCGGCAGCGCGCCTGACCGACCAGACCCAGCCGTGCCTGATTCCCGCCTGTGTGCCGGGCGGGCCGGGGATCATCGGCAAGGGGTCGGCCACCGTGACCATCGCCGGCATGCCGGCGGCGCGCGTTGGCGACATGACCCAGCACCCTGCCTGCGTTGGCCCGATTCCGGGGCCGACCGGTACCATCATCGGCCCCGGCGCCCCGACCGTGCTGATCGGCGGCTGAGTTTCGTGCGGCGCCAGCATTTCGCCGCGTTCGCCCCGCAGTGCCCGCGTTGCGCCGCCGCCGGAATGGTCGCCGGGCATGGGCTGGAACTCGCTCAGGTCACTGCCGAGCACGGCGACGCGGTGCTGGCGGGCATCCTGCTGTGCGCCAATCCGGC
>Ga0302279_10004591_pt1 | contig 16150 bp, 8 predicted proteins | sample III_Bog_N3_3_FD_194541 | JGI IMG/M metagenome (GOLD analysis project Ga0302279, IMG submission 194541) | Peat permafrost microbial communities from Stordalen Mire near Abisko, Sweden - III_Bog_N3_3 | ecosystem: Environmental > Terrestrial > Soil > Wetlands > Peat | place: Sweden: Abisko...
CGATGATGTTCCCGCGCGCGGTCATCCTGCACAGCGTCCGCGATCCGGTGGACACCTGCCTCGCCTGCTATCGCCAGCTGTTCGTCAGCGGCGGCGAGACCCTCTACGACCTGGCCCAGATCGGCGCGGAGTACGTCGGCTATCGGCGGATGATGGACCATTGGCGCACGGTGACGCCCGGCCGGGTCGTCGACGTGAGCCTCGAAGCGCTGATCGCCGACCCGGAGGCGCAGATCCGCCGGCTGCTGGAGGCCTGCGGTCTCAGCTGGGACCCCGCCTGCCTGAGTTTCCACGAGACCGAACGCGCCGTCGGCAGCGCCAGCGCCGCCCAGGTCCGCCGGCCGCTCTATGCGACCTCGCAGCAGCGCTGGCGGCGCTACGAGCGTCATCTCGGCCCGTTGCTGCAAGCGCTTGGACCCTACGCGCCGCCGATCAGCGCGACAGCAGGCCGGTGAACAGCGGCTTGGTGTAGAGCGCGGCGGCTTCCGCGCGGCCGAGGCCTTGCAGGATCACCGGCAGGTCGGCGGCGGCGTTCAGGGTCGCGGTGAGCATCTGGGCGGCAATGATCGGATCTACCGGCCGCATCACGCCATGGGCGACGCCATCAGAGATCATCCCGGCGAACCGGTCCGACAGGCGCGCCGACTGCTCGATCATCTGCGCCCGGATCGCCTCCGGCAACGCGGTCAGCGCCGAGGTTCGTAGCAACGGTCCCGCCTCCGACAGTTGGAAATCGACCAGCGTCTCAGCAACCGAAGTGAGCTGCACCCACTCGTCCCACGGCAGCGCGCGCGCCTCCGCCTGCGCCCGCCGGACGATCTCGAACGAGCGGCCAAAACAGGCCGCGACCACGTCGTCCTTGGCGCTGTGGTAGTGGTAGAACGAGCCCTTGGTGACGCTGAGCACCGCAGAGATCCGCTCCACCGACGCGCCCCGGTAGCCCCGCTGGTTGATCAGCCGGGTGGCGGCCAACAGGAAGGCGTCGCGGGCGCCGTCGGCCCCTGTCGCGCCGGTCACGTCGAGCGGCTGCGGGCTCCAGGCCGCCCCGGGGACCGCCAGTCCGAGGGTCAGGATGTCGTGCATGCGCTCGCAGATGCGCGGGTAGTCCTCGACGTCGTAGCGGGGCAGCCAGGCCAGCGACCACAGCAGCTGCTCGAGCAGGATCTGCGTCCGGGCGCTGGCCGCCGCCCGGCTCATCCAGCGCGTGTCGGGCGCCTGCAGCAGGCTGCGCACCTTGCGGAACATGCCGCCGAACGCCGCCCCGACCGGGCCGTGGAACTCCGGGCTGAGAGCGCGGATGTCGCTGAACACCGGTATCGGCGGCTCGAGGCCCTGGGCGATGCGGGCGTTGAGTTCCAGATAGAGCTGCAGCAGTAGCCGGATCCGATCGCTGGCGGTCGGCCCATCCCGCGCCTGGATCAGCACCGTCGACAGCCGCTCGATGCCGGAGATGAAGCAGGCTGCGGCCAGCGCTTCCTTTTTCTTGAAATAATAGGTGACGCTGGTGGTGATCAGCCCGACCTTCTCGGCGACGCCGGCCAGGGTCATGCCCTTGACGCCGTGCCGGTTGATGATCTCGGTCGCCGCCGAGACGATCGCCTCGCGCTTCAGATTGAAGCGGTGCGTCGAGGTGGGCGCCAGCGTCCCGTCGTGCATCGGTCGTCTCGCAGTCCTCGCAGCCGTCGCCCCTCTTCGCCGAGGGGCGGGCAGCCGTCCACCAGATTCGGCGCGGGGCGCCGTTGGCGCCGTCCGCCAGATCAGCCGACGAGCAGCTCTTCGGCGGTCGCCTCGTCGGCGTCATGGTCCATGGTTGGCGCGCCCTGGCCAGCGTCGGGCACCTGGCCGCTGGCTTCCGGCTCCAGCATCCGGCTTTTGCGCCAGCCGCCGAACAGGAAATAGAGGCCGGTCAGGGTGCTGGAGGTGACAGTTCCTAGCGGGAAGCTCCACCAGATCGCCTCGGCCCCGAAGTGCGGGATCAGCAGCGCAGCGAACGGCACCCGGATCACCCACATGGAAATGATCAGGATGATCAGCGGCGGGATCACCGCCCCGGTCGCCCGCACCACGCCGGAGAGGGCGAAGGTGGCGTTGAACAGCACAAAGGCCCAGAGGGTGATCCGGTCGATGTGTAGGGCGATCGGCAGCGCCTTGGAGCCCACCGGCAGGAAGATGTAGAGCGGAATCTCACCCAGCGCATAGATCACCACCGCCAGGGCGCCGGTCACCGCCAGGCTGGAGAGCAGCCCGGAGATCGCGATCTGGTTGACCCGGTCCCACTTGCCGGCGCCGATGTTCTGCGCGGCCATCGATGAGATCGAGGCGCCGATGGCCATGCCGGGCATCTGCAAATAGGTCCACACCGGCAGGGCGGCGACATAGGCGGCGGCCGTCAGCGGTCCGAAGCCGTTGACGAAGCCGATCATGATCACCGCCGCGCCGGACATCACCAACATCTGGAAGCCCATCGGCAGGCCTCGCATGACCAGCGACTTGAGGATGCGGAAGTCCGGCTTCAGCAGGCCCAGCTCGCTCGGCCGCAGCATCAGCACGCTGTGGCGCCGATAGAGCACTACCAGCAGCAGCAGCAGCGAAACGCTCTGGCCGATCAGGGTCGAGGTGGCCGATCCGGCGATGCCCAGCTTCGGGAAGATCCACAGCCCGCGGATCAGGCAGGGATTCAGGACCATATCCAGCGCCACCGCCAGGATCATGAAATAGAACGGGGTCTTGGAGTCGCCGACGCCCCGCTGGGCCATCTGCATGAACATGAAGAAGTAGGTGAACGGCATCGCCGCGAACATCACGCGCAGGTAGATGATCGCCTCGGCGCTGGCCGCCGCCGGAGTGTGCATCGCCCCCAGCACCAGGGGCGCCAGGTGCCATCCGAGCAAGGCCAAGCCAACCGACAGCACGGTGAAGAAGGTGATCGAGGTGCCCATCACCCGCTTGGCCATGGGCAGGTCGGCGGCGCCCACCTGCTGGGCGATGAGAATGTTGGCGGCCATGCTGATGCCGAACACGGCGCCGACCATCAACATCATCAGGGTGTTGGAGTTGCCGATGGCGGTGATCGCGGTCACGCCGAGGGTGTGGCTGACCCAGAACTGATTGACGCTCTGGTTCAGCGTCTGCAGCACATTGCCGCCCAGCACCGGCAGGGCGAAGATCAGCAGGGTCTTGGTGATCGGGCCCTGGGTCAGGTCGCGCTGCATCGGCCCGCCGCGCATGCCGGGGCGCATCCCGCCTGGAGGGCCCATGCCGGGCCGGAATCCCGGCGGCGGCCCGCGGCGCATCGGCGCCGGCTCAGGGTTGGTTTTTGCGTCCATCAAACATGCAGGCCCAATCGGCCTTCCTTGAAAATCACCGGTCAAAAATGCCGTCGGCCCGGCCGGGGCGGCGGCGCAAATCGCTTCGTCGAACCTGCTTTAGGAATTTATAGGCGGTGAACCGGCAAATGGCGAACACATACCCGTCGAAAATCGGTGGGCGGACATTTGAACGCACGCGTGGACGCCGCGCCCGACCCGGTCAGATCGGCCCTCGTTCGCCGATGATCGGCGCGCCGGAGGTGAGTCCGATCGGTGGCTCGGTCACCTCCGACGCCAGCCGCAGCGCCTCGAGATTGGCTTCGTGGGACGACTTGTCGAGCCGGTAGAACATCAGCACGGCCACCGAGATGATGTTCAGGATCGCGCCGGCCGGCAGCGAGATCAGCGCCAGGTGGCGCATGATCTCCGGCGCGATCACCACCGGATGCCCTGGCGTCGGCGCCGCGCCGACCGGGAAGTGGACGAACTCCAGCATCAGATTGCCGATCAGATTGCCGACGCCGGTGGTGACCTTGGGCAGCAGGCCGTTGGTGGCGAACAGCAGGCCCTCCGAGCGCACGCCGTTCTTCACCGCGCTGTCCTCGGCCACGTCGGCGACCATCGAGCCGATGATGATGAAGCCGATCAGCGCCAGCGTGCCGGCGACGATCAGGTCGGCGACCAGGACGAGCGGGATCACCGGCGAACCGTTCGGCGGCAGCACACCCAGCAGCCTCAAGGACACCGGCGCCACCCCGACGAAGATCGAGAGGATGAACACGGTCATCATGGTGCGCTTCTTGTCCAGCCTCCGGGACAGGATCGGCGCCAGCACCACGCCGAAGATCGCCGCCGGCGCCGCCAGCGCCGCCAAGCTGGTGGCCACCTGGGGTGTGAGATCCCAGAAATAGTAGTTCATGAAACTGGTGATGCTGGAGCTGATACCGGCGGCGATGCCGGAGATCAGGCCCGAGGCCATGATCGCCACCAGCGACGGATTGGATAGGATCGAGAGGATCTCTCGGAACATCTCGCCCATCGGCTGGCGGCGAACCGGCGCCTTGCTGAGAATGGGGATGTAGCGGTGCGTGGCGATCGACGAGACCATGATCGCCACGAACACCACGATCGCCGCGGTGATGCCGAAGTGGGCGTAGGCGGCGGGGTCGTATTGCCCCAGCGGGTGCGACTTATCCTTGCGCAGATAAAACAGACCCAGCACCAGGCCCATGACCAAGGCGCCGACGACGCCGAAGAACCAGCGATAGCTGATCAGCGTCGTCCGCTCGTTGTAGTCGGGCGCCAGTTCCGGCGTCAGGGCGTCGCTGGGGATCTGATAGAGGCCGCTGCACAGGCGCAGCACGATTAGCGTGATCAGCACATAGGCGGCCATGGCGTTGCCGGCCAGGCCCGCGGGGTGACGCCAGAGCAGCGCCGTCGCCAGGGCGATCGGGATCGCCGAGGCGTACATGAACGGGTGCCGGCGGCCCCAAGACGAGCGGAAGGTGTCGGACCACCGGCCGATCGCCGGGTCGATCACCGCATCGATCACCAGCGAGACCAGGATCACCAAGCCGACGATCGCCGGCCTCAAGCCCACGACGCTGACCAGATAGAAGTTGATGGTGGCGGTCGACAGCGCCACCGTGCCGACCCCCTGGGCGACGGCGCCGAGGCCGTAGCTGACCTTGATCGGAAACCCGAGGCGCGGTCGGGCGGCGGCGTCGCTCATGAAACCTGCACTCCGGGACAAGGGATCGCGGTCAGAGGGGCATCATCGCCGGGTCGTCGCCGCGACCCAAGCGGCCGCGGCGACCTCAGCGCCTATTTGAACCGGAACTGGAACTCGACGCCGAACGTCGCCGGCGGCGTCAGCCCGAAGGTCTCGTGGTTTGCGTAGGCGACGCCGGACTGGGCGGTGAGCAACGCCCCCGCGACACCGTCGTAACCCAGCGTGTTGAACACGTTCTTGCCGTAGACGAACACCGTGTAGCGGTCCTTCGCGTCCGTCCAGGTGATCCGGAAGTCCACCTGGTCATAGGCCGGCGCCAGATTGTAGGGCCGGTTGAAGATGCTGTCGTAGGTGGCGTCTTTCCAGGCGTAGGTGATGGACAGCGTCAGGTTCCCAGGATCGAACTTGAACGTGTAGTTGCCGTTCAGCGAGATTTTGTTCGCCGGCGACTCCGGCACCGTGGCGCCGTTGATCTTCTGATAGCCGGCGGTGGCGCAGCCGGCGGTCACCGCGCCGGGGAACAGGGCGGTGGGGTCGTCGCCGTCCTGGAAGCAGTCGGTGTTGTCGTGGATCTTGGCATTCAGGTACGAATAGTTGAACAAGATCTGGCCGTTCTCGACCGGGGTCCAGACGGTCTCCAACTCCGCGCCGTAGGAAATCACCTGCTTCATATTGAAGAACTGGGTGGTCGCCGGGCCGGTCGCGGGCTGAACCGACAGCGGAATCTGCATGCCGTCATAGTTGTAGTAGAACAGCGCCACGTTGGTCTGCAGCTTGTGCTCGAACCATTCGTTCTTGGCCCCGACTTCGTAGGCGTCAAGGAACTCCGGATTGGTCTCCGGACTGGCTGACAGCGTGCCGGAATTGAAGCCGCCAGCCTTATAGCCGCGGCTGTATTTGGCGTAGTAGAGCGAGTCCGAATTCGGGGTCCATTCGGCGCCCGCCGTCCCCGTCCAGGCGCTCCAGGTCGCGCCGAGACCGCGGGAGTACATGCCGGTCGCCGGATCCTCGACCGGCAAACTGGTGACTCCCTTGGCGGGCGCGAAGGAGATCAGATAAGGCGTCACGTCCACCGCCGGCGTCAGGGCGCCGTCGAACTGGATCGGACCCAGGCCGGTGCTGGGATAGCCGTAAAACACTGGCAGTCCCCAAGTGATCTGCCTTGTGCTTTCCGTCCCCGCTTCGTGGTCGATGGAATAGCGCACGCCGCCGGTGAATTTGAACTGATCGCTGACCTTCCAGTCGACCTGGCTGAAGGCGGCGTAGGAGTCGTCATGCATGTCCTGGCTGATGTGGTAGTAATCAGCCGTGGGATTGGGAATGCCAGGACCAAACGAGGACGTCAGCGGATTTAACAGTTGGGTCTGCTGCGGGTCATAGAAGTCGACCGGCTGCGTATATTGCTCGTGGTATTCGTACAGACCGGCGATCCATTGCACCGGGCCATTGCCCGTGGAGGTCAGGTCGACCTCGTTGCTCCAGTATTGCTTGTCCTCGACATAGACGAACGGCGAGCTTGGATAGACCACCGCCGCCGGACATTGGACGCCGACGCCGCAGGGCGCGAGCCCCGGAAAGCCAGGGGTCGTCGGCAGGGTGTAGGACGTGACCGGCGTGTTATCGAAGTCGGTGGTCAGGTGATAGTAGTAGGTCGTGTAGCCGCCGATGTACTTCAGGTCGGCGCCCATCCCGGTGTGCCAGGTGATCTCGGTGGACAGGTTGTAGTCGTTCGACAGCCGCGCCCGCTCGGGCGTGTTGGTATTGAAGTCCCGGATGTTGGTGGCGCCCGGGTTGGTCGTCACCGTGCCCTGCTGGTTGTAGGTCCCCCCAAGGCCGAAGCCCGTTGGGCTGCCCGCGCATGCCGTCGCCTGCGACAGCGTGAAACAGGGATTGTAGACGATGCCCGCCCCCGGTCCGAGGGTGCCGATCGGGAACGGGGCCTGATCGAAGGGCGCGTTGGTGTTTCCAGAACGGTAGGTGCCGTCGTAGCCGGCCGTGTAGAACTTGGCCCAGATATTCACCGGGCCGGCGTCGGCCTCCAGCTGGCTCTCGAAGTAGAACGCCTTGCCCTTGCCCCCTTCGCCGGGGCCGCCCGACAGGTTCTTGTAGTAGCCCTGGTCCTGGTTGTCGTCGTAACCGGCGATGCGGAAGCGGGCGTTGTCCGATAGCGGCCCGGACATCGCCCCCTCGAAGTTGTAGGTGTCGTAGGTGCCCACCTCGACCCGGCCTTCGGCATAGAAGGTGTCGGTAGGACGGCGCGAGACGGAGTCGATCAGGCCGCCGATGGCGTTCCGGCCGTAGAGCGTGCCCTGCGGTCCGCGCAACACTTCCACCTGGCTGACGAACAGGTCGTCGCCGGCGGCGGCGGTGACGCTCGAGTTGTAAACGTTGTCGTTATAGGTCGCGACGCCCGGCTGGCTGGACAGGTTGTTGGTCTGCCGGCCGACGCCGCGGATGAACGCCCGGTCGAGGGAGGTCGAATAGCTGAGCCCCGGCGTGAAGTTGGTCATGTCCTGGATCGTGTCGATCCCGATCAGGTCGCGCTGCTTGGCGGTGTAGGCCGAGACCGCCACCGGCACCGTCTCCAGGTTCTCCTCGCGTTTCTGGGCGGTGACCACGATGTCGGTGACGGTGGCGGCGTTGCCGGTGTCGGCCGCCGCGGCCGTGGCCGCCTGCGCCGCGCCGGCCGCCATCGACAGCGCGCTGACAGCCGCCGCCACAAGCAGAGTGCTCCTGGGCATTCTTCCCTCCCCTCGGCGACGCAGCGCCGTTCCCCAATGTCAGGCCGCTCTTGTCGATCGGCGACCTATTCGAATTGATGGTATGAGTATGTCGGCCCCGAGGTCAACGACCGTTTCCCGACCGTATGTTTGGGCCGTCGGCGACGCGCTCAATAGAAGTTGATGACCACGCTCAGCCGCTCGCCGGCGTAGAGGGGCTTGACGGTGTGCACCCGATCGCCGGCGAATGAGACCAGCGTATTGGCGGCCGGCCGCACGATCACCGCGTCCGACAGGTCCTCGCCGCTCCGGGCCGCGACCACCAGCTCGCCGCCTTCGATCGCCCGGGCGCGGGCGTAGAACACGTTGGCGCAGATCGGCGGGTTCGGCAGGGTTTCGACGGAGTCGACGTGCGGTTCCTGGTAGGCCGGGTCGTCCCGGTCGCCGAGCATCCGGACCGGGAACAGCTGCAGCTGCGGAGGCCGAGGAAACCAGAAGCCGCAGGCCTTGGCCCACTGCAGGGCCGGCGGCGCCAGGATGGCGCGGACCACCCCCAGCTGCGCCTGGACGGCCATGTCCGCGCCGCGGACCTGGGTCGTCCCGCCGCGGCCCAGCAGCCGCATTTCCCGGGACGGCGCCCAGCTGGACGCCAGCCGGTCGAGCGCCTGCAGCGTCTTCATCAGCTCCAGCGGCGCCAGGAAGTCATGACGGACGAAAGGTCCGCCAGCGTGCGGTTCAGGCATGGCCTGCGATTAGCCGACCGGCCCGGAGACGGCAACGGCGGCCAGGCTCACGCGGGGGTATTGATCGTGGCGCCAGCCCCGGAGAACTCAAGTTCGGGATCGGCGGCTTCCATCAGCGCGGCGGCTTCGGCGATACGTTCCAGATTGCCCTCATGCTGTTTGCGGTCGATGCGATAGAGCAGCAGCATGCCGGTCGAGCAGAGATAGAGCACCGTCACCGTCGGCAGGTACATCAGCGCCAGATGGGTCAGCACCGGCTGCGGCACCTGGCCCGGCTTGGCCAGCCGCGGGTAGTGCGCCAGGGTCAGGAACAGCCCCGGCACGGCGGATGCGAAGCTGGTGGTGACCTTGCGCAGCAGCGAATCCGCCGCGAACAGCACGCCCTCCGACCGGCGGCCGGTCTTGACCTGCACCTCCTCGACCACGTCGGCGAGCATCGAGGTGACGATGACAAAGCCGATGGAGCTGAGCAGGCCGGTGGCCATCGAGTCGACGATCAGGATGCGCAGCACCCACGGCGAGCCGTTCGGCGGCATCACGCCCAGCAGCCGCAGGCCGATCGGCACGGTGGTGGACAGGATCGCGGCGAAGAATACCGTCAGGCAGCCACGTTTCTTGCCGAGCGCCTTGGCCCAATAGGGCGTGACGATCACGCCCACCAGCGCGCCCGGAATGCCCCATAGCCCCAATTGCAGCAGCGCCGCCGACGGCAGGCCCCAGAAATCGGTGAGGAAGTAGAGCATCAGGCCGGTCGTGATGCCGACGGCGACGCCGAAGATCAGGCCGGACAGCGCCAGGGCGACGAAGTTGCGATTGCCGGCCGCGATCAGGATCTCGCGCAGCATGTCGCCGACGGTCGGGCGCGCGCCCGTCGGCTGGTGCAGGTAGGGCGTGAAGCGTTGGGTGGCCAGCGCCGAGACCAGCGTGACCGCCACCGAGATCACCGCCACGGTGAGGGCGTAGGGCGCATAGCCGGCCAGGTTCATCTGCCCGAACGGCTGCGCCTTGGTGCCCTTCAGGAACACGCCGTAGGCCAGCACCGTCGACAGCGCGCGCCCGACCACGGCCAGAAACACGTAGCGCCAGCTGCTGAGCTTGGTGCGCTCGTCGTAGTCGCGCGACAGTTCCGGCAGCAGCGAGTTCATCGGGATCTCGACCACGCTCTCCAGCAGGCGAGCGGCGATCAGGGTGGCCAGCAGATAGAAGAACAGCGTCGTGCCGCGCCACTGCAACGGCGGCATGAACACCAGCGCGAAGCAGACTGACGCCGGCAGGATCGCCGCGTAGATGAACGGGTGCCGGCGCCCGAAGCGGGTGCGGGTGTGGTCGGAGATCTGGCCGACCACCGGGTCCCAGAAGGCGTCGATCAGCAGGGCCACAAGCAGCGCGAAGCTGACGGCGGCGGCGTTCAGGCCGAGGATCCGATTGTAGAAGAACAGCACCGTGGCGCCGAGCAGGGCGGCCCGGGCGGCCGTGCCCAGAGCGCTGACGCCGTAAAGCGACATGGTGGGCCAGCCCAGCCTGGGACGCCCCGGTTCCAGCACGCTCATCTTGGGCCGGGGTGACCGGCGCCGACGCGGCGTCGCGCGCCACGCCGAGGCGAGGCAGGCCAGTAAGCTGTCATCTCAGGCGCACTCCCAGGGTCTTTCTTGTTGCACGAAGATTGGAACGAAAGTCGTCGGCGGCGCCAGCGGATTCTAGCGCCCGGGCGCCGCCCGTGGATCTCGATGCCGGGCGTACGCGGCGGATCGACCCACGCCGGACTGTCGTCATCGGCGACCGCGGAACGAAAAAGGGCGCGCCGGTGAAGGCGCGCCCCTGATCGTCGATTGGTCTGGCCTCCCTAGAAGAACTTGTAGCGGACTTCCAGGCCGTAGGTGCGCGGCGGCGCTAGGGTGAACACGCCTACCTCGTCGAGTCCGGCGGCCGCGTACGTCGCCGAGTTGGAAGTACCCAGCAGACCGCCGCCGCCGCTGCCCGTTTCATATTGCAGCGAGTTGAAAATGTTCTTCACGAAGCCGATGACTTCGTAGCGGTCGTTCGGGCCCTTCCAGAGCGCGCGCAGATCGAAGTCATCCCAAGCCGGCGCATTGTCGTAGGTGCGGTTGAACACCGTCCCGTCCTGCACGTCGCGCCAAACGTAGGAGCCCGACAAGGTGAGCGAGCCAGGCTCGAAGTGCCAAGTGTAGGCCATATTGAAGGCCAGCTTGTTCAACGGCGCCTGCGGCAGCGGGTTGCCCTTGACGCTCTGGTCGCGGGTGCCGCCGGCGTATTGGCCCGGGAACGGGTTTGCGCCTTTCGCCACCGCGTCCGGGTCGTTGGTGTCGACTTCACACAGGTTGTTGGTGGCGGCCGGGGTGAACACGGCCGAAGACGAGCCAGGCGTCCCCGCAATGCTACCCGAACAGCCGGTCTCGATCGCCGTGTAGTCGTAGGAGTAGGTGAAGGTGAGAAGCAGGTCGGTGACCGGCGTCCAGTCGCCTTCGAATTCGATACCGGTCGAGACCGATTTCGGCACGTTGATGAACTGTGACGTGGTCAAGCCGCCGACCGCCACCGAGATCGGCAGCTGCAGGTTATCATAGTCATAGTAGAAGGCGGCGATATCGATGCTGGCGACGTGGCCGAACGCCTGCTTGTAACCCACTTCGTAGTCGTTGATGTCCTCAGGGCCGACCTCGGGATTGGCGCTGTCATAGCCGGCGTTGAAAGTGAGTTCTTCGTAGCCGCGGTTGTACCGCGCATACACGAAGATGTCCGGCGTCGGCGTCCATTCCGCGCCGGCGCCGCCGGTGAGAGCCCCGGACGCGCCGCCGAGACCGCGCACTTCCAGGCCGGTGTTCGGATTGACGGTGCCGATGCTGGTGACGCCGGGGGCCAGTTTGCCCGAATAACAGGAGGGCGAGACGCCCGCGACGCCGATGCCCGTCGGGCAGGTGAGGCCCAGGGTGTCGTCCAGCGACGGTGTCGCGGCGCCGTAGTAGGGCGCCAGGCCGTCGATGACCGCGTTACTGAACACCACGTAGCGCGCTTCTTCCGTACCGGCCTTGTAGTCCTCGGTGTAACGCATATTGCCGGTCAGCTTGAAGTCATCACTGATCTTCCAGGACACCTGGCCATATGCGGCGATGCTGTCCTGAGAAATCTGGTAGTTCTGCACGAACAGATCGCGGTTCGGGTTCGGCGCGGCGAGCGTGCCGAAGTTGGCGCTGAACGGCGTCGGCAGCGTCGTGTAGGCGTTCCCGACGTTGGGCTGATCCGGCGCATTCAGGATGATCGGGTTCGAGTAGTGCTGGAAGTAATAGTATAGGCCGCCGATCCATTGGAACGGACCGTTGTCCGTCGACTGGAACGAGAACTCATGGCTGGTCCACCAGTCGTCCTCGATATATTGCAGGTGCGCCAGCGGGTTGATCACCAGGTTGCTCGCCGGGGGCAGCGACGCTCCAAGGAACGGGGCCGCCGTGGGGCAATTGTACCCGCCGAGGCCATAAGCCGTCAGAGCAACGCAAGGAACGGTGCTGCCTGGCAGCGTGAAGCTGGTGACGTCCGTGTCGGGCTCGGCGAAGTTCAAGTTGTAGTTATAGCCCTGGAAGCCGCCGATGTACCGGAAGTCAACGGTCGGGAAGTGGTAGGTGAAGATGTAGTTGACGTCGTCATAACCCTTCAGGGTGTCTGTCCGCGGCTGGGTCGCGGAGAAGTTGTTCGGATTGGTTTGCGACGGATTGTTGAGGATGCCCGGCGTCAAAAGCGTGGTGTCGCCGACGATCGGCAGGAGCTGCCCGTACGAAGGGCTCAACTTGTTTCCCGCGGCGGCGGTCGCCGCCGCCAGCGCCGCCGCGCCGGGTGCGCCCGCCAGACCCGCATAGCCATAGTTCGGGTTCACGAACAGGCCCGCGCCGGCATAGTCGTTGGCGTCGGTGAGGTTGGTCTCGTCCCAGCTGCCGCCCGAATAGCCGTTCCGAGCGCCCGCGTCGCCGCGGTTGTTCCAGCCGGCGAAGAAGCCGCGCAGCCAGAATTCGGTGTTGTCATTGGGCTTCGCGTCGATCTGGCCCTCGATGTAGTACTCGTTGATCTCATTGCCTTCCGACGGGCCGCCGGCGACGTTCTTATAGAAGCCCTGGGTCTGCTGGTTGTCGTAGGCGGCGAGGCGGACATCCAGGCCCGGCGTCACCTGCCCGGAGACGGCGCCCTGCAGCTCATAGGCGCCAAAGTTGCCGACGCTGGCGCGCACTTCGCCGTACGGCTCGTCGGTCGGGCGTACCGAGATCATGTCGATCGAGCCGCCGTCGGCGTTGCGGCCGCCGACGTTCTGCGGACCGCGCTCAATCTGCTCCTGGGTCAGGAACAGGGAGGACTTGTCCAACTGGTAGGGAGAATAGACGTAGAATTCGTCTTCGTAGGCGGCGATCCGGGCCGTGTCGGTGACGCTGATCGACTGGCGGCCGACGCCGCGGATGTAGGCGTGGACGTTGCCCGGGTCATAGACGAAACCCGGAGCAAAGTTGGTGACGTCCTGCACCGAGTTGATGCCGATGAGGTCGCGCTTGGCGGCGGTGAACACCGACACGGCGACTGGCACCTTTTGCAGGTTCTGCTCGCGACGTTCGGCGACCACGACAATGTCGGTGACCGTGGTCGTGCTCTGGCTGGAGTCGGCCGCCGCCGCGGTCGCTGTCGCCGCGAGCGCACCCCCCGCGCTAAGGCTCAGGCTCAACGCGCCGGCAGCGCAAGACAGCAGCAGAATGGATTTAGTCATTTCGCCTCCCAGGCCCGCCGTTCGGCGACAAGCCAATCGTTAATTGGTCGGAACTTTGCAGCAGATCATCGACCGACCGCGTCGCCGGAAGCTGTGGTAAATTCCCCGGCCCGTCAATCGCTGTCTGACAAGTCCGCAATGTCCGTAGCTTAGGTGTGGGCGAGAAACAACAGTCGCGACCCAAGACTTACCAAATTCCGGATAACGCCATTACGCCGGGTCAATAGGCTACCGCGGTCAAGTCGGCGTCTAATGACCGACCAGTGGTCGGCCGCGTACCGGGTTAATGATAAATTCTAGAGCAGATCGGAGGCATTGTGGCCCTTGCGGCGCCGTTCGGCCTCCGGCGCGGCCATTCGAGGACCGAATGGTCGCGCTTGGGTCTCAAAACAACTTGCCCGGCGCAGAAGAGTTCAGGGGTTGAGTCGGCGGTCGCGCCGAATGGGTCCGATTTCAGGCGGAGAACGGATAGGGCGTGATCGACTTGGTGAAGTCGTCCACCAGCAGCGTCCGGTTCAGCGGCTCGGCGGCGCGTTGCGGACAGGCGGGCCGTTCGCAGACCCGGCAGGCCGGTCCGATCTCGGTGACCTGCGGGTCGGCCAGGTCGATGCCCCGGGAATAGATCAGCCGCGGCGCGTACTTCAGCTCGCAGCCCAGCCCGATCGCCAGTCCCGCGTCCTCGTCGCCATAGGGACCGGAGATCCGCGGCGCGGTGCGCGCCAGGGTGAAGAAGCGCGATCCGTCCGGCGTCTCGACCACCTGGGTGAGCACCCGGCCGGGCGTGCGGAACGCCTCGTGGATTCGCCAGCGGGGGCAAGACCCGCCGAAACGGGAGAACGGGAACGCGGCCCCGGCGAACCGTTTGGATATGTTGCCGGCGGAATCCACCCTCAGCATGAAGAACGGCACACCCCGCGAGGCGGGCCGCGAGAGCGTGGTCAGGCGGTGGCAGACCTGCTCGAAACCGGCGCCGAAACGGCCGCCGATCAGCTCGATGTCGTGGCCGGTGCGCTCGCAGGCTTCGCGGAAGGCCTCGTAGGGCATCAGCATCGCCGCGGCGAGATAGTTGGCCAGCGACACCTTCAGCAGTCTGCGGGTGGGCCCGTCCGGCGGAGCGGCCCGCTCGACCAGGGCGACCAGGCTCGCGTCATGCTCGGTCATCGCCAGCTGGTAGGCGATGGCGAAGGCCCGCCCCGGCGCGGCCAGCATCTCCGACAGCATCAACCGGCGCCGATGGTGGTCGTACCGGCGGATCGAGTCGGGCAACAGCTCCAGCGGCACCACCCGCACCTGGATCCCGTGCCGGTCGGCCAGGCGCTGGCGAGCGGCGACGGCGAAGTCTTGCGGCTCGGCCTTAAGCTCGGCGGCCAGGGCCTCCCCGGCCTCGTCGAGCTCGGGGAAAAAGTTTCGCTGGCCCTGAATGTAATCACGCACCCAGTCGGAGGGCGTCAGCGACAGGCCCTCGCCTCCGTCCTCGGCCCGGGGCAGGGCGCCCAGGTCGGCCAACCGCCGGCGGTCCGCGTAGGCGCGGTAGAGCCGCACGATCGCATCGGCGATGGCCGGTGCGTTCTCCGCCACCTCGGCCGTCTCGTGGTGGGCGACGCCGAGGTCGCGGAACATTGGATCGGCGAACACCTCGGCCAGATCCCGGGCGCCGGCGGCGTCCTGGTCGACCGAGAGGATCCTGATGTCGATGTCGTAGGCCTCGGCCAGGCGCAGCAGCACTTGGGCGGTCACCGGACGCTGATTGCGCTCCAGCAGATTGAAATAGCTGGGTGAGACGCCGAGATCCTCGGCCATTCGGGTCTGAGTCAGGCCCAGCTCCCGCCGCAGGCGCCTAAGGCGCGGCCCGAGGAAGAGCTTGCGTTCCGGCGCTTGGGCCATCCGCCTTGCCTGTCACAAATTCACAGGTGTGACAATGTCGTACTATGACAAAATTGCATTTTCCTGGGCATGTTCTTCTATCTTCAGGATTCGCCGACTCCTAATGGTCAAATCCACACAAGCGTTTCTCCGGGAGGAAACGCGCAGCCAATAGAGTTGACTGGCGGGGGCATGCGCCCCCGCCTTTTTTATCCGGCTGCGGGCAGGCCTGCCCGGGCCGTCTCTTCGGGCTAAGCGCGTGGGACCTGCACCCAGGCCGCGGTGAGCGAGCGCAGGAACGCATCCGAGCCGCCAAGCTGGATGCTTCCCGGCGGCAGGCCGAGCACCCGATCGACCGTCGCCTCCTCGGCCCGGATTCGCCGGACGATCATCGCCGTCGCCCCTTCGACATCGCCGGCCTCGGCGGCCGCCATCGCCTCGACGATCAGCAACCGACGGCTCTCGCCCAGCCACAGCAGCGCCTCGGCGGCGATGCCCTCGTCGGCGACGTCGAACACGCCCTCGGCCACCCCGTCGGCAATGATGGCGGTCAGGGCGGGGGCCATCGCCTGGAACACCGCGGCGACGATGCGATGGTAGAGCACCGCGTTGTCGGGCCGCAGCAGCACAGCGAACATGACCCGCAGCTCGGCGAGGTTCTCCGCCTTCCACTCCCGGCCCATCGCCAGCAGCGCGTTCAGCCGTTGAAGCGCGCCCAAGGTCCCGTCGTCCTGCACCGCCCGAACGGTCGCCAGCGCCTGTTCTGCGTAGCGCCCGGCGATCGCCGCGAGCAGGTCCTCCTTGGCCCGGAAGTGATGATAGAACGCGCCCTTGGAGAGGCCGGCCGCGTCGATCACGTCGTTGATGGTGGTGCGCTCATAGCCCTTGGCCAGGAACAGGCCCTGCGCGCAGTCGATCAGCTCGGCCCGGCGCACGGCCGCCGCCTTGATCACCCGCGTTCGCGGCGCCTCGGTCACCATGTCCGGTTCCGGCAACTTGCCTCCTGGTCGGTCCCGCTTGTAGAC